>Ga0209006_10002578_pt1 | contig 16538 bp, 13 predicted proteins | sample JacPin_JW_Ref_O2_FD_188567 | JGI IMG/M metagenome (GOLD analysis project Ga0209006, IMG submission 188567) | Forest soil microbial communities from Algoma, Ontario, Canada - Jack Pine, Ontario site 1_JW_Ref_O2 (SPAdes) (version 2) | ecosystem: Environmental > Terrestrial > Soil > Boreal... | reverse complement strand
CGGACGTCACCGTGACCGCCGCCTGGGCCCTCGCGCACACCGCGCGGCTGCGCGTCGTCGTCGCCCACCGGCCGGGGACCCAGGCCCCGACCGCCTCCGCCCGGGCGGTGGCGACCCTGGACCGGGTCTCAGCCGGGCGCACCGGCGTCCATCTCATCCTCGGCAGCGCGGGCGGCTCCGACCTGCCGCGCGACGGCGATCTGCTTGACCGGGCCGGGCGGTACCGGCGCGCGGCCGAGAACCTGCAGATCTTCACCGGGGTGCTCACCCGGGACGAGCCGTTCGACTTCGACGGCGAGTTCTACCAGGTGCGCGGCGCGTTCTCCGGCGTCAAGCCGGCCCAGTCGCCCCGGCCGGCGATCTCGCTGCCGGCCGAGTCACCGGAGGCGGTCGAACTCGCCGCCCGCCACGCCGACGTCCTCGCCTTTCACGGTGCTTCCCGCGCCAAGGCCGCGGCGAAGATCGCGGAGGCGAAGGCGGCCGCCGCCGCAGCGGGCCGGAGCCGGGTCCCGGGCTTCTGGGTCAACCTCAACCTGCTCGTCGGCGAGACCGACGAGGCCGCCCGCCGGCATCTGCGCGACCTGGAGCAGTCGGTCAGGCGGCTGCAGGAGTTCCGGTCCGGCGAGCCCCGCCCCGGCGTCCGGTCCATCCGCGAGGACCGGTTCTCCGACGTCGACCCGGCCGCGCTGTGGGAGGACGACGTCCTCTACCTCGGGCTCACCCGGCTCTCGCGGGCAACCCCGACCCTGGTCGGGGCGCCGTGCACGATCGCCGACGTGGTGCTCGCCTACCACGATCTCGGCATCGGCGTCGTCACCCTCGGCAGCCACGTGACCAGCGCGCGCGACGCGGAACTGCGGGCCGAGACGCTCCGGCTGATCAAGCAGGCCGTCGCCGGGCGCGACGCGGCCGCGCCCGCGGACCGCAGCACAACCGCCGCCGCCTAACCCAGGAAAGGGAACCACCTCACTCATGGCTTCTGACCACCTTCGCCGTCAGGCTCACCTCACCGCGTTCCTGACCGGCGTGGGTTATCACGAGTCCGCCTGGAAACTGGCGGACCCGGCCGACCTGGCCGGCCCGGCCCGATTCGGCGTGCTCGAGCGGGCCGCGCTCGACGCCGAGCGCGGGCTGCTCGACGCCGTGTTCTTCGCCGACTCACCCGGGCTCGCGATCTTCCGGGCCAGGTACTTCCCGCAGGTCGGCTTCGACCCGCTGGAGATCCTGGCGGCGCTGTCGCGCACCACGTCGCGGATCGGCCTGATCGCGACCGCGTCCACCACCTACAGCGCCCCCTACGACCTCGCCCGCCGGCTGGCCACCGTCGACCACCTGTCCGGCGGACGGGCCGGCTGGAACATCGTGACCACGCGGTACGCGGGGGCGGCGGGCAACTTCGGGCTCGCCGCGCACCCCGACCCGGCCGACCGCTACGCCCGGGCGGAGGAGTTCGTCGAGGTCGTCACCCGGCTGTGGGACAGCTGGGACGGCCACGCGGTCATCGGCGACCAGGAGAAGGGCGTCTGGGCGGACACCGACCTGATCCGGCCGGTCGACTTCCACGGCCGGTTCTTCGACGTCAGCGGCGCGCTGACGCTGCCCCGCTCACCGCAGGGCCGGCCGGCGTTCGCCCAGGCGGGCTCGTCGGGGCCGGGCATCGAGCTGGCCGGGAAGACCGCCGATCTGGTCTTCACCGCGCAGCCGGACATCCCGGCCGCCCGGCGGTTCCGCGAATCAGTCCGGGCGTCCGCCGGCGGGCACGGGCGTGACCCGGACGACGTGCTGGTGCTCCCCGGGGTGGCGTTCGTGCTCGGCTCGACCGAGGCGGAGGCGCGGGCGCTGCGGGCCGAGCTCGAGGACCGGGTCGACCCGGAGTTCCGCTGGCGCAACCTGGCCCACAACGCCGGGCTCGACGTCACGCTGGTCGACCCGGACCGTCCGCTGTCCGAGGCCGCCATCGACGCCGCGAACCGCTCCAGCCGCACCGACGAGATCGCGGCCCGAGGACGGGAAACGGGGAAGACCTTCCGGCAGCTGGCCGAGGAGCTCACCGGCCTGCCCGGCGGGCTTGAGTTCACCGGTACCCCCGAGCAGCTCGCCGACCTCATCGAGGACTGGCTCACCGAGGGCGCCAGCGACGGCTTCACCCTGCAGCCGGCCACGCTGCCCGGCTCGCTGCGCCAGTTCACCGACCACGTGGTGCCGATCCTGCAGGCCCGCGGCCTGCACCGGACCGAGTACACCGCCACTACCCTGCGCGGTCACCTGAGGGACGCCCGGTGACCCGGCTGCGCATCGCAATCCACTCCGACCTGCGGGAGCACGGGGAGCAGGCGGCCGTCTACCGCGAGACGCTCGACCTGTTCAGCCGGGCCGAGGAGCTGGGCTTCGACGGCGCCTGGGTCCGCTCGTACAAGTTCCGCCGGACCGGCGGCACCCCCGGCTTCAGCTTCCCCGGCGGGCTGCCGTCGCCGTTTCCGTTTCTCGGCGCGCTCGCGGCCCGCACCTCGCGCATCCGGCTGGGGACGGCGGTCGTCCCGCTGCCGCTCGAGAACGTGGTCCGGGTCGCCGAGGACGCCGCCGTGCTCGACGCCATCTCCGCCGGGCGACTCGAGCTTGGGGTCTCCAACGGCGGGCGGCCGCCGATCTCCACCGCTCTCGGGGTCGGCCTTGACCCGGATCCGGCGGCTAAGAAGGCCGGCTACCTGCGCTCGCTCCGAACGCTCGTGTCCGTCCTCGACGGCGACCCGGTGAACGGCACCGACCAGGAGCTCAACCCGTCCGCGCCGGGCCTGTCGGCCCGAATCTGGGAGTCGGCGCTGACTCGGCAGACCGGGCACGACTCGGCCGCCCGCGGCAACGGCGTGCTCATCGGCACCACCCAGACCGTGCCCGCCGAGGTCACCGCGTCCGCCTACTACGCCAGCCTTCCGGACGGGGTGCAGCCGAGGGTCGGGCTCGTCGTCCACGTGCACCCGGCCGCCGACCGCGGCGCCGGCCTGGCCGCGCTCGAGGCCGACGTGGAGACGGTCTACGCGTGGGGCAAGGACTGGCTTCCGCCGGCGCAGACGCTGGCGGAGAAGGCGGCGGTCATCAACGTCCACTACGGCACCCCGGAGCAGATCGCGGAGTCGATTCGCGCGTTCCCCGCGTTCCGGCACACCACCGAACTGCAGTTCTCCGTCGCTTACGGCACGACGGAGCGCCGGCAGCGCCGGGCGGCGATCGAAGCGATCGCCTACGAGATCGCACCGCGCCTTGGCTGGCAGCCAGCCAGCGCGGTCGTTGAAAGCAGAGCGCGCGCCAAGGCGGCGGCGCTAGAAAGGGACCTCCGAGCATGATCATCCGAGAAAACGACGAGCCGCTCAGCCTGGCCGCGTACGCGATCTTGAACGAGTCGGGTGATCAGGCCCGCAACTACCACGACGCGCTTGAGCTGTTCGCGCAGGCCGAACGGCTCGGAGTCGAGGGGCTGTGGGTGCGGCAGTTCCACCTTCGCCGCCGGGGACCCGGCACCCAGTCGGCGCCGGCCGGCGGGCTGTCCTCGCCGTTCGTCTTCCTCGCCTGGCTGGCCGCGCGGACGAGCCGGCTGCGGCTCGGCACGGCCGCGGTCACGCTGCCGCTGGAGAGCCCACTGCGGGTCGCCGAGGACGCCGCCGTGCTCGACTCGCTCAGCGGCGGGCGGGTGGAGCTCGGCGTCGCCAACGGCGGTAGCTCCCCGGGCCTGGCCGAGCTGTTCCGTGGCACGTCCGCCCTGGACCGGGCGCCAGGGGGAGGAATCGAGGAAGCCGGCCGCCGGGCGGTTTACCGGGCCCACCTGGCGAGGTTGTCGGAAGCGCTCGACGGCGGGGGCCTCAACGCATCCGGCACCCAGCTCAACCCGCTCGGCACCGGACTGGCCGACCGGATCTGGGAGGCGACGCTCACCGAGCACAGCGGCTACGACACCGGCGCGCGCGGGAACGGCGTGCTGATCGGGACCACGCAGACGGTGCCCGCCGTGGTCACCGCCAGGTCCTACTATCGCGGGCTCGACCGACACGCGGCGGAATTTGGGGCCCGGCCGCCGCGCGTTGGCATCGCCACGCTGATCTACCCGGCCAAGGACCGGGAGACCGCGCTGCGCGAGGCCAGGGAAGGCATCGAGGAGAAGTACGAGTGGGGCAGCAAGTTCCTGCCGCCCGCCACGACGCTGGCCGAGAAGGCCGCCTCCATCGGCCTGCACTACGGGACGCCGGAGCAGATCACCGAGTCCATCCTCGCGCAGCCCTGGTTCCCGTACGCGACCCAGCTCATGGTGCAGACCGAGCTGTTCTACTCGAGTTACGCCCACCGGGCCGAGGCGCTTGAGCTGTTCGTCCGCGAGGTCGCCCCCGCCCTGGGCTGGGCAGACGCATCGCAAGTGGTGCCACTTGGCTAGACCGCGCACCCCGCCAGAAGAATTAGTGCGCCGATATGGCAAAGCTGATAGGAATTCAAGTCGTTTTAGTGATAATTACGGGATGACCTCGCCCGTCCTGCTCCGTCGGCGCGAGCCCGCGGTCCGCCGGCTTCGCCCGCAGCATGCTGCCGCGGCCGCGGTGATCCTGACCACCCTCAGCATCGCTGTGTTCGCAGCGCTGAGCGCGTCCGGGGACCGGGCCATCGTCGCGCCGATCGGCCCGGCCGGACCGTTCGCCGACCTGGACTACCGGATGGCTCCGGTCCTGCTCAAGGCAGGGTGCTTCCTCGCCGTGGCCTGCGGCGGGGTCGGGGTGCTGGCGGGGCTGGCGGCCGTCAGGGGCGGCTGGCGTCCCCGCCCGGGCCTCGTGCTGGCCGCGTGCGCGGCGGCTTCCCTGCTGTTCGTGTTCGTCCCGCCGGCGGCCTCGGTTGACGTGCAGAATTACGCGGAATACGGAAGGATCGTCGTCCTCGGCCACAACCCGTGGCTGATGACCCCGCAGCAGCTCTACCTGCTCCATGACCCAGTCGGGCTGCTCCGGCCAACGGAGTGGCGGAACCAGCCGACCGTGTACGGGCCCGCCGCGACGGCCCTGGAGGCGGCCGCGGCGTGGCTGGGCGGCACCTCCATGGCGTGGATCACTTTCTGGATCAAGGTCATGAACGGTGCCTGCTACGTCGCGGTGGCGGCGGTACTCGATCGTCTCGCCGGGCCGGACCCGGCGCGGCGCGCACGGGCCGGACTGCTGTGGGCGGTCAACCCGCTGATGTTGTTCTGGATGGTGGCCGGGGCGCACACCGACCTGCTGGCCGCACTGCCCCTGGTGCTCGCGCTGCTGGCGGCGCGGACGCTGCGGAAGCCGGGAGCGGGCGGTCGGGTGGCACTCGCGGCCGGGGTCGCGGGCGCCCTGACGGGCGTCGCGATAGCGGTGAAGGTAACCTTCGCGGCCCCGGTCGCCGGGCTCGCGGCGGGACTGTGGCAGGTCGTCACCGGGCGGCGACGCATCGCATCGTTGGGCGCCGGAATCGCGGGGGGAGCGCTCGTGCTGGCGGGGGGCTACGCGGTTGCCGGCAAGGCGGCCGTGCGGTCGCTGTCGCAGCGGCTATCCTCGGCCAACGACTCATTCGTGCCACTGCCGCGGTCCGTCTATGATCACCCGGCTCTCTACGCCGCCGTCCTGCTGGCCGCGTTCCTGATCGTGGCGGGGGTTCTCGCCTGGCGGATGCCACCGGGGCCGGCCGACCTCCCCGAGATACGCCTGATGCTGATCTGCGCGCTGGCCGTGATCGTCGGGGGCATCGTGCAGTACCCGTGGTACGACGCGATGTTCTTCCCGCTCCTGGCGCTGCTGCCGGCCTCGCGCCTGGACGCCTGGCTAGTGGGACGAATTGCGCTGATCAGCATCCTGCTGCTGCCCGGGGTGGGCATCTCCGGCCATCAATATCACAATGCCCGGGTGGCCGTGCCGATCTTCACGGCCTGTTTCCTCGTCTTCGCCGCGCTCGGGAAACTCCAGGCGGCCAGGGGCGGAGCCGGCCCGGCGCCCGCCGCTGGGCCAGCTGACCTCGTCGAGGTTGCCCGCGGCAACGTCGAAGACGAACTCGCTTGAGTCCCTCGGGCCTACCCGGCCGCTGACGGCGACCACCCGAGCTGCGGGGCGATCGACGCGGCGACGTCGGACAGGATCTGCTCATACTCTTCCTGCGCGAAGGCGTAGGGCAGTTCAAGCTGAAGCTCGGTGACCTCCGCCAGCACCGGGTCGGCCCGCAGCGACTCGACGATCTCGGCCGAGGTGCCGACCAGGTCAGGCGCGATCAGGATGCGCCGCTGGCCGATCGGGGCGAGGGTGGGCCAGCCATGACGTTTCGGTCGGGTCGGCGGTTGACGTGGTGCTCATGAGGTTCCCTCATTTCCCATGTCTGCTAGCGGCCGGCTGAGTGCGCGGCCAGCTCGGCGACGTAGGGCCTGCCCTCGCGCCAGGCGGCGACCTGGTCCGGCCGGCCGAATACCTTGAGGTAGTTCTCCACGCTGTCCTTCACCAGGTCCCAGCCGGTGACCGGCTCGAAGTCGGTCTCCTCGCCCGGGTCGGTGAACGCGGGCAGCGGCTCGAGCACCTGCTCAAGGCTGGGGTAGTAGAAGACGGCGGTCGACCGCCTGGTCACGCTGCCGCCGGCCACCACGCGGTGCCTGGCCGGGCGGAGCAGCCCGTTGCTCCAGCGGGTGAGCAGCGTCCCGGAGAAGACCTGAAGCGCGCCGGGCACGATCGGCACCGGCAGCCAGTCGCCGTCGGGCAGCTGGATCTGCAGCCCCGCGTAGTCGCCCTGCTGGGCGAGGACCGTGACCGCCGAGCCGTCGGCGTGCTCGAGCAGCAGCAGCTTGTCCTCGTCGCGCCCGGTGTCGGGGTACGTCCAGGTCGGGTAGTTGTTCACGGTGAGCGTCAGGTGCGGCAGCGGACCGACCGGGAAGGTGTCGGCCGGAAGGTCCTGGGCCCGCGCGTAGAGGCTGAGCACCCGCTCGGCCACGCCGCGCGACGCCGCGATGTACTGGTGAGTCAGGTCGCGCAGCCCCGGGTCGTCGGCGGGCCAGACGTTGGCGTGCGCGTACAGGCCCAGGTGCTCCTCGGGCAGCCCCGCCGCCCGGGCGTCGGCCGCGTTGTCGAACTGGCCGACGTTGAAGCGCTCAAGCTCGAGGCGGCCGAAGTCGTCGGGCCACTGCCGCCATCCCCGGTACGGATGCCCGGTCGGGCTGGCCAGCTCGGCCTTCCGCGCCCGGGGCAGGCCGAGGAGCCGGCCGACTCGGCGGTTGAAGTCGTCGATCAGGTCCTGGGGCACGCCGTGGTTGACGACCTGGATGATGCCGGCCTCCTCGGTCGCGGACCGGACCTGGTCGAGCACGTTCTGCGGGGCATGGTCGGAGGTGGCGGCATCAAGATCGATAACCGGGACCGAGTACGTCATCGGGAGTTCTCCTTGCCGGGGGGGCTTACGACCACTTGGTGGCGGGGCGCTCCTGCACGACCCCGTCCACGGTGATGTCGGTCTTCTCGTTGTAGAAGGCGAGCAGGTTCTCGATCTTGGGCGCCTCCGGGATCGGCGCCGGGTAGCTCCACACGATGTCCTCGAGGAGCTCCTCGCCTGCCCGGACCGACCAGTAGACGGCCTCGCCCTTGTACGGGCAGCGGCTCCTGGTCGGGCTCGGCACCAGGAGCTCATGCCGGACGTCGAGCTTGGGCAGGTAGTACCGGACCGGCAGGCCGGTCTCGAACAGCAGCCGCGGCCGCCTGCTCTCGGCGACGAGCACCCCGCCTGCCCGGACCTGCACGTGGCGGGACGAGTTGAGCACGTCGACCCGGTGATAGGGGTCACGCGGGTGCTTGAACACCTCGTCGTCTTCTTCGTACCAGGCGTCCGCCTTGGCCCAGTAGAAGGCCACGTAATCCGCCAGGTCCGGCACCGACGCGATGGGCTCGGGGTAGGCCCAGACCGCGTTCTCGTACCGGCGTCGGCCCGCGACCACGGTGTAGTAGGAGGCGTCGCCCTTGTACGGGCAGTGAGTCCGCTGGCTGGTCGGCTCGAGCAGGTCGAACCTGACGTCCGCGCGGGGGAAGTAGTACACCGGCAGGTGCCCGGTCTCGAACAGGTAGAGCGTCGCGCTGCTGTCCGCGACCGCCTCTCCGCCGAAGAACACCCGTACCCGGCGCGGGTTCGGCTCGGTCCGCACCCGAAGCTGCGTCAGCTCTGCTGCCTGCGTCATCACTGCCTCACTTGGTCGGTCGTCAGGAGGTGGCCAAGGGCCGCGGCGAGCGCCGCGGGCTGGGTCGCGGCGATGTCGAGGCCGGCCCCGGGAATCGTGATCTGCCGAATCTGCGGTGCCCGCTGGCGGGCGATGGCGAGGTCGGCCGCCGCCAGCGGGTCGGCCCGGTCGCTGCGGATCAGCGCGAGCGGGACCTGAAGCTGGGCGAGCTCGCCCCACAGCGGATCCGCGCCGGACGTGACCTCCGGATCGGCCGCGGCCGGGAGGTTCCCAAGATGATGCCGCCACGCCCAGGATCCATCCGGGTCCTGGAGGAGCTCGTACAGGACCTCGCGCCGCAGCGCCCGCCTGTTGCTCTCCGGGCGCCTGCCCGCCAGGGCGGCGAGGGCCTCAGCGCGGCTGGCGTACCGCTCCGGCCCTGATCGCCTCCACGCCCGTCCGGGCGCCGCGCCGGGAAGCGTGTTGAGCAGCGCGAGCCCCGGCAGCAGGCGGGCATGGCGGCGGCGCAGCGCGAGCGCGGTGAGGCCGCCGAGGCCGGCGCCCGCAACCAGCCGGGCGCGCGGCGCGAACGACCGGATGGCCTCGGCCACCGCCGACGCCAGCGAGGCGGGCTCGTAACGGCCGTCACGACGCCAGTCGGAACGCCCGTGGCCGGGCAGGTCGATGGCGACCGAGGGACGGCCGAGCGCCAGCGCGACCGAGTCCCACGCCCGCGCGCTCTCGCCGCTGTCGTGCAGCAGCACCAGCTCCGGCGGCCCGTCGCCCCAGAACACGCCGCTGACGTGCCCGCCGGCCGGCACGTTGACCCAGCCCCGGCGGACGCGGGGCGGCTCGGCGCCGCCGGCGATGCCCGCTTCCTCGGCTGTCTGCGCGACGAGCTCGAACTCGTCGCCAAGCTCAGTGAATTCTTCTGACTGGACGGCCATACCCCCACCCTCCCTCCGCTTCCGACCACTTGTCAATAATTCAGACCATTTTTATGGGGAATGTGCAGGCCGGCCGGATCCGTTCTGCATAATGATCTTTCGATTCCCCGAACGGACGGTGGCGCCTCGCAGATGCACGCGGACAACCCGGTGATCGTCGACGGCGCGACGCTGAGCTGCGCCGCGGTGGCGGCGGTGGCCCGGCGGAGCGCGCGGGTGGCGGTCGCGCCGAGCGGGCTCGAGCGGGCGGCCGCGTCCCACCGGGCCGCGCTCGCAGCGGTGGGCCGGGACGCGTTCTACGGGCGGACGACCGGGGTCGGCGCCAACGGCAGGGTGACGGTCGCGCCGGGCAACGGCCACGGACTGCGGCTGCTGCGCAGCCACGCCGGCGGGGCGGGCGAGCAGGCCTCGGCCGACATCGCCCGCGGCGCGCTCGCGATCAGGCTCAACCAGCTCGCTGCGGGCGGTTCCGGCGCGGCCCCGGCCTGGCTGGAGGCGGTCGCGACGGCGCTCAACGACGGCCTGACGCCGGAGTTCCGGGTGCTCGGCGGCATCGGCACCGGGGACCTGACCGGGCTGGCGGCGACGGCGCTGGCGCTCATCGGGGAGCGGCCATGGCTCAGCGCGGGCGGACGGCTGACCCGCGCCCTGCTGCCGCCCGCGGTGGCCGACGCGGACGCGCTTGCCTTCCTGTCTTCCAACGCGGTGACGCTGGCCGGGGCCACGCTCGCGCACCTGGACCTGGCGGCCCTGCTCGACGCGGAACTGCAGGTCGCCGCCCTCAGCCACCTCGCCGTGTCCGGCTCCGCGCAGCCGTACGCGGAACCCGTGCAGGCGGCGCGGCCGCACCCGGGCCAGGCCGCCACCGCGCGGCGGCTGCGCGAACTGCTCGGCGCGGACGCGGAGACCCCCGGTGCCCGGTTGCAAGACCCGTACGGCCTGCGGGCGCTGCCGCAGGTGCACGGCCCGGCCGTCGACGCTCTCGGGCACGTCGAGCGGGTGCTGCGGACGGACGTGAACGCCGCCGCCGAGAATCCCCTGGTAGACGCCGCCAGCGGCCGGGTGCTGCACAACGGCAACTTCCACGGCGCGTACCTGGCGCTGGCGCTTGACGCCGCCCGGCTGGCGGTGTGCGCGGACGCCGCGCTGTCGCCCGCCCGGCTGGCCGCGCTGACCGAGCCGGAGCGAACCGGGCTGCGCCCGTTCCTGGCCGGCGGCCCCGACGGCAGTTCCGGGATCATGATCCTCGAGTACACCGCCAGCGCCGCGCTGGCCGAGCTACGCGGGCTGGCCGCGCCGGCCTCGCTCGGCACGGCGGTGCTGTCGCGCGGGGCCGAGGAGCACGCGGCGTTCTCCCCCCAGGCCGCCCGCGCGGCCGCCGCCATGGTGCCCCGGCTCCGGACCCTGCTCGCGTGCGAGCTCGTGGCCGCCGTCCGCGGGCTGCGCCAGCGGGCCGTGACCCCCTCGGGCGCCCGGCTGCGCGCGGTGTACGACCAGTGCCTGCAGCGGCTGCCGGCCGACGACCAGGATCATCCGCTCGACATCGACGTCGCCGCCGCCGAGCAGGTCATCGCGGACCTGGCGGATGAGCACGCGGCCGGATTCAGCTCCTCGAGGTCGTGAGCACGATCCGGCCGAACACCTCGCCCGCCGCCATCTTCTGGTGAGCAAGCACGGGGCCCGCGCGGTCAAGCACGTGGGTCGCGCAGGTTAACGGCCCGGCCGAACGGGGCCTGTCGATTCGCCAGCGGCGCTGAGCGAGTTCACCTTGCCGTCTGCACGAGCGCGGCGGCCGGGCGGAACTGGAGGTTCTTCTCATCAATGGGCCCCCGGTACAGCCCGGCGTCCTTGAAGTAATGCTGCCGAAGGCGCCAGGGCGCCCGCTCGCCCTGGCGGGGCAGCAGATGCCGCGCGCGCTCGAAATACCCCGAGGTCATGTCGATGAACGGTGACGTCGCCATCCCCTCGGACGGCAGCCGAGGGGTGACGCTGGCGTATCTCCGCTCCGTCATGAACTGCAGCATGCGGCTGACATAGGCGGAGACCAAGTCCACCTTGAGGGTCCATGAGGCGTTGGTGTAGCCGATCGCGAACGCCAGGTTGGGCACTCCTTCGAGCATCATGCCCTTATAGGCGACGCGCTCGGGCACGGAGACCGCTTCCCCGTCAACGGTCAGCCCGATCCCGCCCAGCGGCAGCAGGTTCAGCCCGGTCGCGGCCACGATGACGTCGGCCTCGAGGAGCGCGCCGGAGCGGAGTCGAATGCCGGACTCGGTGAACGCCTCGACGTGATCGGTGACGACATCGGCCTTCCCGGACTGGATGGCCTGGAAGAAGTCGCCGTCGGGCACCATGCACATGCGCTGGTCCCACGGGTCGTAGGCCGGGTTGAAGTGCGTGTCCACGTCGTAGCCGGCCGGCAGGCGCTTGGCGGCCCCGTCGCGCAGCATCTTCCGCATCCGCGCGGGGTACTTGCGGCACAGCTGGTAGACCGCCGTCGACATCCGGATGTTCTTCCAGCGGATGGCCCGCTGCGCCTGCCGCTCGGGCAGTAGCTTGCGCAGCAGTTCGTCGAGCGGGTCGTGCGTGGGCAGCGACAGGAAGAATGACGGTGAGCGCTGCAGCATGATTACCTGGGAGGCCGTCTCCGCGAGCGCGGGGACCAGCGTCGCCGCCGTCGCGCCGCTGCCGATGACGACGACCCGCTTGCCGGTGACGTCCAGGTCTTGCGGCCACTGCTGCGGGTGCACCAGCGTGCCCGCGAAGTCGTCGAGCCCGGCCCACGGCGGCGTGTACCCCTGGTCGTAGCGGTAATAGCCCGAGCAGAGATAGAGGAACCCGCAGGTCCGCTGCGAGCGCTGGCCGGTCTGCGTCTGCTCGACGGTTACCGTCCACCGGGCGTCGCTGCTTGACCATTCGGCCGCCACCACGCGGGAGTGATACGTGATGTGCTGGTCGACGCCGTATTCAGCTGCGGTCTCGCGGACGTAGCGCAGGATCTTCCCGCCGTCGGCGATCGACTCCGACCCCGTCCAGGGCCGGAAGGGAAAGCCGAGCGTGAACATGTCGGAGTCGGATCGGACGCCGGGAAAGCGGAACAGGTCCCACGTCCCGCCACTGGCCCCTCGGGCCTCGACGATCGCGTACGAGGTGCCGGGGGCGTCCGTCTGCAGATGACAGGCGGCACCGATCCCGGAGAGTCCGGCCCCCACGATCAGCACGTCAACGTGCCCGGGCGCGGTCTGGTCCTTGGGGAAGGCGGAAGTCGTTCCCACGATGCTCCTTGTCGCCGGCTGCGCCAACAGGATGTCATCGGCGGCCGCAAAGATGCAACATTTCGTTCAGATGTATCATGCCGAATATGGCGCGATCAACAGCCGGCACCCGCGGCGCTCCCGCCGTGGCCCTGGCAGCCCGCTGGATCCATGACGGCAGGCGGCTGGACATGCAAGGCCTCGCCGATGAGCTCGGCGTGTCACGCGCGACCCTCTTCCGGCGCGCCGGCGGCCGCGAGGAACTCCTCACTGAGGCCCTGTGGGTCCTCACCGAGCGGACACTCCAGTCGGCCGCCGCCCAGTGGGAGGCCGAGCGCCCCGAGGGCGAGCTGCACACCCCCGGTACCGGCCGCAACATCAACGCCGCGGTCTCGCAATCGAAAAGCCTGCGACGGCTCCTCGATGACGAGCCGGCCCTGACGCTGCGGGTGCTGACCGACCCGCGCGGCCGGGTGCAGACCGGGATCGTGACCTTCATCGAGGCGCTGCTGCGCCGCGACATCGCCGAGTTCGGCCTGGTCAGCGTCATCGAACCGGACGCACTGGCCTACGCCTTGGTCCGGCTGGGCGAGTCGTTCCTGTACGCGGACGTGCTCGCCGCGCGCAAGCCCGACGTCGCCACCGCCGACCGCCTGCAGCAGGCCCTCGTCCACAGCACCCTCGCCGTCGCCTAATGCGCCGTCCGGTATCGCCGCGCCCGGCGGGACACGCTCAAAAGGATGCCGCCGTGCACCAGGACCAGCTCCGGGTCCTTGTCCTGCCAGGCCAGCTTTTTCATTTGCGCGCGACGGCGCGCCGGGGCGATGCAGGGCCTGCTAGGCGTCTGCGGACGGCACTCGAGTGGTCATCAGCGCGCCGTACGCCTCGATCGCGAGGTCGATGTTCTTCGAGGCCATGTGGCCAACTAGGAAGGCCAGGGCCTCGCGATCGAGATCGCCCATCATGCCGAGCAGCGAGATCAGGTTCTCGGCGTACTCCGGGGTGATCTCGTTGGGGGGATTCATGCATGTTAGGGTACCTTTGTCGGCCTTGTGCTAAGTCGCGGCGCGGAAGACGGCGACCGAGCGGGGTCCGACGGTCACCTCATCCCCGGGGTCGCGCACGGCGGCGCCCTCCGGAGCGGCGGGGTCGTGGCTGTCGATCTCGGCCCGCCACTGGGCGCCGGGCCGGGTGGCGGGCAGCGTGAAGCCGAGCGGCTCCCACCACGCGTTCACCATGACCAGGAAGTCGTCGTCGGTCATCGGCGCGCCGTCCTCGGCGCGGTCGGGGTCGTCGGACCCGTCGAGGTAGATGGCAATGGCGAGCGCGTTCGGATCCGCCCAGTCGCCGTCGTTCATGGGGGCGCCGGCGGGCGTGAACCACCGGAGCTCGGCCGCGGCCTCCGCGCCGTCCAGGAAGCGCCTGCGGCGGAAGACCGGGTGGGCCCGCCGCAACGCGATCAGGCGCTGGGTGAAGGCCAGCAGTTCATTGTCGGCGTTGGCCCAGTCGAGCCAGGTGATCTCGTTGTCCTGGCAGTAGGCGTTGTTGTTGCCGTTCTGGGTGCGGCCCATCTCGTCGCCGCCGAGCAGCAGCGGGACGCCGAAGGACAGTAGCAGGGTGGTGAGGATGGCGCGGGACTGGCGGGCGCGCAGCGCGAGGATCTCCGGATCGCCGGTCGGTCCTTCGGCGCCGCAGTTCCAGGACTCGTTGTCGCTGGTCCCGTCGCGGTTGTTCTCTCCGTTGGCCTCGTTGTGCTTGTCGTCGTAGGACACGAGGTCGCGCAGGGTGAAGCCGTCGTGCACGGTGACGAGGTTCACCGACGCCGTAGGCCGGCGGCCGCCGGTGGCGTACAGGTCGGCCGAGCCGGTGAAGCGGTCGGCGAATTCGCCGATGCCGACCGGGTGGCTGCGCCAGAAGTCGCGCATCGTGTCGCGGTACTTGCCGTTCCACTCGCGCCACATCGCCGGGAACCGGCCCAGATCGTAGCTGTCCATCTGCCCGACGTCCCAGGGCTCGGCGACCATCTTGGCCTGCGACACCACCGGGTCCTGGGCGACCATGTCGAGGAAGGCCGACACCTTGTCGAAGGCGCCGTCCTGGCGGGCCAGGGTCGGCGCCAGGTCGAACCTGAACCCGTCGGCGTGCATCTCGGTCAGCCAGTAGCGCATCGAGTCCATCATCAGCTGCAGCGCGATGGGGTCGCCGGCGTTCAGCGAGTTGCCGCAGCCGGTCGTGTCGTAGTAGTCGCGCGGATCGCCGGGCGCCAGCCGGTAGTACGCCGCGTTGTCGATGCCGCGGAAGCACAGGGTGGGGCCGTCGGGGCCCGCCTCGGCGGTGTGGTTGAACACCACGTCGAGCAGGACTTCGAGGCCGGCCCGGTGCAGGGCGTCGACCATCGCCTTGAACTCGGCGACCTGCCCGCCCGGCCGACCGTCGCGCACGGCGGCCGAGTACCCGTTGTGCGGCGCGAAGAAGCCGATCGTGTTGTAGCCCCAGTAGTTCGTCAGCCCGCGGTCGAGCAGGAACGACTCGGGCACGTTCTGGTGCACTGGCAGCAGCTCGACGGTGGTGACGCCCAGGTCCTTCAGGTGCGCGATCGCGGCCTCGTGGCCCAGCCCCGCGTAGGTGCCGCGCAGCTCCGGCGGTATGCCCGGATGGCGCATGGTGAAGCCCTTGACGTGCATCTCGTAGATCACCGTGTCCGCGTACCGGTACCACGGCCGGTCGCCGTCCTGCCAGTCGAACGACGAGTCGACGATGACGCTCCGCGGCACCCGGGCCGAGGAGTCAAGCGTGCTGCGGGCATCGGGGTTGCTCAGATCATGGCCGTACACCTCGGGCCCGAACGAGACCGTCCCGCTGACGGCGCGCGCGTAGGGGTCAAGGAGCAGCTTGGCCGGGTTGCAGCGCAGGCCCCGGGCCGGGTCCCACGGCCCGCTGACGCGGTACCCGTACGCCTGGCCCGGCCCCACTCCGGGCACGAATGCATGCCAGACGTCGCCGTCGTGGTCACGCAGCGGGATCTGCGTCTCCGCGCCGTTCTCGTCGAACAGGCACAAGGTGACGCCGTCGGCGACGCTGGAGGCGATGGAGAAATTCGTGCCCACCTTGCCGAGGTGCTCCCCGGGCTCGGGACCGATCGGGTGGATGTCGCCGGGCATCGCCTCGGCCGACCGGGCGTCGGCCTGGGCGTACGCGTCAGGGGCGATGCGGGCTCCGGGAATAGTGGCGGTGGCTTGCTCAGTGGAAGACGCTGACATGGCCATCACGTTGCCCGTCGCCTGCCCGGCCCGGATCATCCTCTGCGGGTGGACGTGTTCGGACAGCGGGCAATGAGTCGAACGGCCAGAGACGCCTCGGTCCGTTCGGGGGAAAAGACCTGGATTTCGAACGGTCCGTTGGTTCCCCTCCTTATTTGGGATAGCCCGGGCCCGTGTGGGGCAGTTTGGTTGGGCGCTTGGGTAGCCTCGCAGGCGCACGTACGAGCCCTGGAGGACTGACTCGGATGCTCCCCGTCTCCCTGATCTTCACCAGTGGCGTGGCCAGCGGGGTCAACTGCTACGCGGTGGTGCTGGTGCTCGGCCTGCTCGGCCGGTTCGGGCACATTGCCTCAATCCCGTCGGTCCTTGAGCGTCCGTCGGTGCTGGCGGCCGCGGCGGTGCTGTTCTTCGGCCAGTTCGTGGTAGGCAAGCTCCCGGTGCTTGACTCGGTCTGGGATGTAGTTCACACGGCCGTGCGGCCGGTCGTCGGCGGGGCGGTCGCCGTCGTCATGGCCCAGCAGGCGCACGCCAGCCCGACCGCGACAATCGGGGCGGCCGCGCTCGGCGGCGGGACGGCGCTCGCCTCCCATGTGGTGAAGACCGGCATGCGGGTTGGCGTTAACGCCAGCCCCGAACCATTCAGCAACATCATTGCCAGCCTGGGCGAGGACCTGGGCGTGACCGGGCTGGTGTCGCTCGCGGTGTTCCACCCGGTCGCCGCCGCCGTCGTCGCCGCCTTGATCCTGGTCATGGGCATCGCCTTGTTCGCGGTGCTGGCCTCGTGGATCCGCCGTGGCTGGCAGCGCCGCCGCGATGCCCGGCGGCAGCGGCGGGCGTCCGTCGATCTCGAGGCCAGAACGGCGTCCCCGCAGCGCTAGGCCCGAATAGGCGCTCCCCCGAGACT
>Ga0209006_10002577_pt1 | contig 16542 bp, 11 predicted proteins | sample JacPin_JW_Ref_O2_FD_188567 | JGI IMG/M metagenome (GOLD analysis project Ga0209006, IMG submission 188567) | Forest soil microbial communities from Algoma, Ontario, Canada - Jack Pine, Ontario site 1_JW_Ref_O2 (SPAdes) (version 2) | ecosystem: Environmental > Terrestrial > Soil > Boreal... | reverse complement strand
ATCCGGGGCAAAAAAAAGGTGCGCGCACGCACCTTTTTCTTTCGCGCGGGGGAAAATTCCTCATTCGAGAAGTGCGTTGACGGCTTCCATGTCTTTCACTTCCAGAACACCGGCCGAATCCTTCAACTGCAATCCGCTCAGTACGAACTGATGGCGGGCTTGCGAGTAGGCACTTTGCGCGCTGAGCAACGTGCTTTGGCTGGTCAGTACGTCGAGAATCGTCTTGGTGCCGACTTCGAAACCGGCCTGCGTCGCGTCGAGGCCGCTCTGTGCCGAGACGACCGCTTGACGCGTCGCTTCCACTTCGCTGATGCCGGCGATGACGGCGCGATAAGCGTTGCGCGTATTGGCGAATACCGTGCGGCGCGTCAGTTCGAGAGTGTCTTGCGCGGTATCGCGCTGGAACGCGGCTTGACGCGTCTGGGCGGTGACCAGTCCGCCCGTGAAGATCGGCACGGCAAGCGTGACACCGATCGTCGTGTCGCCAACCAATCCATTCGTATGGAAAGTGCCTGACGACGTAAATCCCGGAATGACCGAATTCGTGGTTCCCCACGACGGCGTGTCGGTGCGCGCGATCGATGCGGACAACGTCGGGTAGTGACCCGCGCGAAATGCGCCGACATTGTGTTCGGCGGCGCCAAGCGCGTGTTGTTTGGAGGCTATCTGCGGACTGCTCGTATTGGCCAAATCGACCCACGCTTGCACTTGATCCGGTTGCGGACGTTCCAGCGGCAACTGCTCGCGCAGTTTCTTCAGATCGCCGAAATCCTTGCCGGTGATTTGAACCAGGGATTCGCGCGCCGTGTCGACTGCATTCTGAGCAGTGATGACTTGAGCGATGGCGGCGTCGTGCTGTGCGCGTGCGACGTGTACGTCGGTGATCGCCGACAAGCCGACTTCATAACGCTGCTCGGCCTGATCCAATTGCTTGAGCAGGGACTTCTCGTTGAGCTGCGCAAACTTCAATTGATCTTCGGCGGTGAGCACGCCGAAATAGGCCGTGGCTGTGCGCACCATCAAATCTTGCGCGGCGTCGTCGTAGTCTTTATCCGAACTGGCGGCCGTCTCTCTCGCCTGACGCAAGCGCTCGATATTGCCCCAGTTGAAGATCGATTGCGTCGCCGTTACTTGTCCTTCGCGCGAACGCGTGTTGTTCGTTCCGTCGAACGGAAGCAACACGTAAGTGCCGATCGGATTCGTGTCGGTCGTCTCCAATTGCGGACTCTGGGTGCGAGAGAAATTGTCGTCGTGCAAATAGGCGAGCGATGCGGCGATCTGCGGCAGCAGCGGCGCGCGCGCAATCGGGATATCCTGATCCGTCGCATTACGTGTCGATTCGGCGATGGCCAACGACGGATCGGACGTGTGGGCTTGCTGATAAATCTGCATCAAGTCTTCCGCAACGGCGGGATTCACCGCGAAAGCTATCGCCGATGCCAGAGCGGCAAATTGGATACGTTTATACATTTGCATTTTCCTTAAGCCATGAATTCCAGGCATATCAGAGCGTAAAGCGTAGAGGCGGAGCTGCGTGACGGAGATATGGAATATCCGTTTCGAAAAGTACCTGCTCGGTCCAGGCGTCGCCGTTGCGCGTAAACATCATCGCGCGTTGCGCGGGCGAATCGCCTACGAGGGCAATAATGCGTCCACCTGGCCTGATCCAGCCGCGCCAGTGTTGCGGCAATGCGTGCACGGCGCCAGTGACAACCATCACATCGAACGCTTCGTCCGCGCGGAACTCGCGCACCGCATCGGTCACTTCGATTGTCACGCCGCGCGCGTTGGCCGCGTGCAGACGCGTGCGCGCCGCATCTGCGAAATCTACGTATTGTTCGAGGCTGACGACGCTGGCAGCGAGTCGCGCCAGACACGCCGTGAAAAATCCGGACCCGGTGCCGATCTCCAGCACGCTCTCCGAGCGTAGCGGCGATGCCGCTTGCAGAAGGCGGCCTTCGAGTACGGGCCGCAGCATGATCTCGCCATGGCCTAGCGGCAGGTCGACGTCGGCGAACGCGAGATTGCGCTGCGACTGTGGAACGAAATCTTCGCGGCGCAGCGCGCTCAGCGCTTCGAGCACGCGGCTGTCAAGCACGTCCCAGGGACGTACTTGTTGCTCGATCATATTGTGACGGGCAAGTTCGATATTGAGGGACATGATTCAATTGGCCCAAGGAAGATCCGCAAAGAAAAGACCGGAAAGCATAAAAGTTCCAAGGTCTTGCGGCAATCGTAAGATCGCCTGTGCGCCCGCATTTGCCGAAGTGCCGGAAGTCATCCAAACCCTTTCGCTGTCATATGCATCGGCGGCCCGCAATGATATCAAGCCGGTTGTGTCGTCGTCCGCACATCGCGTGTGCCCTCTTCGATGAACAAATCTTCACGGCGCGGAATCTTGAACCAGGCTGCGTACAGTGCGGGCAGAAACAGCAGAGTCAATCCCGTCGCGATAAATAATCCGCCCATGATTGCCACCGCCATCGGCCCGTAGAATGCGCTGCGCGTCAGCGGGATCATCGCCAGGATCGCCGCAAGCGCGGTCAGTACGATGGGTCGAAAGCGCCGAACGGTTGCATCGACGATGGCATCCCACGGCGTGTGGCCGGCGCCGATGTCCTGCTCGATCTGGTCGACGAGGATGACGGAATTGCGCATGATCATGCCCATCAGCGCGATCGTGCCCAACATCGCGACGAAGCCGAACGGCACGTTGAACAACAACAGGAATGCCGTGACGCCGATCAATCCCAGCGGCGCCGTCATCACGACGAGCAGCACGCGCTGAAAACTGCGCAGCTGAATCATCAGCACCGTGAACACGACGAGGATGAATAGCGGCATGCCCGCATTCACGGACGTCTGACCTTTAGCGCTTTCTTCGACGGCGCCGCCGACGTCGAGCCGGTAGCCGGGCGGAAGTTGATCGCGGATCGCCGCAAGCGACGGCAGAATTTGCGACGTCACTGTTGCGGCGGTAAGCGCGCCATCGATATCGCCACGCACCGTCACGGTCGGCAGGCGGTCGCGGCGCCAGATGATGCCGTCTTCGAAGCCGTATTGCACATCGGCGATCTGACGCAGCGGCACGCTGTGGCCGGATGCGGTCGGCACCGAGAGATTCTGCAGCAGCGAAAGTTGCGCGCGCTCTTGCGGCGGTCCGCGCAGCGAAATTTCGATCAATTGATCGCGTTCGCGATAGTAGGTAACCGGAACGCCGGACAGGGAACTTTGCAGGAAATTGGCGAGATCTTCCGAACTCACGCCCATCACGCGTGCGCGTTCCTGATCGATGTTGAGACGAACCGTTTTGCTCGGCTCCTCCCAATCCGGGTTCACATTGCGCACATGTGGATTTTGCCGCATCACGTCCGCAACCTTCGTCGCCAATCCGCGCACGGTCGGAATATCCGGGCCGGAAACGCGGAACTGCACCGGATAGCCCACGGGCGGACCATTTTCCAGACGCAGCACGCGGGCGCGCAGTTCGCTGAAATCGTGATCGAACAACGTCAGCAGATCGCTGCGCAGCTTTTCGCGGTCTTCCAGATTTTTCGTCAGCAACACGAATTCCGCAAAACTGGCCTGCGGCAATTGCTGGTCGAGTGGCAGATAAAAGCGCGGTGCGCCGGACCCGATGTAGCTTGTGTAGTTTTCCAGCTCCGGACGCTTCCCGAGCCAGCTCTCGAGCTTCTTGGCTTGCTCGGCTGTGGCCGACAACGACGAGCCTTCCGCGAGTTTCAAATCGACAAGCAATTCCAATCGCGTCGAGTCGGGAAAAAACTGTTGCTGTATGAAACCGAATCCGACGATCGACAGAACGAAGGCGAACACGGTTGCGGTTATGACGGTCTTGCGGTGATTCACGCACCATCCGACGATTCCGCGAAAGCGCCGGTAGAAATTCGTCGCGTACGGATCGCGATGAATACTTTTCTCGCGGCGCTGATTGCCGCCGCGCCATTTTTCCGGCAGCAAGTTCGTCAGGCGCTTGCGCCAGAGCCAAAAGCGGCTTGCGATCGCCCCGCGCGGCTTTGGCGGTTGGTTCGGATCGGGCAATAGCGCGTTGCCCAGATACGGAATCAAGATTACCGCAGCGATCCAGGAGATCAACAACGCAAGTGTGACGACCTGAAACAGCGAACGCGTGTACTCGCCAGTGCTGGATTTCGCCGTGGCGATCGGCAGAAATCCCGCCGCAGTGACCAGCGTGCCGGTTAGCATCGGAAATGCCGTCGACGAATACGCGAATGCGGCGGCCTTCATGCGATCGAAACCTTGTTCCATTTTTATCGCCATCATTTCCACCGCGATGATGGCGTCGTCCACTAGCAGCCCGAGCGCAAGCACAAGTGCGCCGAGCGAAATCTTGTGCAGATCGATGCCGAACATTTTCATGGCGGCGAACGTCATCGCCAAGACGAGCGGAATCGACAACGCGACGACGAGCCCGGTGCGGAAGCCCAGCGAGAAAAAGCTGACGAGCAAAACGATCGCAACGGCGATAGCGAGCGTGTCCACGAACTCTCCGACCGATCGCGCGACCGCATGCGGCTGATCGGCGACGCGATCGAGGTCGAGACCAACCGGCAACGTCGGGCGCAATCGCTGCACCGCCGTGTCGAGATTGCGGCCGAGCGCGAGAATGTCGCCGCCATCGCGCATCGAAACGGCGATGCCGAGCGCGTTGCGGCCTTCGAAACGCATGCGCGGTTGCGGCGGATCGGCATAGCCCCGCTTCACGTCGGCGACGTCGCCGAGACGGAACAGTTGTCCGTTTGCGCGGATCGCGATGTTGCGGATGGACTCGACCGAATCGAACGCGCCTGATGGACGCATGTAAATGCGATCCGTCGCCGTCTCGAAACTCCCCGCTGCGGTGATTGCATTCTGCGATTCGAGAACCTTTTGAACCTGATCGAAGCTCACGCCGAGCGTGGCCAACTTCGTGTTCGATAACTCGATGAAAATTTTCTCGTCCTGCAAGCCGATCAGATCGACTTTCGCGACATCCGGCACGCGCAGCAATTCCAATTTCACGCGCTCGGCGTAATCGCGGAATTGCGCGTCGTCGTAACCTTCGCCGGTCAACGCGTAGATATTGCCGAACGTGTCGCCGAATTCATCGTTGAAGAACGGACCGACGATTCCCGGCGGCAACGTGTAGCGGATATCGCCAATCTTCTTGCGCACCTGATAAAAAACGTCCGGCACTTTCGACGCCGACACCGAATCCTTGATCACCACGAACACTTGCGATTCGCCGGGCCGCGAATAGCTGCGCAAATAGTCCAGGTCCGGAATTTCCTGCAGCTTCTTTTCGATCTTGTCGGTGACCTGTTCGCCGATTTCCGCGGCCGTGGCGCCGGGCCACTGCGTCTGCACCACCATTACCTTGAACGTAAACGGCGGATCTTCGGATTGGCCGAGGCCGACATAGGACCAGATACCGATCAGCGCCAGCACGATGACGAAATAGCGCAACAGCGGCCGGTTGTTGAGGGCCCACTCGGAAAGATTGAAACGAGTCATGACGTCACCAAGAAGGTGCCCCGCACCGTGGTGCACGACGCCGGGGGAGGGCAGGTCGCGCGACTACGGGCGGAGCGAAAAAAGTATACGTTTATAGTTTGTTAAATCTTCACGGGACGGTTCACCGCGTCGATCGGCGCGACGACTTCGCCTTCGCGCAGCTTGTGCACGCCCGCCGTGACGATCCATTTGTCTGCATCGACGCCACCATCGAGCACTGCTTCGCGCTCGCGATAGTTCGCGACCGACACCGTCTCGGCATGCACTTGATGTGTACGCGCATCGACGACCCAGACATTCGCCGCATCGCCGCGCTTGTCCAGCGCCGTCAACGGAACCACGGTCTGTGCTGCGGTCTTCGGCCCGACGAAATACACCCGCGCACTTTGGCCCAGGCGCATTGCCGTCGCATCGTCCGTGTCCAGCGCAACGCGGATTCGGTACGTGCGGCTGACTGCGTCGGCTTCCGGCGCGATCTCGCGCAGCGTGGCACTCATCCGTTTGCCGCCGGCCGCCCACGGTTCGACGAGCGCTTGCGTGCCGACCTGGTAGTTGCCGATGCGGTTTTCCGGCACTGCCACTTCCACTTCGATCGCACCGTCGCGCGCCAGCGTCGCAACCGGCTGACCGGCACTGACGACTTGTCCGGCCTCCGCGTTGATTGTCGTGATCGCGCCCGCGTGATCGGCGCGCAGCGTCGTGTATTCGGCCTGGTTGCGGGCGACGGACAATGCCGCCTCAGCTTGTTGCACTTGGGCTTCGGCTGCTTTCAACGTATTGACCTGCGTATCGAATTGCGTCCGGCTGATGTAGTGCTTTTCGAGCAGCGACTGATAGCGATTGAATTCCGATTGCGCCAGATCGCGGCTTGCGCGCGCGGACGTCAACGTCGCAGTCGCGCTGGCGACTTGCAGTTTCAGGTCGAGCGGATCGAGTTCCGCGATCGGCTGGCCGGCGTCGACATGGTTGCCGACATCGACGAATCGCGTCTTGATTTTGCCGGCGACACGGAAGCCGAGTTGGCTTTCGAATCGCGCATGCACATCGCCGGAATAGACATCGGCGTTGACGGTGGAATTGGACTGCGGATGCGCCACGATGGCGTTCGGAGGCGCTTCCGGGATCGCCGCTTTACTTGTGCATCCGCACAATTCGACTGTACTGCCCAAGACCAAAATTCCGGCGCATAATCCGGCGGAAGAAAGACGCTTCTGCATGGCTCAAACCCTCGTGCAGGTTGGGTTAAGTAAATTACTGAACGCTGTGGTATAGTAACAATACTAAACTGGCCTGTCCAGTAATTCATTCTTGTTCGTAATGCCCTTTTGCGAGTTGCAATGAGTGCTGTCATAAAAAACGTCGGCCCCGGCCGTCCCAAGGACCTCGAGAAACGCGCAGCCATACTGAGTGTGGCCAAGCGTCTATTCACAACGCAGGGCTTCGACGGCACCAGCATGGACGCGATCGCTGCCGCGGCCGGCGTGTCGAAACTCACGGTCTATAGTCATTTTCAGGACAAGGAACGGCTCTTCACGGCCGCGGTGGAGAGCGTCTGCGCGGAGCAAATGCCGGCGGAAATCTTCAGGGCCGATCTAAAAGGTCCGATCCGCAAACAACTCATCACGATTGCGCGTGCGTTTTTCTCGCTTATCACGAGCGAAGAGGCGGTCGCTGTACATCGCACGATTGTCGCGAATGCACGTCAGTCGCCAAAGCTCGCCGAATTGTTTTGGGAAGCGGGGCCGAAACGCACGCAGTTGGCGTTCGAATCATTCCTGCGCGAAGAAGTGAACGGCGGCAAGCTCGACATTCCCGATCTGCATCGGGCTACGACGCAGTTTTTCTGCCTGCTGAAAGGTGAATATCACGCGCGCATGGAATTCGGCTGCTGCGGCAAAGTCGCCGAGAGCGAGATCCACGAGCACATCGAACACACCGTGGATTTTTTCCTGCGCGCTTACGCACCTCGCTGAAGCTGGCCCCGCGCTAGGGCTCAGACTTTGTCGCCGCGAAATTCCGATTTGATCCATGTAGCGATCAGGTGCTTGTCGTAGCGCAGCGGATCGGTGTCGGTCGGCACCACGTTGTTTTGCAGATACGAAAGATCGCGTAATTTGGCTTGACTCTCACGCAGAGTTTTTCCGTCGGCGCCGATCAACCGATAGTGCAGATCGATCCGCGGCGGGTAGATGTCTTTCATGAAGCGGATATCCTGCGCATTGGGACCGTGCCACGGCTCGAAATCGCCGGCCAGCTTGATGTCATCGATCGTAACGTCGAGCCGCTGTCCCGGCAGCAATTGCGCATCGGCGCGTCCACGAATGTAACTGCCGAGTTCTTTCATCCAGTCTTCCGGCCGCAACAAGCCGCGGTGCGTGGGATTCTGCTTCACTTCGCTCAACGTATCCGACGGCGCCCAGTTCACGCTCACTCGCGATGCGTCCGCAAAAGCGCTCGCGGCGGTGGCGACCATCGCGAACGCAATGACCGCATTGAATAAAGCGTGCAGATTTCGTTTCGTAAACATGGCCGTACCTCGCCTTAACTCAAATCAAAAGACCGGACGTTCGCATAGATAGTTTCGTCGCAGCATCACCTCGCGTTTATACGCCGTTCGTGTTTCAATGGCGAAGAAGCGGGGGTGTTTCCGACGACAGGTTTCGTTCGTCGGAGGCTGAGAAAGACCCTTCGTACCTGATCCGACTGATCGCCTCAAGCGGTCACGGCGTAGGAAGCTTCGATGGCCAAGGCCGTCCCCGCCGCTTCGTCCATCTTTATCGCAAGGACGATTCCATGAACGCACTGGCCTCCGATCTCATCCGCCAAACCGAAGAGCTTTCCGAAAGCGTCACGCGCCCGATTTCCGGATCGCAAAAAATCTACGTCGACGGCAGCCGGCCGGATTTGCGCGTGGCCATGCGCGAAGTGGCGTTGAGCGATACCCCGCTCGCCTTCGGCGCGGAGAAAAATCAGCCGATCGCCATTTACGACACGTCCGGTCCGTACACGGATTCGACCATGCGCATCGATCTCGTCGCCGGCCTCGCGCCGTTGCGCGCGCACTGGATCGAAGAGCGTGGCGATACTGAAATCCTGCGCGGCCTGTCGTCGGAGTTCGGCCGCAGGCGCGCGTCCGATCCGAAACTCAACGCCGTTCGATTCCCGCATACGGGTGCGCCGCGCCGCGCGAAATCCGGCGCAAACGTTTCACAGATGCATTACGCACGTCGCGGCATCGTCACGCCGGAAATGGAATACATCGCGATCCGCGAAAATCAACGCATCGAATCGCTGCGCGACAGCGAATTGTTGAAACAACACGCTGGCCAAAATTTCGGAGCTGCAAACGTCAAACTCATCACGCCCGAATTCGTGCGCGACGAAGTGGCGCGTGGGCGCGCCATCATTCCGAACAACATCAATCATCCCGAATCCGAGCCGATGATCATCGGCCGCAATTTCCTCACCAAGATCAACGCGAACATCGGCAACTCCGCCGTGTCGAGTTCCATCGCCGAGGAAGTCGAGAAGATGGTCTGGGCAATCCGCTGGGGCGGCGACACCGTGATGGATTTGTCGACCGGCAAACACATTCACGAAACGCGCGAGTGGATCATTCGCAACTCGCCGGTTCCCATCGGGACAGTCCCGATTTATCAGGCGCTGGAAAAAGTCGATGGCCGCGCCGAAGAACTCACGTGGGAAATTTTCCGCGACACGCTGATCGAGCAGGCCGAGCAGGGAGTGGACTACTTCACGATCCATGCCGGCGTGCGTCTGCCGTATATCCCGCTCACGGCCAAGCGCGTAACGGGTATCGTGTCGCGCGGCGGCTCGATTCTGGCGAAGTGGTGTCTCGCGCATCACGAGGAAAATTTCCTCTACACGCACTTCGAAGACATTTGCGAAATCATGAAGGCGTACGACGTCGCGTTCTCGCTCGGCGACGGTTTGCGTCCCGGCTGTATTGCCGACGCCAACGACGCGGCGCAATTCGCCGAACTCGATACGCTGGGCGAACTCACGCAAATCGCGTGGAAGCACGACGTGCAAACGATGATCGAAGGTCCCGGCCACGTGCCGATGCAGTTGATCAAGGAAAACATGGAACGTCAGTTGCGCGTCTGTCTCGAAGCGCCGTTCTACACACTCGGACCGCTGACGACCGATATCGCGCCCGGCTACGATCACATCACCAGTGCCATCGGCGCTGCGCTGATCGGCTGGTTCGGCACCGCGATGCTCTGTTATGTCACGCCGAAGGAGCATCTGGGCTTGCCGAATAAACAAGACGTGCGCGACGGCATCATCGCGTACAAGATCGCCGCACACGCAGCCGACCTGGCGAAAGGTCATCCCTCGGCGCAAGTCCGCGACAACGCGTTGTCGAAAGCGCGTTTCGAATTCCGTTGGCAGGATCAGTTCAATCTCGGTCTCGATCCGGAGAAGGCGCAGGAATTTCACGACGAAACCTTGCCGAAAGACGCGCACAAGCTCGCGCATTTCTGTTCGATGTGCGGTCCGCACTTCTGCTCGATGAAGATCACACAGGATGTGCGCGATTACGCGAAGGAGCATGGTGTCGGCGACGCCGACGCGCTGAGCCAAGGCATGCAGGCCAAGGCAGCCGAATTCCGCGCGGGCGGCGCTGAAATCTACCGCGAAGAATGACTTTGTGGAAAAGTATATAATTTTGCAATCACACATCCCGCTCACCGGAAAACGCCATGGCCAGCATTAGCCGATTCATTGCAGGCAACGCACGATGGATCCTGCGCACGGTCGGTGTGTTGATCGTCGTATACGCCCTCATCGTCATAGCGCTGATGTGGTGGTGGAGCTACGAACCGCCGCAGTTCGACGTCGTCGCGACGGCGCAGCAGCGAGCGACGACGCACCCACAGCATCTCGTCACGGGTTCCGTCGTCACGAGCACCCTGATGGGTTGCGGCGAGATTCTCATCAACAAGCGCGGCGGCTACATTTCGAACGACAAGTTTCCGCCCGGCGTTTTCATGGACAATGTTCCGAACTGGGAATTCGGCGTGTTGACCGCGACGCGCGATCTTGCGCGCGAAATGCGCAACCGGTTTTCGCGATCGCAGTCGCAGTCCGAAGAAGATGTCGATCTGAAAGAAGCCGATCCGCTGTTTTCGAGCCCCAACGATCGCTGGCTTCTCCCGAGCTCGGAAGGCCAATATCAAAAAGCGATCGATCATGTCGGCGGCTATCTCGAACGTCTTGGCAAGAACGATCCGAACGGCGCGCAGTTCTACGCGCGTGCCGACAGTCTCGCCGATTATCTCGATATGGTGTCGTCGCGGCTCGGCAGTCTGTCGCAGCGGCTGTCGGCGAGCGTCGGTCAATTGCGATTGGAGGGCGATGCGCCGGTCGATCCCGGGGCCGATCCGGCCGCGAAAGGCAAACCGCAGATCGTGCAGACGCCGTGGTCGCAGATCGACGACATTTTTTACGAGTCGCGCGGCTACACCTGGGCATTGCTCGAACAGTTGAAAGCGATACAGGTGGATTTCGCACCGATCCTCGAACGCAAGAATGCCGTCGTCAGTCTCAAGCAAATCATTCGTGAATTGGAAGAGTCGCAAAAACCGGTGCGCAGTCCGATCATCCTCAACGGCAGCCCGTTCGGATTTTTCGCGAATCATTCGCTCGTGATGGCGAACTACGTGTCGCGCGCGAATGCGGCCGTGATCGACCTGAAATCGCTGCTCAATCGCGGCTGACGTAGTGATTTCGCGCATGGATTTTCGCTCGCTATGGACGGCGACGCTAAGCGATTGGCGGTGGGTCTGGCTCGTGTTGCTCCTGCCCGTTGCGCTATTCCTTCCCGCACTGCCCATCGACGAAACACGTTATCTCGCTGTGGCGTGGGAAATGCGCGTGCACGGCGATTTCCTCGTGCCGCACCTCAACGGCGCGACGTATTCCGACAAGCCTCCGCTGCTTTTCTGGCTGATCAACATCGCGTGGACTGTGTTCGGATTGAACGTCTGGTCGGTGCGCCTTGGCGTACTCGCGGCTTCGTTTGCATCGATCGTTCTTTTCGAACATCTCGTCCGCCGACTCGATCCCGATGTGAATCTCGCGCGTTGCGCTGCATTCATTTTCATGAGCATGATTTATTTCGCGCTGTTCTCCAGCGCGATCATGTTCGATGTGTTGTTGACGACATGGGTGTTGCTCGCGCTGCACGGCGCCGTCGATCTCGATCGCGAGCGATGGCGGCGCGGCACGCTGCTGCTGGCGATCGGATTCGGTCTCGGCATTCTCACCAAAGGCCCTGTAGTGCTTCTTGATGCCGGCCTCGCCGTGTTGTTCGCGCCGTGGTGGAGCGAAACCGCCAAACGCTACAAGGCGCGTTGGTACGGTTGTCTGGGCCTCGCCGTACTGGGCGGTGCCGCGATCGCATTGGCGTGGGCGATTCCAGCGGCTATCGCGGGCGGGCCCGACTACGCAAATTCGATTTTTTTCCATCAGACCGTCGACCGGATGACAAAAAGCTTCGCGCACCGCCGGCCGTTGTGGTTCTATTTCACAGTGCTGCCTTTCATGGTGTTGCCGTGGACCGTCGTCATGCGCGCACGATGGTCCGTATGGCGCGATAGTTTCCACATTTCCAAAAGTGTGCGTTTCGCCATCGCATGGGTCGTACCGGCGTTCATCGCGTTTTGTTTCGTTAGCGGCAAGCAGCCGCACTACCTGTTGCCCCTGCTCGCCGCAATGGCAATTTATTTCGCGACTGTGCTCAACGATGGAAATTCTCGAGTCCGCGGCGTGCTGTTCTGGCTCTTGCTGCTTGCGGCTGGCATCGTGTTGGCCGCGATACCGCTATTGACCGCTCACGCGGACGCCATCACGTGGATGGAAAACGTCATCCGTCGATTCGATTTGACCGATTCGTCGTTGCGCGTCGTCGCGACGCTGTGGCCGGCATGGGGAATTTGCGTCGCGGCGATGAGTCTGATCTTTCTCGTTTCGGCGCGTTTGCGAAATTCGTTGCGCGTCGTCGCGGTGGGTGGCGTCGCTGCCGCTTCGTTGGCGGTATCCGGATTGACGCAGATGATGGGGCCGTACATCGACGTAACGGCGGCGGCCGAACGCATCAAACAGATTCAGGAAAACCATCAGCCGATCGCGCATCTCGCTTGGCATCACGGCTTGTTCGAATTTGCGGGCAGGCTGACGCAACCGCTTGAAAAGGTGACATTCGGAGAATTGCACGAGTGGTGCGTTCATCATCCCGATGGTGAAATTGTTACTTTTTATACAAAGTATCCCGTGCCGGTGAAGCCGGACCTTGAGATTCCGTATCGATTCGGGAAAATCACGTTCTGGCGCGCCGCTGATATCATTCCCGTGCAAATCGTGCCCGCTCCGAAGCTGGACGACGACGAAGCGACCGACGACTAGAACATCGGCTTGTCGGGACAGTCCTGATAGCGCGTGACCGAATCGTTGATTTCCTGCCGAGCTGCTGCCGCATCGCGCCAACCATCGATCTTCACCCATTTGCCTTTTTCGAGATCCTTGTAGTGCTCGAAAAAATGCGCGATGCGATCTCGCCAATGCGGGGCGACGTCGCCGATGTCCTTGATGTGCGCATAGCCTGCGAACACCTTGTCGATCGGTGCTGCGACGATTTTGGTATCGGCGCCGGCTTCGTCGGTCATTGCCAACATACCTACGGGACGGCAACGGATGACCGCGCCCGGAATCAGCGGCATCGGGATCACAACGAGCACATCGACGGGATCACCGTCTCCGCACAGCGTGTGCGGTACGTAGCCATAATTGCACGGATAGCGCATCGGCGTGGAAAGAACGCGATCCACAAAAATCGCGCCGGTGGCCTTGTCGACTTCGTATTTGATCGGCTCGGCGTCCTTCGGAATTTCAATGATGACGTTGATTTCGTTGGGTACGTCGCGGCCGGCGGAAACGAGATCGAGGCCCATAATTTTCTCCGGAATTTCAGGTGCCGATGGCGAGGGTCGCGAAGGATACGCGAATCATGCCGATGACGCACCGTTCGCCACGGATTTCGCTAGCGCAGATAAAAAAACCCCGCATTGCGCGGGGTTTTATAGCTGAAATCGATTCTTACTTCGTGTGATCCCAAAGATACGTGAATGCCAGGGCCGACATGAACGCGGCCTGCTTGTTGTCCGCAGCCGCACCGTGACCGCCTTCGATGTTCTCGTAGAAATTCGCGTCGTCGCCAAATTCGATCATGCGCGCGGCCATCTTGCGCGCCTGCGCGGGACCGACGCGGTCGTCCCGCGTCGATGTGGTGAACAGGATCGGCGGGTACTTTTTGCCTTTTTCCACATTTTGATACGGCGAGAACGTTTTGATGAACGCCCAATCCTCCGCTTTGTCCGGATCGCCGTATTCGGCCATCCACGACGCGCCGGCTGAAAGATGCGTGTAGCGTTTCATGTCGAGCAGCGGTACTTCGCAAACGATGGCCGCCCACAATTGCGGATATAGCGTTTCCATATTGCCCATCAGCAATCCGCCATTACTGCCGCCGAGCGCACCGAGATGCTGTTGCGACGTGATCTTGCGGGCGACGAGGTCCTGCGCGACCGCCGCGAAATCTTCGTAGGCGCGCAAACGATTCGCTTTCAGCGCTGCCTGATGCCAGCGCGGGCCATATTCGCCACCGCCGCGAATGTTCGCGACTACGTACGCTCCGCCGTGCGCCAACCACGCGCGTCCTACACCGCCGCTGTAATACGGTTGCAGCGAAATCTCGAAGCCGCCGTAGCCAGTAAGCAGGGTGGGCGTCGATCCGTCCATCTTGATGTTTTTCGAGGCGACGACGAAATATGGAACGCGCGTGCCATCCTTCGACGTCGCGAAATACTGATTCACGTCGTAGGCGGAGGCGTCGAAGAATTTCGGACTGTGCTTGATCGGCTTCGCTTCGCCTTTGCCGATCGTGCCGTAGTACAGCGTGGTCGGTTCCAGGAAGCCCGACACCGTTAGGAAATACGCATCGCTGTCATCCGGATCGATACCGCCGGCTGAAATCGTGCTTAACTTCGGCGCGCCACCGAGCGGTTCGCGTTTCCAATCGCCGCTACCCTTCGCGGGTGGCGTCAGAACTTCGAGGCTGCTCGCGACGTTGTCCAGTTCGCTAAGTATGAAGTGATGACGCGTAGCCGAGAATCCATCGAGCGATCGCGTTTCGGTGGGCGCGAACAAAACCGTGATGTCGCGTTTGCCGGCCATGAAGTCGTCGAACTTCGTGACAAGCAGCGAACCGGCAACGAAGGTCTTGGCGCCGATGGTCCAATCCGAACGCAATTTAATTGTCAGCCATTCGCGCACGGCGCCGGTTTCCGCGTCGTTCTGCACATCGATCTTCGTCAACGTGCCGTCTTTGCCGCGCAGAAACGTTTCATTGCTGTAAAACGCAAGCGAACGCACAACGAAATCGCGCTCGAAGCCTGGCGTATGGTCGCGGTAACCCGATACGGAAAGGTCATCGTCCTTGCCTTCGTAAACCGTCGTGGCATTCGTGAGCGGCGTGCCGCGTTTCCATTCCTTCACGATGCGCGGATAACTCGATTTCGTCATCGAGCCCGGTCCGAAATCGGTACCGACGTAAAGACGATCCTTGTCGATCCAGGCGACTTGGGACTTTGCCTCCGGAAGACGGAATCCATCGGCCACGAAGCTCCCGGTTTTCAGATCGAACTCGCGCACGACATCCGCATCCGCGCCGCCGCGCGAAAGAAAAATCAGGCAATGGCGATAGTCGGGCTTCAGACAATCGGAGCCGTGATAGACCCAGTTTTCCTTTTCCGCGGTGGCCAGTGCATCGATGTCGATCACCGTTTCCCATTTCGGATGGTCTTTGCGGTATTCGTCGAGCGTCGTGCGGCGCCACAATCCACGCGAATGCGCCGCATCGCGCCAGAAGTTGTAGTAGAAGGATCCCATCTTCGAGACGTAGGGAATCTTTTCCTTCGAATCCATCACTTCGAGGATTTGATCGCTCATCGTTTTGAACTGCGGCGACGCCGCGTATTTGTTCACCGTTTCGGCGTTGCGCGCTTTTACCCAATCGAGCGCTTTCGGACTGTCGGTTTCTTCAAGCCAAAGATAAGGATCTTCCGGCGCGATCGACGATTTGTCGGCAGTGGATTTGGGAGCGGTTGTGTTCACAGGTTTCTGATTCGCACAAGCAGCAAGCAACGACACGATGGCAACAACGCACAAGCGTGTAAATATCGACATGGATTTCTCCCGATGAGAAATGAAGGTCGCGTCCAATGAAGGACGCAGCGGCGCGCCGGCCGATGGACCGGCACGCCTTGTTCCTGCTTACAGAAGCGGGATCAGCAACAGCGCAACGATGTTGATGATCTTGATCAGCGGATTCACCGCGGGACCCGCCGTGTCCTTGTACGGATCGCCCACGGTGTCGCCGGTGACGGCCGCTTTGTGCGCGTCCGAACCTTTACCGCCGAAGTTGCCGTCTTCGATGTACTTCTTCGCGTTGTCCCACGCACCGCCGCCGGTCGTCATCGAAATGGCGACAAACAATCCGGTGACGATGGTACCGACGAGAACGCCGCCGAGTGCTTTCGCGCCTTCCGCGCTCGATCCCGTGATCCACTTCGCGCCGAAAGCGACGACGACAGGAACAAGAACGGGCAGCAGTGACGGAATCAGCATTTCCTTGATTGCCGATTTGGTCAGCAAATCGACGGCCTTGGAATAATCCGGTTTGCCGGTGCCTTCCATGATGCCTTTAATGTCGCGGAATTGCCGGCGCACCTCTTCCACCACCGAACCCGCTGCGCGGCCGACGGCTTCCATCGCCATCGACGCGAACAGATACGGAATCAATCCGCCGATGAACAGGCCGATGATGACCATGTGATCGGACAGATCGAACGGAATGAGCTGGCCTGCCAGATTCGGTGCGGTCGCCAGGTTGTGTGTGTAGTCGGCGAACAACACGAGTGCCGCGAG
>Ga0209006_10002576_pt1 | contig 16543 bp, 17 predicted proteins | sample JacPin_JW_Ref_O2_FD_188567 | JGI IMG/M metagenome (GOLD analysis project Ga0209006, IMG submission 188567) | Forest soil microbial communities from Algoma, Ontario, Canada - Jack Pine, Ontario site 1_JW_Ref_O2 (SPAdes) (version 2) | ecosystem: Environmental > Terrestrial > Soil > Boreal... | reverse complement strand
CCCGCCACAGTGAAAGTGCAAAAGCTTAATCCGACCGCGCAGGTGATTTTTGACGACACGGTCTTCGTCGATCACACGGGCGACGAGAAGACCGCCGTGCGGTTCACGCTCGACGCGGAAGGCAAGGTTACCGACGTGAATCGCCGGCCGAAGTCGCTGATGGAAACCTTTCGCAACGTGCGCCGCAATGGGGCTGATATTGACCCGAAAACCGGCTACGTGAAGCAGCTGTGAGCAACCTTACCGACGTCATCATCTGGCTGTCGATCGCTTATGCTTTGCTGGGCGTCCTTCTGCTTGTCGTTTGCGTGTTCGCCAGGATCCCCTGGCCCTTGAAGGCGGCCGCCATCGCGCTCACGAGCGCCTTTTACGTGGTCAGCTTTTTTGCGACGCGCGGCCTGCTCGGATGGTCATCGACCGATCCCCTGCCGCCGAAATTCAAGCTTTTGGGCGCCCGGATCGTAGAACCGCATTCGCTCGAAGGCGACCCGGGCGCAATCCATCTGTGGGTCGAGGCGCTCGACGACGACAATTTCCCAAGCGGCGTGCCACGCGCCTATCGTCTACCCTATGACGCCCATCTGGCCGAGAGGACAGAGGCCGCAGTCCGGGCAAGCGCCAACGGCGTGCCTCAGGGCGGTCGCACGGCGGACTTCGGCACCGGCCAGGGCGGCAATGCGGAGGCGACCGCGCGCGAAGCCACGCCGTCGACGATCATCACGACAGGCGGCGGAGATCCATCGTCCGGCGGTCCGATCGACCCCCAGCTCGACAACCAGGAAAACCAGGCGGTCAATTTTACGCCGCTCGCGCCGCCGCGCATGCCCCCCAAGGACGGGCAATAGCAGCCCCTCGCGAGCACCCCTCTTGCCTCCTCAAGATTACGAACGCGCGTTGCGGCAAACCTCGATCAGATCTTCTCGTCGCCAGAGAAGGCGCATCGCCACCGCGTGACGCGCTTCGCGGGATGTTGGTCAACCCACTGAGCGATATAGGGCGGCGCCTGCATCATGCACTGCATCAGCGACTCTTCCGAAGCGAACTGCAGCCGCTGCTCGTCGCACAGGCCCGGCGCATTGAGCGCGCACACCGTCAGAATGAGCTCAATCATCGCGCACCCGTCTTCAACTGGAACCTCAGCGCCCCTCCACCGGGCGAGTGTGGCATTTTGATCGGACGGTCGCAACGTTGAGACTGGATCGGCGTTGCAAGCACTCACGTCAAGATGAGCTGTCAGTGAGTGCTCATCGCGTCATCTGTCGCGCGCGGCGCTTGGCAAAACGTCTAAACTTTCGCAAAGTTACGACAAATTCGGGTTGCGTTGTGAGCGGCGCATGAATCGGGCAAAAGAGGGGCACGCTTGAAAGGCGTTCAGGTCACGACGACGGCGCGACTGCATCTGGGTTTTCTTGATCTTGCCGGGGATCTTGGCCGCCGGTTTGGATCGATCGGCCTCGCCATCGACGCGTTCGAAACCAGCGTTGAGCTTCACGAAGCTCCAAGGCTTGAAGTTTCGGGCGAGGAGCGCGAGCGGGGCGCGCGTATCGCCCATCGCATCGCCGAAGGCCTTCGCGTCGATACGCGAAAGAAGCTCAGTATCTCGAACGCTATTCCCGCGCACGCCGGACTCGGTTCCGGGACTCAGTTGGCGCTGGCGATCGCGACGGCGTTTCGCCGGTTGGCCGGATTGCCGCTCGACGCCCGCGAGGATGCGCGCCTGCTCGATCGCGGCGCCCGTTCGGGCGTGGGCGTTGCGTTGTTCGAGCGCGGCGGCTTGGCCGTCGATGCGGGCCGGGGGTCGAACACCGAGGTTCCGCCGGTGGTCGCATGGGTGAACTTCCCGAGGGATTGGCGCGTTCTCCTCCTGTTGGACCCCCGCGTCGAGGGCGCCCATGGTGAAGAGGAAAGGCGAGCGTTCGCCAACTTGCCGCGTTTCTCCCCCGACGCGGCGAGCGAAATCTGCCGCTGCACGCTGATGCAAATTCTGCCTGGCGCCGCCGAAATCGATATCGAGGCTTTCGGCGACGGCGTCGCCAGGGTTCAGGAAATTCTTGGCGACCATTTCGCCCCTGTCCAGGGCGGAGGGCGCTTCATCAGCGACCCCGTGGGCCGGATCGCTGCGCGATTGAAGGCTCTCGGAGCGCACGGGATCGGCCAGAGCTCCTGGGGGCCGACCGGCTTCGCTTTTGCATCCGACCCCGACCACGCGCAATTCCTTGCTCAGCGCGCTTGCGTCGATCGCGAACAGGGGGTGGAGATCAGAATCTGCAGCGCGCGGGATCACGGCGCTGAGATCCGCGAAGAAGAAAACGTCTCAGTACGCTAATCGCTCGGGAGGAACAATGGCGAAGAACATCCTGCATATGATTACGCCGCTCGCCCATATGAGCCCGTTCGACGTCAATATGGCGATCGACGCCGGCTATGACGTGACGGCGTCCTACACCCATGTTTCGCTTGGCGAGATAACAGACCTGGTCCAGGACGCCATGTTCTCGCGCTCGCCGCGCGACGCCACGCGGACCGGCGTCTTCATCGGCGGCAAGGACGCGCTTCTCGCTCTCGACATGCTCGACGCTGCAGGCAAGACGCTGTTCAAGCCGTTTGAGATTTCGCTATTCGCGGACCCTGCCGGCTCGTTCACCACCGCGGCCGCGATGATCGCAGTTGTAGAAAAGACGCTGAAGGAGAAGAAAGATCGCGCGCTTCGCGGCTCCGCCGTCTCGGTCTTTGGAGCAACTGGCGTGGTGGGAACCGCATCCGCAATTATCGCCGCGCTCGAAGGCGCATCTGTCACCTTGGTCGCGCGAGACGGATCAGATCGGACGGCTCGCCATGCAGCCGAGATCAATCGCAGGTTCGGGGTCAACCTTGCCGTCGCTGACGGTTCGACGCCTCAAAGCAGGGTGGCGATCCTCAAGAGCGTGGAGGTCGTGCTCGCCGCGGCGAAAGCGGGCGTGCGCGTGCTCGAGTCTGCCGAGATCGCCGGCGCGGCGAAATTGCTGATCGCGGCCGACGTCAACGCGGTGCCGCCTTCTGGCATCGAAGGGGTGGACGCGCACGCCAACGGAACGCCGCTCGGCGAGCGTGGCGCGCTTGGGATCGGCGCGCTCGCGATCGGCAACGTCAAGTATCGAACCGAGTCGGGGCTGTTCAAGCAGATGACCGAGAGCAAGAGTCCGCTGCGTCTCGACTTCCGTCAGGCGTTCGACCTTGCGCGCACGCTGGCGTGAAGTGCTGAAGTTTTTATTAAGTCGCTTCAGGCGCCTCGATCGACGACGCCGACCGGCCGCACGTCCGCCGAGCCGGAGGTGCGCTCGCGACGGATTTCGACCCCGACCGCGCCCTCGATCACGTCGAGCTTGCGGATATTGACGCGAATGCTGCGCACCCGCGCATGCTGCAACAGAACCGCGGCGACCTCTTCGGCGAGCGTCTCGACGAAATCGACATGGCCGCGTCCGACCACGAGACGGATGGCGTCAAGAATGACGTCGTAAGAGAAAATCGAACGCATGTCGTCCGGGTGTCCCCCGGCGCGCCGCACCAGAGCGTCGACATCGAAGACGACGCGCTGGCGGATAGAACGCTCGAAATCATAGGCGCCGATCGCGGCGGAAACGACGAAGTCGCGCACGAACACGCGGTCGAGTTCGCCTTCCTGATCACGTCCGCCAATGAGGCCGCGAGCCAGCAGTCGCCAATCGATTTTCGGCGAAGCGTCTGGGTCTGGTCTTTCGCGCGGGATCAGATCGCGGATGCGAACGACCGCGGTCGGATCGATCGCTGCTCGCCGATCGCGCGCGTGACAAAGCGCGCCCCTGAAGCCAAGGACATCGGGGCCCACGAGCAACAGCCTCGGGACGTCGGGCGCTTCAAGCGAGCCCGCCAGGCCGCTCATCAAGTCGAGCGCGCGGCATTGCGTACAAAATTCGTTAAGCTGCACGACTTCGAGATAAGCCAGAAGCCGGCCGCGAGTCTTGTCGCGGGTGTCGAGCATTGCGCCCTTGAAGCCCAACTGCCGGAGTCTAGGGAGGAGGGCGAGATCAGGCTTTTCGTCAGCAAACATCATGCCGACGAGGCCGACTTCGCGCGCGAGCGCGCTCAAAGACTCGCCAAGCCGATCAAGCGTAGGCGCGTCAACGGCGAGCTTGACGTAGTCGACGCCCATCGCGGCCAGCGCGCGCGCGCTGTCGAGCAGCGCCTCTTCATCGTAGGGCGGATCGCCGAGCGCCGCGCTCGTTTCGCTTCTTCCCGCGACAGCAATCGCCTGGCGCGCAATATCGAGCGAAACGGCGCCGAGCGCGCCCCGCCGGGCGTCCTTCAGATCGATGATGTCGGCGCCAAGTTGCACGACAAGGCCGGCTTCGGCCGCGTCGGCGACACTGGCGAGCATTCGCGTCATCGCGTCGCGCCCTATTCCCTGCGGTCGCCAAAGATCCACCAGCGCAGCGGTTGCCGACGCCGAGCGGTGTCAAGAGAACTTTAGCGGCTTGATTGGCCGCAACCCCAATCTTATCATTGCGCTCGAGAGGAAACGCAAATGCATCCTGCGGCCCGCGCCGTTGTCGCAACTGCGACCCTGGCTCTACTCGCGCCACAGGCGGTCGCCGAATACAAAGGAAAGACCGATCCGGACTGGCCCTGCCAGCAGATCAAGACGCCGACCTTTTCGCTCGCCTCCATCTGGGCCGGACCCCAGCTCGATCTCAACTCGCAAGACTGGCGCAAGGAAAGCGACGTCGCGGATCTAAAGGCGCAAATGGCGCAGCGGCGCGTTCCCGTCGCTGACGTGGAGACTGCGATCGCGGACTTCAAAACAAAGGCCGGCCCGGACGCGAACCCCAAGCTTCTGCGCGCCTTCGCCGCGGCGTTCACCGATCTGTCGGAGCAACGCTCTCAGATCGTCACCGGGCTGGATCGGATTGGCCGCAGGCAAAAGGCATTGGCCGATCGCATTCGCGCGGAGAACGAAACCGTCCAAAGATCTTCGGACCAGAACCATGACGGCCAAATACCGCCCGGCGCGGACAATCAAGAGCGGCTGCTCTGGGACCTCCGCATTTTCGACGATCGCCGTCAGACCGTGACCTACGTTTGCGAGGCTCCGACTCTGATTGAACAGCGCATCGGGGAGATCGCGCGCGCGGTGCAAAAGGCTCTGTAAACTGCAGATCGGTTCCTCTTGTCGCGTCCGCCATCAGCGCGCACAAGTTTACGCGACACAATGTTTTCAAGGACTTAACTGCGCTTTCGTGCAACTTTTGTTGCGTCGCCCCTGCCTTACTCCGCTTGTGAGGAGGCCGCGACTTCCTCCTCACTGCCTTAAGGCGACCCCTGTTGCTCCTCATCGTACGCTAGCACGGTATTCCGATTATCTAAATGTAAGTTCATAGATGATGAAATATAGAAATCCTGCGGGAACCGATCGTTTCATGTCGTCGCTCTCGCGCCAGCCCCCTCAGGGCGAGATCGGCTTGTCGTTCTCATCAAGCAAGGGAACGCCATAGGAGCGCAGGATCGCTTGAATTTCGCTTTGATTCTCGGAGATCAGCTTGTTCAAGTCGCGCTTCCAGTTCTGATCGGAATGTCGCACCCCCATGACGATCCGGTAGACCATTCGAGGGCCGCCTTGTTCCTTCGTGAGCGGCACGACCGCGGTCGGGGTTTTAGCCTTCGAGGCGTAGTAGCCGGCGAAGGGCCCCCAGAGCAACGCGACGTCGATTTCGCCCTTGTCCAGGTCGTCCATCATGTCATGGGTCGACGAGTCGTATCGCGTGTCGACACCAAGGCGGTAAGACTTGATCTGGCCGAGCAGGCCATTCATTGCGAGGTAGGTCGCCGGAGGCGTTCCCGCGACAATGCCGATCCTCGCCGTTTTCAGACGGGGATCGCTGAGAGAATCCATCCCCTTTAGGGGACCATCTTCGTGATATGCGGCGGCGTAGCCCGTTCGATAATAGGGGTTGGTCGGCTGAACGAGGTCGTCGCCTTGAGCGGTCCCCAAGACGACGTCGCAATGATAGGCGTTCAGTGTGTTGCGGATGAAACCGGTCGCGTCAGGATAGAACGTATAGGCGACCGATTTGCCAAGCTTGCGCGCGAACAGTTCGGCGATCTTGTTCTCGAATCCCTCGCCGGCCTCGTTTGAGAGGGGAAGATCGCGCGGGTCCGCGCAGGCCCGAAAGACATGAGGGTCAACCAGCTCGATCGAGCCTTCCGCGTCCTGCGCGCCGGCGCCGCCAGGAAGGGCGACCCCGACCAACGCAAGAATTGCGAAGGCGATCGACTTTGTCGCGCTCGCCATCGCGTCACTCACCCATGCATTTCGTTTCGGCCTCTCCGAACTCAGGCGGCTTGGCTTCATGTTGGGCGGGCCGCCCGCGGGGGACCGCATCTTGCGAGCGAGCGCGCAGATAGACGTAAATATCGTCGAGATAGCACGTCACATTCTTGTTATCGGCAAAAGCCGGCATGACCTTTTCCTGGCCGGAGCCGACATCCTGCTTGCCGCCCGTTACGATTCCGAAGAATTCCGCATAGCCAATCGTCTTGAGCGAGTTTGCGAGCGCGGGCGCATAAGAAGAGCCCTCTCCATCGGGGCCGTGGCAGACGTGGCATTCCGAATGATACCGACGGAAGCCGGAATAAGTATACCAGTCGACGGTCCCGTCGGCGGCTACTTTAAAGGTCGGATCGCCATCCTTGTCGCGATACTTGCCGTGGTCGTTGGTCACCACGGCGGGGTCTCCCGGCGGATCGGCACGGGCGGCGAGTGGCGCAGCCAAGGCGACCGCAAACGCGAGCCCGAGCATAAGTTTGGAAATCGTCAAGTTTGTTTCTCAAGCGGACTGGAGCAAAAGAAAGGGCCCGGCGCTTGCTTTGCTTGCATGCGCCGGGCCCCGGCTATCCCGTGTAGTCAGTCGGCTGCTCAGTCGCTTGGCAGTGCGAAGACGGTGAGCGTACCGCCGAGCGACGTATAGTCCGCGAGCGCGGCGTAACCGCCCACCGCGCCGAGACCGGCCGTGCCGACGATCTTTGCCTGGTCAGGAAGGTTCTTCTGACCTGTTACTGCGTCGTGCCAGGCTTGCGCATTTTTCGGTTGAAGCAGCCCTGCGGCCAAGCCGATCCCGGCCCAACCGCCGACGCCCGACAGCACCGCCACATATTGCCGGCCGCCATGCTCGTAGGTCATGACGTTGCCGATAATGCCCGACGGGGTCTTAAACTTGTAGAGCTCCTTGCCGGTTTTGGCGTCGACCGCCTTCAGATAGCCTTCCAAGGTGCCGTAAAACACCACCCCGCCGGCGGTCGCAAGAGCGCCACCCCACGCCGAGAACAGCTCGGGATCAGACCAGACGATCTTGCCGGTTTTGCCGTCCCAGGCAATAAAATTGCCCATATTGGTCTGACCGGGAGGCGGATACATCGACAGCGTCGCCCCGACATAGGCCTGGCCCGCCGTGTAGCTGACCTTGAACGGCTCGTAATCCATGCAGACGTGGTTGGTCGGCACGTAGAAGAGTTCGGTCTGCGGCGAATAGGCCGCAGGCTGCTCGTCCTTGGTGCCCAACGCCGCCGGGCAGATGCCCTTGGAGTTGGTGTCCTCGCCGTTTGCCTCTGTCGACATCGCCTTGACCCGGATCGGCTTTCCATAGTCCGGTGAGGACTTGTCCATATTGACGCCGGTGGCCCAGTTCACCACGGGATCGTACTTGTTGGCGACCAGCAACTCGCCGGTGGCGCGATCGAGCGTGTAGCCAAAGCCGTTGCGGTCGAAATGCGTCAGCAGCTTGCGGTCCTTACCGTCGATCTTCTGGTCGGTGAGGATCATCTCGTTGACGCCGTCATAATCCCATTCGTCGTGAGGCGTCATCTGGTAGACCCACTTGGCCATGCCAGTATCAGCATCGCGTGCAAAGATGGTCATCGACCAGCGATTGTCACCGGGCCGTTGCGTCGGGTTCCAGGTCGATGGGTTGCCCGTGCCATAGTACACGAGGTTGAGGTCGGGGTCGTAGGAATACCAGCCCCAGGTCGAGCCGCCGCCGATCTTCCATTGATCGCCTTGCCAGGTGTTGGTGCCGGAGTCTGGGCCGACCGGCTTGCCGAGCGACGTCGTCTTGGCCGGATCGATGAGGGTGTCGGAATCAGGACCTTCGGAATAGCCGCGCCACGCTAGCTTGCCGTCCTTGATATTGTAGGCGCTGACCCAACCCCGCACGCCAAACTCACCACCCGAAACGCCGACAAACACCTTGTCCTTGACGACCATCGGCGCGTCAGTGCCTGTCTGAGCCTTGGACGGATCTCCGTCCTTGACCGACCAGACGACCGCGCCGGTCTTGGCGTCGAGCGCGACGAGGGTCGTGTCCGCCTGATGAAGGAAAATCTTGCCGTCGGCGTAGGCCACGCCGCGGTTGACGGTGTCGCAGCACATCACCGGGATGACATTGGGATCCTGCCGGGGCTCGTATTTCCAGAGGATCTTGCCGTCGTTGTTGAGGTCAAGCGCAAAGACTGTATTTGGGAAAGGCGCATGAACGTACATCACGTCGCCGATCACCAGCGGGGAGCCTTCGTGACCACGCAAAACCCCGGTCGAGAAAGTCCACGCTGGCGCGATCTTGTGGACATTGTCGGTGTTGATCTGCTTGAGTTCTGAATAGCGCGAATTCGCGTAATTTTGGGTCGGCATCACCCACTGATTCGGATCAGCGGACAGTTTCGTTAACTCGTCGTTCGCGGCGGCATAGCCGGCCGTAAACAGGGCCGCGACGCCGAAGCAGCTTGCGAGCAAGATTTTGCGCATTGTTTCCTCCCGGTTAGACTTATAGCAAAGCGCGATCGCAACCCATCACAGGTCAAAGCGCCTTTTCAGCGACAGTCTCAGTGGGACGGCTTCGGCAGCGTGTCACGACAATGCGAAACGAGCGGGCGCTCGCGGGCATTCGCCTTGCCTCCGATAAGCGCGCCGAGGCTCCCGTTCCCCGACGCTCGTGCAGTCGAAACCAAGGTCACGATATGCCGATCGAATCTGGAGCGCAAGTAGCAAACTTGACGAATGTCATTGCCGCGTCGTCGGTGTTATCCAACCCGATCGCGCTACACTGCGCTGCAAACTCCCTGGGCAGTCAGAAGCAGCGGACCTCGCCCTCGGCCTGCGCGCGCCGCAATCGGACCAGAGCGTCACGCGCGGCGGTCGCGCCGCGGAACAAGCCGCCGATCTGCCCGGCCTGTTGGTTCAAAGATGCGACCGTCGCTGCCGCCACATAAGCGTCATAGGGAAGCAGCGACGCGATAACATCGATCGAACAGGAACATTGGTCGAGCGCTTCCCGCGTATCGCCATTGGTCTTCATGCAGGCGAAGACATAGTCTGCGCGAGCGGATGTCGGATAGTCATTGGCGGCGACGGATCCGGCGACTTCCGCGGCGCTCGCGAGTTGGACGCCCGCGGACATACATATTACCACGCTCGTCAAGCGCATGATCGGTTCTCTCGGCGCCCCTTTGGCTGACCTACAACGACTTCGAACCGGACGGAAGCGCTTCCTGATTTGCGCCCAGCAATGCAACCGCGACCGCTGGCGCGCAATGCGAGGCTTCCGCAGGCGCCCCAATCAGCGAAGAAAATGCGAGACAAGGCCGCCGCAGACGGCGCGCTGCTTCCGCCGCGAGGGCTTCCCCGACGCCCGCCGCAACCACTGGCGCCGCTGCCGCCACGTCGTTGCGGGACAAGCGGAGCGAAGCTGCGTCGGCGATCTGACGTATTTGCGTTTCCGAGAACCAAGCGGCAAGTCCGGCCCATTCTGAATCTGAGCCCTCGTCCGCTTCGCGTCCGATCATCCGCGCAAGACGCGCACGCGAAGCCTCGGCGGTCTTCTCCCGACCGTCGGCGGTCGACATTTGGTCCGCACCCTCGGGCAAGTCGTCAAGAATGCGATGAACGTCGGCGCTGCTCGCGAAATATTCGTTCATCAGAGGAGTCCACGCGCCGCGAAACGGCGCCCGTGCGGCTAATGACATGACGAAGCTGCGGGTCATCCCGGTATAGATCAACTCGCCCGAAGCGAGCCGCTCCGCGTCGCTGTAGCCGACCGCCGCGACCCGGCTCGCGACGACGGGAATGATGTCCGTTGTCGTTGAGCCGATGTCGATGAACAAAGCGTCCGGAAGCTTGAGCGCGAGGAGCGCGGCGCTTGCGTGCCAATTGGCCGAGGCGATGTCGGCGGCGCGCGCAGCGGCTTCGCCAAGCTCGACGAACCCGGCCCGGCCAGCGTAAAGGCTCAAGGCTGCAGGCCTGAGATGGTTGGCCGCGATCGCAGCCAGACCTGCTACGCCCTCCCGGCGCGAAGGAAAGGCGTCGCAGAGCTCACCCGTCATGGTGATCGCGTGACGGTCGGCGCGGCCCAGCTGAGCTTTAAGCGCGTCGAACGCGGCTTCCAGGCTATCAAGTCCCAGCCACAGCGGTGTCGCCGCCTGAAGCACCGCTTCGACGCGCCCGTGCTTCACGCGGGCCGCTTTCAAATGCGCGCCCCCGATGTCCCAACCAATGACGACGCTCACTTTTCCTCCGAATTGTCTGCGGCGACGCTAGATCTCATCAAAATGTGGGGGCAAGCAAGTCGATGTCGACAGGATGCTGGCTCGACCCCTAAAGTGGCGCATGAGGACGGGATTGACGAGAGGAACCCTGGTCGAAGCGATGCAGCCGGTCGGCGCGCGCGTGCTCCATGCCCGAGATGGGCGCATCCGACCCCGCAGGCTCGCTTGAGGGGCAACGTCAACTCTTCACACACGCGCCTCGCCATCGTGAAGTTGGGCGGCAGTCACGCAACAGGGCCGCATCTGAAGGACTGGCTGACCGCGATCGCAGCCGAGGCAGGCTCGATCGCAATCGTGCCGGGCGGCGGCCCCTTTGCGGATGCGGTGCGTACAGCTCAGGTATCGATGGGCTTCGACGACCCTGCCGCGCACACCATGGCGATGATGGCGATGGCGCAGTTCGGCTGTGCGCTGCAGAGCCTCAATCCGGCCCTCAGGCCGGCGGCTTCGCGCTCCGCTATCTTGCGCGCCCTCAAAGACGGCAAGGTTCCCGTCTGGTCGCCAGAACCGATGGCGCGCGCGGCGGGGCTGCCGGAAACCTGGGAACTGACTTCCGACAGCCTCGCGGCGTGGCTGACCCGCGCGCTCGGCGCTGGCTGTCTCCTGTTGGTCAAGCATGGCCGCTTCGAAACCGAGACGATCGACGCCCATGATCTCGTCGCACGCGGCGTCGTTGATCCGTTGTTCCCTCGCTATCTTAAAGAGAGCGGCGCTCGCGCTTGGCTAGCCTCGCCAACCGACAGCGCAAGACTCGCCGATGGGTTGCGGGGAGGCGTGTTTCCTGAAATCGTAGTGGCGACCTCAAATCGACCGCCGGCAGCACAATGACGAAACGCCAAACGCCGCGCTGGGGATGGGCGCTTACGGGATCCGGTCATTTCCTGAAGGAAAGCCTGGTCTTGATTCATGAGCTCGAACACGTCGACCTCTTTCTCAGCAAGGCGGGATCCGAAGTCCTGCGCATGTACAAGCAGGACCTCGATCTCCCGCGCTCCGTGCGCATTTATCGCGACACGTCGGCGAGTTCGGTCACCGTCGGACAATTCTACTACGGAATCTATCATACGCTGATTGTCGCTCCGGCGACTTCGAACGCAGTCGCAAAATTCGTCTACGGGATCTCCGACGACTTCATCACCAACGTCTTCGCTCAGGCAGGAAAATGCCGCGTCCCCACAATTGTCTTCGCTTGCGACACGGCTCCCGAGCTCGAGACAGAAGCGCCGAAAGGAATGGTGAAAGTCTATCCGCGCCCCATCGATTTGGAGAACCGTGAGCGCCTTGGACACTTTGCCGGCGTGACGACCGTCGACTCGATCGCCGAGCTCACGGAAGCCATCACGCAGCGACGAAGCACAGTCGCGACATGAGAGAACGCATTTTATTTTTAACCGGCCGCCTCGCCCAGAATCGCCTTGAAACGGTCTTGCAGGGCATGCAGCCGACAGCGTTCGACTGGTCGGTCCTGAGCGTGGGTGTGAAGGTTGCGGCGCTGATGACCGAGCCCATCCTCATGCGCAGGCTGCCGCGCCCAATCAACGCTGATCGCGTCGTCGTCCCGGGCCGTTGCCGCGCCGACCTCGCGCGCTTGACTCAGGAATTTGGCGTGTCCTTCCAGCGCGGACCCGATGAATTGAGAGACTTGCCAATGTTTCTCGGCAAGGCCGGAGCGGCTCTCGATTTGTCGCGGCACGCACTTCGCATCTTTGCTGAGATCGTCGATGCGTCGCAACTGAGCCTTGCGGCAATTCTCGCGCGCGCCGAACTCTTGCGCATCGAGGGGGCGGACGTCATCGATCTCGGGTGTTTGCCGGATACGCCATTCCCCCATCTCGAGGACGCCGTGCGAGAATTAAAGGCGAGAGGATTCGCCGTCAGCGTGGATTCTGCTGACGCGGAGGAACTGCGCCGCGGCGGAATCTGCGGCGCCGACTATCTCCTCAGCCTCACCGAGCGCAATCTCGCGATCGCCGAAGAGACTGGCGCACGTCCGGTGCTGATTCCGGCCCAGCATGGCGACCTCGCCTCGCTCTATCGCGCCGCTGAAGAGGCACAGAAGAGAGGACTCAGCTTTATCCTCGACCCGGTTATCGACCCCATCCACTTCGGTTTCGCCGAGTCGCTGTCACGCTATAGCGAGGTGCGCGCACGGCTCCCCGACGCGGAAATGCTGATGGGCACCGGGAACCTGACGGAATTGACCGACGCCGACTCCGTTGGCGTCACGGCGTTGCTGCTCGGAATCTGTTCGGAGCTCGCCATTGCCAACGTGCTCGCCGTCCATGTCAGCCCGCACACGCGCCGCACCATTCAAGAGCATGATGCGGCGCGCCGCATCATGTACGCGGCGGCGGCGGATCATAGTCTGCCGAGAGGCTACGGGCGGGCGCTGTTGCAGGTCCACGACCAGAAGCCATTTCCGTACTCGAGCGGAGAGATCGCTGAGACTTCGGCGCAGGTGAAGGACGACAACTACCGGATAGAGGCGGCTGAGGACGGAATTCATGTCTACAATCGCGACGGCCATTTTGTCGCGCAGGATGCCTTTGCTCTATTCGAAAGGCTCGGAGTCGAAACTGACGGCGCGCATGCATTCTATCTTGGGGCCGAGTTGACGAAGGCCGAAATCGCTTTTCAGCTTGGCAAACGCTACGCCCAGGACGAGCCGCTGGATTGGGGCTGCGCAGTCGATCGCCGCAGCGAGGACAGGACCCGTTTAAGCGAAGCGGGCCACACGCTGCGCTCGCGTGCGGCGAACGAGTGACTCGATGCCGTTGATCCGCGAAGCGATCGTCACCACCGTCAATGCGCATGGCGAGCCCCATATCGCGCCTTTAGGCCTGATCGCTGAGGGCGAAGCGTGGATTCTGGCCCCGTTTCACCCCTCGACGACGCTCGACAATCTACGTCAGTCGCCGTTCGCCGTCGCCAACTTTACCGACGACGTGCGCGTCTTTTCCGGATGCCTCACGGGACGTCGCGACTGGCCGCTAACGCCAGCCACAGTCGTCGCTGCGCCGCGCTTGGCGACGAGCCTCTCGCATCTCGAGCTGGTTGTCTTCGAGGTGCGCGAACATGAGCTCAGGCCCCGTTTCGTCTGCCGCGTTGCGCATCGCGCCTCGCACGCCCCATTTCAAGGCTTCAATCGCGCGCAAGCGGCCGTGATCGAGGCCGCAGTGCTGGTGAGCCGTTCACACCTTCTGCCTCGCGCCGAGATCGAGGCGGAGCTTGCCCGCCTCGAAATTATCGTCGGCAAGACGGCCGGACCGTTGGAGGCCGAGGCTTGGAGTTGGCTGAAGGCCAAGGCGGGGCAGGTCTTCGCCGTTAGCGACTCGGGAACCTGACTTGCACGCCATCCCGGTCATTGACCTCATGGGCGGCCAAGTCGTCCGCGCACGGATGGGCGATCGGGCGTCCTACCGACCGCTCGAATCGCCGCTTTCGCCAACCAGCGACCCGATCGATGTCGTCCGCGGCGTGCTCGGAATCTTTCCGTTTAAGAGGCTTTATGTCGCCGATCTCGACGCGATCCAGGGCGGCGGGGACAATCGCCAGACATTGCGCCGCATTCGCGCGGAGTTTCCATTATTGCAGATGTGGGTTGACGATGGCGCGGCGGATGCTTCTTCGCTCCACGCTCTCATCGGGGCTGACCTCGGGACGCCGGTCATCGGTAGCGAATCGCAACGCGACAGCACGCTGATTGCGCAGAACCGGGACTCGATGCGCATCGTGCTCTCACTGGATTTTCGCGGCGATGCTTTCCAGGGCCCCCAAGAGATATTGGCCGAACCGGCTCTTTGGCCGCGGCGCGTCATTGTCATGACGCTTGCGCGCGTCGGCAGTGGCGCAGGCGCCGATCTCGCGCGGCTCGCCGCGATCCGGTCAATCGCGGGCGGTCGCGAAATTTACGCCGCGGGAGGGGTGCGCAACGCGGCTGATCTCAGGGCGCTCAAAGAAACAGGCGTCTCCGGCGCGCTGATCGCGACCGCGCTGCACGAGCGGCAGATTGTTCGGTCCGATATCGAGGCGATCTAAAAATCGGCTGCCGCGAAGATCAGATCTTCTTTCCGTCGGGACCGAACTGCTTGAGGTAAGCGATGACATTGGCGATGTCATCGTCGGACTTAAGGCCCGGGAAAACCATCTTGGTTCCGGGAACTTTCGCTTTCGGATCACTGAGGTATTCCTTGAGGGTCGCCTCGTCCCAAGTGATGCCCGAACCCTTATTGGCGTCGGAATAGTGGTAATCGGGATAAGAGCCAGCCTTGCGGCCGACGACGCCGTTGAGGACCGGGCCGACCATATTCTTGGCGCCCTCGCCGATCTGATGGCAGATTTTGCATTTGGCAAATACGTGCTCGCCCGCCGCGGCGTCCTGCGCCAGCGCCACGCCCATCGAAGGCAGGAGCGCCGCCCCCGCAAGCGAAAAACACAACAGCCTCACATTGTCCTCCCGGATCTGAGTATCCCAAGCCGGCCCTACCGCGAAGCGAGCCGCCACGCAGATCGTGACTTAGCAAGTGTGCCGTTTGAGCGATAGTGTGTCCGTTTGCCAACGCCGCTCGCGCACTTCAGTTCCTCATGCGCATGTCCCGCGGCTCCGTGCGGCTTCGTCGGCCACGTGGTCGACCGTTCAAAGCACGTGACGCAGCGCGCGCGCGATGCTACGGTTTTCCCGGTGGGACCAGAATGGCCCACGAGGAGAGAAACTCGAGGAGTTGGATCCATGGCTTGGAATGTGCCAGTGGTTGTCGAAGTTTGCGCTGGAATGGAAGTCACGGCTTATCTTTCGGCGGAGATGTAATATTCGGCCTGCCCGCCTCTAGAGGGCGGACGAACCTGGAGCGAAGGCCGCCAAGCAAGCCGCAGAGCGGGTAGGCGAGGCAACCTCCATGGCGTCGAGCCTAGCTATCCCGGTCGTCCTTTCGCCGGTGATGAACGCCTCGACGAGCCGCCGAGCAGGCGCCGCGAAATTCTCATTGAACGGACCTACGGATGAGGTTGGGGCCGCGGGGGCTTCTCGTCCGGAGGACGCGTTTGACCGTCGCCTGCCTCGAAACGGTGACGCGCCAGGGTTAGCCTCTTGCAAGCTGCTTCGATGAAAGGATTTGCCCCGCGGAAATGTTCACGTCTCAAACAAAGTTCAAGCGCTCGTCCCCTGTTGCTGTCGGCTCCCGTGAACTGAAGGCGCTTTGTGCCCTTTTCGTTGTCGCTTTCGCCTTCTGCGCGGCGCTGGGCCAATCCGCAGCCGCTGACCCCCTTGTCGTCAAAGTCGGCGTCATTCGCGAGGCGCACTCGCGTGAAACGATTTCGATCCTGGATATCCCTCCCGCAGACGACTTTATCGCCGGCGCGCGCATGGCGATGGACGACAACAACACGACCGGCCGCTTTCTCGATCAATCCTTCTCGGTCGCCGACGCCAAGCTCACGCCTGGCGAGGACCCGATCGCGGCGCTGAAGGGGATGCTCGACAATGGCGTACGCTTTTTCATCATCGACCTCCCTCCTGCGGAGGTCCTCGCCGTCGCCGACGCTGCCCGCGCCTCTGGCGCACTCGTCTTCAATGCGGGCGCGCCGGACGATCGTCTGCGCGAGGAGGACTGCCGCCCCAATGTGATCCACGTCAGCCCGACTCGATCAATGCTGACCGATGGGCTCGCGCAATATCTGATCTGGAAGCAGTGGAGGCGCTGGCTCCTGGTGGTCGGATCGCATCCGGAGGACCAATTGCTCGCCGAGGCTTATCGGCGTTCAGCGAAGAAGTTCGGCGCCAAAATTGTCGAGGAGCGCGTGTACCAGGACACGGGCGGTGGCCGGCGTTCGGACTCGGGCAGCGTGCAAGTTCAGCGGCAAATGCCGGTCTTCACCCAAAACGCGCCTGATCATGACGTCCTTGTGGCCGCAGACGAAAGCGAAGTGTTTGCCGGCT
>Ga0209006_10002575_pt1 | contig 16547 bp, 15 predicted proteins | sample JacPin_JW_Ref_O2_FD_188567 | JGI IMG/M metagenome (GOLD analysis project Ga0209006, IMG submission 188567) | Forest soil microbial communities from Algoma, Ontario, Canada - Jack Pine, Ontario site 1_JW_Ref_O2 (SPAdes) (version 2) | ecosystem: Environmental > Terrestrial > Soil > Boreal... | reverse complement strand
GCGGCTTCAATGTGGCGACGATATGCCGCGCAATTCCGATCGCGTGGCTGTCGTTCTGCGCATAATGATCGGTGACGCCGGATTGCCGTGAGTGCACATCGGCGCCGCCCAGTTCTTCCGCGGTGACGACTTCTCCGGTTGCGGCCTTCACCAGCGGCGGTCCGCCGAGAAAAATCGTGCCCTGATTGCGCACGATGATGCTTTCGTCCGACATCGCGGGAACATAGGCTCCGCCGGCGGTGCAGGAGCCCATCACGATCGCGATTTGAGGAATGCCCGCAGCCGACATCTGCGCCTGATTGTAGAAGATGCGGCCGAAATGCCTCTCGTCGGGGAAAATCTCGTCCTGCTGCGGCAGAAATGCGCCGCCTGAATCGACCATGTAGACGCAAGGCAGATTGTTCTGCCGCGCGATATCCTGCGCTCGAAGGTGCTTCTTCACCGTCATCGGATAGTAGGTGCCACCCTTGATGGTCGCATCATTGGCGACGATCATGCATTCGCGCCCCGAGATCCGCCCCACCCCGGTCACGACGCTCGCCGAATGGACATCGCCGCCATACAGCCCGTAGGCGGCAAGCGGCGACAGCTCGAGAAACGCCGTTCCGGGATCGGTCAAGAGATCGACGCGCTGACGCGCCAGCATCTTGCCGCGCGAGGTGTGCCTGGCGCGCGACGCTTCTCCACCGCCGCCGGCCACCTGGTCGAGCTTCGCTCGAAGCTCCGCGACCAATGTCCGCATGGCGTCGGCGTTGCGGGCAAAATCGGACGAGGTGGGATCGATGCTGGAATGAAGCGGCATGGCTCTCAGCAGTCTATGGTGCACCGCAATTCGCGCGCGGGGCTCGGGTCATGGTGTCATCGCGTCGTTGTCCGGCGCAACCTCAACTTTCGGTCCTATCGTGAATGCCGGGAGAATTTCGGCAGTTCCGGACCTCAACGGGTCCAGCGTCCAAGGCTCTTAATGGGTCCAAGGCTCTTAGTGGGTCCAAGGCTCACCGCGCCGGAATGCAAAATTGTCGGCGTATGCGGCTTGCCGGCGTACCGGCGCCTTCGGTTCGATGACCTGATAGGCAATGCCTTCACGCTCGCAATAGGCGACCGCATCGTCCTTGGTATCGAAGCGAATGGTCAGCTGCTGCTTCATGTCGCCGGAACTGGTCCAGCCCATGAGCGGCTCGATCGAGCGTGGCTGCTCGGGCTCATAATCGAGCTGCCATTCCCGGGTCTTGGCGGTCCCCGATTGCATCGCGTTTTTGGCGGGCTTAAAGATGCGTGCGGTCATGGCTGGTAGGGCCCCGTGAGATATGCACCCTGGAAGCGAGTGGTGGAAACGGCCAGGATGGTATAAGGTCAATTTTCAGGAATTTGAATCGATGATTCCCAACTTTGGATGTTACATTTTCGGGACCGGTATAGTCATTATGCCGCGCTATGACAATCTCGGACGGTCGCGCCTGATGGTGGTCCGGCCCTGATCGTCCTGAAAGCATTACTTTAAGAACGGTACCCATGGAAATCAAAGCAACCCTGCCCCCCAAAGGACGCGATCTCCGCCTCGACCTGTTTCGCGGGGTCGCAAACTGGGCGATCTTCCTGGATCACATTCCCGACAACGTCGTGAACTGGATCACCACGAGAAATTATGGTTTCAGCGACGCGGCCGATCTGTTCGTTTTCATTTCGGGATATACTGCCTCCTTTGTCTATGCCCGAATGATGCTGGAACGCGGCTTCATCGTCGGCGCGACCCGCCTGACCAAGCGGGTCTGGCAGCTCTATGTCGCGCATATCATCCTGTTCGTGATCTACATCGTTGCGATCGGCTACGTCGCGTTTCGCTACAGCGATCCGGACATCATCAACGAATTCAACGTCGCCGGCCTCGCCGGAGACAATGCGATCGAAACCCTGCGTCAGGGACTGCTGCTGAAATTCAAGCCGGTCAATCTCGACGTGCTTCCGCTCTACATCGTGCTGATGGGATTGTTTCCGCCGGTACTCTGGATGATGCTGCGCCGGCCCGGCCTGACGATGCTGGCCTCGATTGCGCTGTGGCTTGTCGCCCGGCACTTCGAATGGAATTTGCCGGCCTATCCCGGCGGCAGCTGGTACTTCAATCCATACTGCTGGCAGGTGCTGTTTGTGTTCGGCTCGTGGTGCGCGCTGGGCGGAGCCAGGAGATCGCGATCGTTTATCGATGCGCCCGCCACGCTCTACTTCTGCATCGCCTATCTTATCTTTGCGTTGGTGATGACCATGGCGGGCAAGTTTCCGAACTTCGGAGCCCTGTTCCCGCATTGGCTCTATGACACGTTCAACCCCAACGACAAGACCAACCTCGCGCCCTATCGCTTCGTGCATTTCGCTATCATCGTGATCATGGTCATCCGATTTGTGCCCCAGAACTGGCCGGGTCTTGAGTGGCGGGTGTTCGATCCCGTTATCGTTTGCGGTCAGCAGTCGCTTGCCGTGTTCTGCGTCGGCGTCTTTCTGTCCTTTGTCGGACATTTTGAATTGATGCTGAGTTCAGGTTCGCTGTTCGCGCAGATTTTCGTCAGCGTGACCGGAATAGCGATCATGACCATCGTCGCCTACTACATCTCCTGGTCGAAAAGGCAGGACAAACCGCCCAAACCGGCGATCACCGCAGCAAAGCCAGCCTGACAGGAAGCCGGATCGGGTTGGCCTGGCATCCGAGCCCCGGAGCCGGCCGTTACCGCGGAGGCTTGACCAGTCTGCCTTTCGAGGAAAACTCGCCCCACTCGGTGGACCAGCCGACGGCATCCTGGTTTCGCTGTCCCTGCAACGCGAATGCGGCGCCCTGCGGATCGCCGCAGCGAGCGATCCAGTTGCCACCCGGCATTTCAAGCGGGCCCTCGAAGACCTGACCGCCGCCGGTTCTCACCCGTTCCATGGCCGCATCGATGTCGTCGACATTGATGTAGAAAAGCCAGTATGGGACCGGGTCCGTCCGGCGCTTGGTATACATGCCGCCGAGCGTCTGGCCGCCCGCGGAGAATAACTGGTACGTGTCCGTCGGACCGATTTCAGCATCGGCTCTCTGCCAATCAAACAGCTCGCCATAGAAAGCAAACGCCTTCTGCCAGTCGGCGGCAAGCAACTCGTGCCAGCCCACTCGCCCCGGTTTGCCGAGCTCGGCGGGGGACTGCCGTTGGCCGGTTTTCAGCTCCTGAACCAGGCCCAGATTGGCGGTTTGCGGGTCCGCGACGACCGCAATGCGGCCGATGTTGCTGTCCGTCGGCGGAACGTACACGGCTCCGCCAAGCGCCTTGAGCCGGTCGGCCGTTGTGTCCGCATCCTTGACACCGACATACCCCATCCACCTTGGTGTCGCACCCTTTCTCCTCGCTTCGTCCGGCAGCTCCATCAGCCCGCTGACCGAAGCCTTCCCGGCAGTAAACAGGGTGTAAGGCAGACCGGGCGTCGAGGCCTCCTGCGCACCCCACCCGACGACCTTGGTGTAGAAGGCCTGGGCAGCCGCGACGTCCGTCGTGATCAGTTCGTACCAGGCAAAACGTCCATGATAATTGACCATGTCGGTTTCTCCGTTGGAGCCTGTACGCAACCGGGGTGGTGCATTCAGCCGACTTTGATTGAACCTGACCGCCCTCTCTTCCGACAGATGGGCTGCGCGGTGAAGTCCTCGGCTTGAGTAACGGCGGGGTGGCGCGATTGCAAGAACGGCGCGGCGCTTTCACCGGTGACGAGGAGTAATCAGCTCCTCAAGTCGGAACGGAGCCCTGACCGGTTAATGGTTTATTGCTGGCTTCGATGCAGTTTGTGAAGGGCCTGATCTGCGTGCGTTAGGGTTGTCGGCAGCGCGCGATTTACGAACGTTGCAATCGAGTAGATAGCACCGATTTTGTTCATCAAGATGAACCTTCGACAACAAGATCAGCAGCTGCGACCGCCTTGCACGGCGCAATGGCACGGGGTACACTCGCCGCGCTGGACTCGAACCACTTTTTTCAAGGTATGGAGGAGCGACTAATGCGACAAGTAAAACAAGCTTCGAAGCGCAAGCGTGTGGCGAAATCGGTTCCGGTGCTAGGCGCCGCCGGATTGACTTTTTCGCTAGTGGGAGGCGCATCGGCAGCAGTCGCGCCGACGACGGATGCGGCGAAAACGCCGATCACCGGGCTCGGCCACGAGTTCACGCTTGGCGAGGAAGAAATCGCCGACGTCAGCCTGGCGACGTTCTATGTCTTCGACAAGGAAAACGCTGCGGCAGCCAAGAACGGCGTACAGGAAGCACGCGGCTGCGGCGGTTGCCGGGGCTGCCGGGGTTGCAGAGGCTGCCGGGGTTGCAGAGGTTGCGGCGGTTGCGGCGGTTGCGGTTGCGGGTGTCTGTCCTGGGGTGCTTGCCGCATCTGCTAAGCCAGACCACTTTCCGAATACGCTGACAGACAGATCATTGTTGGCCGGGTTCGACGAAGTCGACCCGGCCAATCCATGTTTTCTTGCATGCGGACCGCCTACGCGCGGTAGTGCGGCCGCCATGACGGCCGAATGGGTCCCCAACCTTGTCGAAAAATACAAGCGCCCGAACTGGAGCAACGAAATCCCGTGGTCGGAAAATACGCCCATCAAAACTGAGTCGGAGCGGCAAGCAGATTGCGCGGGCTGACGGCGCAACCAGCGGCGGCCGGCCCAAGTCCAGGAAATCCGGCAATGACGTCCCGCAATTCGCGCCGAATTTCTCCGTCTATGTGCTGCCGCCCGACGTCGTCTGTCTTTATTCCGAGGACCGGAAATTCTTTCTTCACGGCGAACTTTACTGCGCCCTCGCCTCCGCCATCGGAAAGGGCGGCAAGAACTTCCCGGAGCTCGTTCACGACCTCGGCCGAAGTTTTCCGTCCGACAAGATCGAAGAAGCCCTCAAGCGGCTCATCGAGCGCCGTTACATCGTTCCCGCAACCGAGTCTTCGGCCGGTGCCGAGGCCGCCTATTGGGCGAGCCTCGGCCTGCCGCCAGGAATCGCCGAGCAGAATCTCGGAAGCTGTCGCGTGCGCGTTGAAGCGATCGACGTGCACGGTGCGGCTGAACTCGGCGCCGCGCTGAGCAAGCTCGGCGTCCGCGTCGTCGGCCGGTCCCCCGACCTGACGGTCACGTTGGTGAACGATTATCTCGAGCGCAAGCTGGCCGAATTGAACCGGCAGCGGGTCGCGGATCAGACCCCCTGGCTGGTCGTACAACCCTCCGGCGCCTTTCCGCTGGTGGGACCAGTATTCAGAGCCGGTAACGGCCCCTGCTGGACGTGCCTGTTCGATCGCATGATCCGGAACAGGGAGGTCAAGGGATTTCTCGACCGCGGGCCAGCTCACCCGGTCGCGGTTTCACCGCTCGCACGCAATACGCTCGGACAGGGCGCCATCCAATTTGCGGCCCTCGAAGTCGCCAAGGCGATCGCCACCGGGTTTCGTACCGAGTTGAACGATCACATCATCAGTCACGATTTGCTGGGCTCGACCATCGCGAAGCATTACGTCGCGACCCGTCCGCAATGTCCGACCTGCGGCAGCAAAAAGCTGCTGAACCCGCGCCGGGCAGCGGCACCGATCGAGCTTGGTGCTGGTGCGAAGCTGGTGATGACCAGCGGGGGTTATCGGACCGTGTCGTCGCGGGCTACGGTAGCCCGCTTCCGGAAGCATGTAAGCCCCCTCACCGGAGTGGTCACGCGGCTTGAGCGGATCGAAGCCGATTTGCCGATGAACACCAATTTTCACGCCGCGCACAATTTTTCGGCGCCAGCGCAGAACGTCGACCAGCTCAGAGCGGGATTGAGCGGCGGCAGCTTCGGCAAGGGCAGCACGGCCGAGCAAGCCGAAGCCAGCGCGCTGATGGAAGGGATCGAGCGTTATTCCGGAATTTATCAGGGCGACGAGATCAGGGTGACGCGACGGTTCACGGATTTTGCGCCGGGCGAGGCCATTGCTCCCAACGACATCCTGCTGTTCAGCGACGCGCAATCCCGGCAAGACGCCGCATCGGCGGACGAATCGGGCGAGGCACAGGTCGCGCCTGTTGGGTTCGATCCATCTGCCAGGATCGAGTGGTCGCCGGTTTGGTCGCTGCGCGACGGACGCTTCAAATACATTCCGACCACCCTGCTGTATTTTTTCTATAGCGGTCCTGCCGCCTTCCGGGCGGATTCCAACGGTTGCGCGGCCGGCAACACGATTGAGGAAGCCATCGTCCAGGGATTCCTCGAACTGGTGGAGCGGGATGCCTACGCGATCTGGTGGTACAATCGATCGCAACGGGCCGAGGTCGATCTCAACCAGTTCGACGACTCCTACGTCCGCGACTTGCACGCCCAGCTTGCCGACGCGGGACGCAAGCTATGGGTACTCGACGTTACCAGCGATCTCGGCGTTCCCACCTATGTCGCGATCCTGCACTGGATGCAAAACGGGCAGGAAAATATCGAGTTCGGATCCGGCGCGCATTTCGACAAGCGCATTGCGTTGTTGCGCACCTTGACCGAGCTGAACCAATTTCTTGCGATCGGCCTGATGGGAGGCGGCAGCGGTGAAAAGCCGAGCCTCGACGGTGTGACGCCGTTACGCCTTCAAGACTATCCGTTTTTGACGCCAGCCAGCCATCCGAACATCCTGCCGGACACATCGAATGTGGGCGCTCTCGACAATACGCGCGATCAGGTGCTTGCCTGCGTCGATCTCGCGCGGCGCGCCGGCCTCGATTTCCTCGTCCTCGATCAGACGCGGCCCGATATCGGGGTCCCGATCGTCAGAGTGATCGTTCCGGGCCTGCGGCATTTCTATCAGCGCTTCGCACCGGGCCGGCTATACGATGTTCCGGTCAAGCTTGGATTGCAGGATCGGCCGCTGCCGGAAAGCGAATTAACGCCATTTCCTCCCCATAGCTAAAGGGTCATGCCGACTTGCGCGCTCCCGTAAAAAGCAAAGGGCGGCGGACCACGGCCCCGGGCATTTGCGCCCGCCTGAGCAGCCACATCACGCTTGACGCGCAGCCGGACGGGAGCATCGCCGCCTGCTTCGACGGCTACGCGGTCGGTTTGGGAAAGTTCAGCGTCGGCGCGATGGATCGCGCGCGGGACCTCCGCACGGGCCTGCCGCTCAGTTCATTTGCGGCTGACGGCAATGCGGCCGACAAGGAAATCGATCTCCTGGTCCGGCGCCTGGCCCGGCGCGGTCTTTTGGAATACCGCCTCGCCCGGGCGGGTGACGGCAAGGATCAGGTCGTCATCGAACCGCAAGGTCCGGATTATTGGCCGCGCGCATCAAAGCTCGGCGACAGCGAAACGATCGTGCTGTCGCGGTTCGCCTATTTAAGACGGCGCGGCAGCGAGATGGTCCTGGAATCGCCCCGCGCCGGTGCCTTGTTCAGGATTTGCGACCCGAAGGTCGCCGCCGCGATCGCCCTATTGTCCACGCCGCAACAGATCAAGAAATTTCGGCGGCAAGACAGCTTCCCGGGAGCCGAGTTGCTCGCCTTGCTGGTCGATTGCCAAATACTCATCACGGTCGGCGCCGGCGACGATGGCCTGAGAGCGACCGAGGGCGACGACCGCCTCGTTATGTGGGATTTTCACGATCTCTTGTTCCACACGCACAGCACGCAAGGCCGACAGGCCAACCCGCTGGGCGGACTTTATCCTTATGCAGGGCTGATATCGCCGCCGCCGGCGGTGCGTCCCCGCTGGCCTGGCAAAAAAATCGATCTGCGCAAGCTCCAGGCCGAACCTTCGCAGGCGACTTCGACCGTCGCCAGGCTCCTGCGCGCACGTCATTCGACCCGCAGCTTCGACCACCTGCAGCCCATCACGCTGGCCGAGCTTTCGCAGTTTCTCGATGCCACCGCCCGCGTCCAGTCGAAATGGAAAAGCCGGATCGATCTTGGCGACGGCGGTCCGGTAGTCGCCTACGCCGCAAGGCCGTATCCGTCCGGGGGCAGTGCCTACGAACTCGAGCTCTATCTGGCCGTCGCCAATTGCGCGGGACTTGCGCGCGGATTCTATCACTACGATGCCGACCGGCACGCCTTGATGGCGATCAGTGGCCCTACGCATGAACTCGACGCGCAGTTGGCGGCCGCAGAATTCGCCATGGACACACCTGCTGTGCCCCAGATCCTGATCACGATCGCAGCGCGTTTCGACCGGGTTTCATGGAAATACAGCTCGATCGCTTATGCGCTGATCTTGAAAGATGTCGGCGTATTGATCCAGACGCTCTATTTGATGGCCACCGATATGGGGCTTGGCGGATGCGCCATCGGGAGCATCAATATCGACCTGTTCGCCAGGATGACCGGCATCGAGTTCCACGTCGAAGGCCCGGTCGGTCAATTTGCGCTCGGCCGCGGCTCGCCGGAGCTGGCACCAAATGAATGATCCCGAGCAAGGACAAGACGGAAACCAACGCCGCGCGCTTGCAGGCCTGGCGATCGCGGTTGTCTTGCTGGTGGTGGGGCTGTGGCTGGCTCACGAATTGACCGCTGCCAGCAAGATGCAGGATTGCCTGATGACAGGCCGCACCAACTGCAACGTCATTGAGCCCCCGGCGCGTTAGGCCAAGGCCGCTTCGGCGGCCAGGCCATCCACCTAATTACAGGGGTGACGCCGACTATCCTGGCCAACGTAGTTTGCCGAAGATTGCCCGCAATACCGCACGAAGCCGTCATAGATACCATAGGGCCCACCGGTCACCGGGACGACAACACGATCGGGCGGAGCCGTTGTTCCCGGATAGAAATCGGGCGGACCGTAATTGTGGAGGAAGATGCCGTGAGACCCGGCCGCGTGATGCCAATGGTGGTGGTGATACATGCCCGCGGCAAATGACGGTGCCGACGCCGACAGCAAAATAGCCGCAGTTGCCAAAAGCCTGATCTTCATCACCGTCCTCGTGGTTCTATTGATCGCCATCATTTCGTTCCCAGTTTCTGTCCGTAACGCTACACCGGCTGCGGGCAGCTTCAATTGCGACGTTAACCCCATTCACCGCGCGCTTTACCGGGTGAATCAGGTCCGGGTTGCGCCAACTACCTTGGCGATGGTCATCACAGTCATGGCCTTCCAGTCCGCAGCACGCTGAGCCTCCAGCCGATCCCTGGCCCGCTCCTCGACCAGCAAACCGATCAGCGCCAGCCTTTTCGGTTCGTCGACCGCTTCCGCCAGCAACTTTCGATAGCGGTGGTAGTCAAATCCGGCATCCTTCTCACGCATCGCACGCCCCCCGTCACACTCCTCCCGCAGTGTTTCTCAAGCCGCGAAAGAGAGCAATAGCAAGCCGCAGTCCCGCCGATCGTTTCATCGGCAGGAACGTTCAAAATCGGTCCGCAAAGGCAACGGAAACGCGCTCTCTCTCCCCTTGCGGTAGTAAAGGGTTGGGGGGTTACAAACTATCGGGAGGCCGTAACCCCTCACCCGGATCGCATCCAGCGATGCGCCCTATGGGAGAGGTGAAGTTCCAGCCGAGCCGATCAATCAAAAGCCATCCGGCGCTAATAGTCTCTCTCGCGGTGCACGTCATGAACGACAATACCCATGCCGGGTTCCGGCAACGCCAGCCAGTCCCGCCGCTTCAGGGTGCGGCGGGTATCGTCAAGGCCGCTTTGCCAATGCTCGCGCATCGATGTCGCCGAGAATTCGTGGTCCTTGGAATCACCCTCATAGGTCTTCTGCTGATAGATCATTTGCAGGATGGTGATCTCTGGCAGGTGCATCAAGCTGTCGCGTCTGGCACGCTCCTCGTCGGTTAACTTGTCCTCCGGGATCTTCATCAGTGCCTTGTAGAGATCGGTCTTCAGATTGTTGGTCTGTTTGTACACATCGGTGTTGTGCCGGGTGCGCGACGAATAGACGATGTCCTTGTGCCGGGCCAGCACCTCCTGGATATCGCGGGGCAACACCCCGCGGGCGCTGAACAGATCGACCTGGAACACCAGCGAGTTCATCCTGTCCTGCTGGTCCAGCAGATGCTGCAGCGGCGTATTGGAAACGATGCCACCATCCCAGAAATGATCGGTGCCTATTCTCACCATCGGAAGCGCCGGCGGCAGTGCACCGCTCGCCATCACATGTTCGGGTCCGATGACTTCCTTCTTGTTGTCGAAGTACAGGAAATTCCCGGTGACGACATTGACGGCGCCGACAGCAAAATGCATTCTGCGAGCGTTGATGAGATCGAAGTCGACGAGCTCCAGCAGCGTATCACGTAGCGGCGTGGTGTCGTAATAACTGGTGGCGGTCCTGGCGCCGGCAGGACTGAACCACGGATTGATCTCGTGGGGTTTGAAAAAGCCGGGCTGCCCCAGGGTCGTCGTCATGAAAGAACTCGCAAGGTTGCGCGCCTTCCGATAGACGTCGCCATCCGGCGTGTAGTGCCAGACCTTGCGGGCCGTGATGCGCTCCCAGAAGATTCGCAATCTCTCGAGGCGACGCTCCGGCGGATTGCCGGCAATGATCGCCGAGTTGATGCCGCCGATCGAAACGCCGCAGACCCAGTCCGGCTCCATGCCCTCCTCGTGCAAGGCCTGATAGACGCCGGCCTGATAGGCGCCGAGCGCGCCACCACCTTGCAGGACAAGGGCTACCCGGTCGCACCGGTCAGGCCGCCATCCGGTTGCAACAACGGGATCAGAACTGGGCGTTCGCGCGTCCATGATTTTTCCTTTGAATTCCTGATCGAAACAGCGGCCTAGAATTCAGAAGAGCGGTGACACGGTTGTGACAGCGCCTGCTTGTGACGGTGCGCGCGATCCAAAAAGGCGTCCCATTCCCGAGCGCCAGATAGACCGACCGCGGACTTGTCATGAGTCTGAAGGAAATATCTCACACCCTTGTCAAAGGCCCCCGCTAGCAAAACGAGATCGAGGACGCTGGTCGCTCACTGAAAAGGGGTTTCCGATGCGCAAGGCAGATATTCTCAAGCTCCCGTCCATGCCGATGGCGGGCCCAAGCTATCCGGCCGGACCCTACCGCTTTGTCAATCGCGAGTTCCTGGTCATCACCTATGAGACCGATCCGGAACTGATCCGCGCCGGCCTGCCGGAACCACTTGAGCCGATCGATCAGCCTTTGATGCATTATGAATGGATCAAGATGCCGGACAGCTCGGGCTTCGGCAGCTACACCGAATCCGGTCTTGTGATCCCGGCGCGCCTGAACGGCAAAGAGGTCAACTTCGTTTCGCAGATGTATCTCGACGATGATCCTCCGATTGCCGCCGGCCGCGAAATCTGGGGTTTTCCGAAGAAATACGCGCATCCGAAGCTTGAAGTCGTCAAGGACACACTGACCGGAACGCTGGAATACGCCGGTCAGCTCGTCGCCATGGGAACCATGGGTTACAAGCACGAGGCGATGGCCGGCAACGGCGAGGCGACGTTGGCAACGCTGTCGAAGACCCAGATCAATCTGAAACTAATTCCGGGCGTTGATGGTCATGCCGAAGTCTGCCAGTTGGTTGCGATCAACCTGACCGACATCAACGTCAAGGGCTCCTGGTTCGGGCCCGGCCGGTTGCACCTGGTGCCGCATGTCAATGCCCCGGTGGCTGATTTCCCGGTCCGGCGCGTGGTCGGCGCGCATCATTTCCTGGCGGATCTGACGTTGCCCTATGGCCGTGTGGTCCACGACTACAACAAGCAGACCGATGAGCTCGCAGAGGCCGCCGAGTGACCCTGTCCGTCCGCGGCTTGAAGCGTCGACGGCCGTCCGGTCGGAGAGTTCGTCAATATCTCGTTGACCGGTCGCGTTGCGAAGTGCGATTGTTGTTTCCATCGCAACGGGACCAGGGCCTTGCCTGATGCAGCGTCTCATCGAGAATCTGCAGCTTGACGGCCACGCGATGCGCTACAGCCAGTTCGTTCCGCGGCTGTACAATTACTGCCTGTCGCTCGGATTCCGCCGCGAAAGAATGATGCCTTCGCGCGCGTTCTGCTCGGACGAGACCCAGGGCTACCCGGTCATTTTGATCGCCCAGCATTTCGGAACCTTTCCGTTCGACCACGGCCTGATCGGCGGCAACGTCGCGCTCGACCGGCACGGGCCACATGCCCATCACGGCGAGGATCTCGTCATCATCCAGGCGAGCCATGTCGGTTACGACCCCGACAGCAAGCGGTTCGGGGTCTATCAGCGGCAGCGCACCAACAGCCAGGAGTTCGGCGACACTTGCGGAAAGCTCTGCGCGGTGCTGCACTGGTACCAGTTCGAATATCGTCACGCCAGCGAGCACATCCTGTGCGGCAGGCTCGGCGGCGAGCCCGCTATTCTCATCGGCAATCAATTTCTTGACGAAGATCGCCCCGAGGGCCTGTTTTTGAACCTCGACCGGTTGATCGACCGCAATGCCGGTTTGCTGAAGACCCTGAGCACATCGAATGTATTTCGTGCCGCTCCCGCCTTTGTTGAACGCCTGCCCGCGGAAATGTGGGGCGACAAGCCCCGGATCATTGGCCGTCACCTGACTGCCGATCTGTTCTTCTTCCGCCGCGCCGCGACCGAGGGGCCCAAAGGCGACGACATCCTTGAGACGGCGCTTGCCCCAGCAATGCCTATGCTGGTCACCTCTCGCCATCCCCCGCTTGATGCCGCGCGATACCATACCCAGCTCGAGTTCGATCGCACCTATCGCAGCATCCGCCGCGAGCCTGCCTATCGCGACAAGAACCTGTTGTTCATCTCCGGCGTCAATATCGACATCTCCCCGCGTGACGGACTTGCCTTCCCTCTGACCAAATTCGTGCCATGGGCTGCTTATGTCCGTCTTCGCGATGGTCGAAGCTTTCATCTCGAACAGGACGAATTGACCGAGACGCTGCGCAAACAGTCGACCGACAATCCCGAACGCATCATCTTCGATTACGCCGTCGGCGATATCAGCGAGGCGGACGAGGTCACGATCGAGACTTAGCTCGACCGCGGCAGGCTAAAGCCATCGTGTGATGGTGAAAATGATAAGGCCGACGAGCCCGCCGACCACCGTGCCATTGATCCGGATATATTGCAGGTCGCGTCCGACCTGCAATTCGATCCGGTTGACCAGGGTTGCGGTGTCCCATCTCTCCACCACCTGGGTGATGAAGGCTCCGATTTCGGCGCGACGGGGAGCGATGATCCGCAACGCGGCGATCCGCACAAATCCATTGATCGCGGCGTGAATCCGTTCGTCGCTCGCCATCCGTTGCCCGAGCGTGGCCAGGACTTGCTCAACGCCGTCGGAGATCTGGTTGATGTAGGAATCGGAATGAGCGTCGAGCCTCGCCCCGATCTCGGTCCAGAGCCTGTTGACCTGCTCCAGCACCACCGGATTGCGAAGGATCTCGGCCTTGAACGCCTCGCCGCGCGCATACATCTCGGGCTCCGTCGCGAGGTCGTCGATCAGCTTGTCGACGGCAGCCCCAAGCTCGGTACGCCAGGGATGAGCCGGATCGCGCATCTCCTCGAGCAGTTGCGTCAACCCGCTCACGATCTTGTCGGCGACGATGGCGTCAACCCATTTGGGAATGAAGCGCGAGGATTTTTGGGTTACGCTCAGCTTGATCCGGTCCCGGTTGTCCGTGAGTACCCTCGCGGCGATGGTGATGGCTCGCTCGACCAGCGCCTGCGTCTCGCCCTGCGCCCACAATACGGACAGCACTTTCGAAGCCAGCGGCGCCGCGGGGATTGCTTCGATACCGCTCCGCGTGGCGCGCGCCAGGAAAGCGTTGATGTCGTCGCGGGGCAGCGCCCGCACGATCTGCGGTAGCGCCGTCGTGACGCGCCGCGCAACGCGGTTGGCATTTGCCGGATCCGATAGCCAGCGCGCCGCCCACCCTGCAGGATCGATTTCCCGAATTTTCGCGGTCAGTACCTTCGGCGAGAGGAAGTTGTTGGAGATGAAGCGGCCGATCGCGCCGCCGATCCTCTCCTTGTTGTGCGGCACGATCGCCGTATGCGGAATCGGCAGGCCAAGCGGATGGCGGAACAAGGCGACGACCGCAAACCAGTCGGCACAGGCTCCGATCATCCCGGCCTCCGCGAATGCCCGCAAATAGGCCAACCATATCCATTCGGACTTAATGATGTAGGTCGCGATGAAGATAGCGGACATCAGCGCCAGCAGCGCGGTTGCCAGCAGGCGCATCCGACGCAGGTCGCGCAACCTCGTATCGACATGCGGTGTCACGAAAACGGCGCCCGACGGCGCTGCTCGGTCAGCGGATAGTCCCTGGGCAACGCCAAAGTCTCACCCGGTCGCGGACGGCGACCGCGCGGCCAACTCGGCATAGCGTCGACGAACATGGGTGGCGCCGTAAGTACGTTCAAGCCTGCGCAGGGCAAAATGAGCCTGCGCGATCCGCTGGTAGTGATCCATGAAGATGACATTGACAGTGGCTCCGCCCACAGCGCCGAGTATCGGTAACGCGCCCGCTGCAACCTTGTCGGACACAACAAGGCCAAAACGCGACACGATCTCGCTCACCATGTTTCTGACCACCGGCGCCGAAACATCGAGGGCACCGCGTTCCGCCACCAGGGCCACGATGTCGGCGGTATATTTGCTCAAGAGCGCGCGGGCGGCGTAGTAACCGACATCGATCTGCTGGTTGCGCTTGGTCCCCAGCGCAAAGACTTCGAGACAGGCGAGCCGGGCCTCGATTTTCGAGAGATCCTCGCCTTCGTGCCGGGCGATTGCCGCGATCGCCCGGAGCATAAACGTGGTGGTCAAGGGCAACTCGACAGGAAGTGCGGCGAAGCCGACAAGGCCGCTCACCCCACCCGTCACGCCGGCCAGAAATGAGGAAAACCAGGTCGCCGGCGTCGGCGGTGGTTCGTCCTCCAGGGTGTCGATGGCGACATCGAGGCTTTTCATCACCGCTGATCGCACCAATGCACCAAGCTGATTGTTGGCGATCTTCGGCAGGATGCCGAGCACCCGGTTGACGGGAATGCCGGCATAGTCCGCAAGCCGCGCGGCAAAATTGGGATTTTCGAGGCTGTTGACCGCCTGCTTCAAGGCGGCGTGGTCGATCTGCGAAAGCTCCGTCGGGGCGAGATCCAGCGTCATGTCATTGATAGCGCAGGATGGGACGTATCCCATTCATGCTTGCAAGGATCGCCGAGCCGTTGCTGATCAAGGCCGTAACCTCGGGGGTGATCAATCCGCCGGGCAACGCCAGCGCCAGCGCCACCGTGTTGAGGCCGGCGACGATCGCGTAATTCTGCCTGATGAGGCTAACCGCACCTTGCGAGATTTCAACCGCCTTGACCAGCTTCCACAGCGAGTCTTCCATCAAGATGATATCGGCCGACTCATGCGTGACCTCCGCGCCATGTTTCATGGCGATGCCGACATCGGCGAAGCTCAAGGCCGGTGAATCGTTGATACCGTCGCCGACCATCGCGACCCTTTTTCCCTCGCGCTGCATCTGCTGGATGATTTCAGCCTTGTCCGCCGGCAGCATGTCGGCGAAATGGCGCGTCAATCCGATCTCGTTGCAAACCGCCCGCGCCACAACACCGTTGTCGCCGGTCAGCATGACCGTATTCTTGACCCCCAGGGCATGGAGCTTCTGGATGACCGGCCGGCTTTCGGAACGGATTTCGTCCGAAAAGGGAACCAGACCCGCAAGCTTGCCGTCGACCGCGATGTAGAGGCAGGAATAACCCTTTTCGTCCAGGGCGCCGCGGTCCGACGCGGCAGCACTGACCTTGATGTCGCACTGGCGCATGAAGCGCTCATTGCCGACATGCATGTAATAGCCGTTGACCTGGCCTTCGACGCCGAGGCCGATGCGATATTTGGTTTCGTCGCATGCCGGAACGTTGACGGCGAGTTCCCGCGCGCGGGCGCGCAAGGCCTCCGCGACCGGATGCTGCAACCGTGTTTCGGCGGCCGCCGCGAGGCCCAGCAGATGGCCCGAGGTGATGTGATCCTGATAGGGTATGACGTCCATCACCGCAGGCGTACCGCGCGTCAGCGTGCCGGTCTTGTCGAACACGACGGTGTCGATGCCCGCCAGCTTCTCCATGTGGCCGCCGCTCTTGATGATGATGCCGGCCCGCGCGGCATGGGTCATGGACGACAACACCGACGTCGGCGCCGCGACGCGAATGCCGGTGCCGTAGTCGACAATGACCAGCGAAAGGAAGCGGTTGAAATCGCCGGTAATCGCGGCGGTGCCGGCGGCGAGTCCAAGCGTCGGCGTAACGAGGCGATCGGCGAACCGCTCGGCATGATTCTGCATCCGGGTGTCGCCGATCGGCGCGGATTCCACGAGATGCACGATCTGCCCCGCCGTCGTCGCCGAGCCTACCCGCAGCGCCCGAACCGTGATCTGGCCGTCTCGAATGACGGTGGCGGCAAACGCGGCCTCGCCCACTCCCTTGTTCACCGGCAGCCCTTCGCCGGTGATGGTTTTCTGATCGATGGTGGCGTGGCCATCGACGATCTCGCCGTCCACCGAGATCATCTCGCCGGGATAGACCACAACCAGATCGCCTTCCTCGAGGTCGCCGGCCGGGATCGCTTCCACCACACCGTTTCGTA
>Ga0209006_10002574_pt1 | contig 16549 bp, 13 predicted proteins | sample JacPin_JW_Ref_O2_FD_188567 | JGI IMG/M metagenome (GOLD analysis project Ga0209006, IMG submission 188567) | Forest soil microbial communities from Algoma, Ontario, Canada - Jack Pine, Ontario site 1_JW_Ref_O2 (SPAdes) (version 2) | ecosystem: Environmental > Terrestrial > Soil > Boreal... | reverse complement strand
CCGCCGCAGCCCTGGAGAATTCGAAACGTCACGAGCCAGTGAATGTCGGACGAAATGCCGCACAGTAAGGAGCCCAGGGTGAACGTGCCGATGGCGGACGCGAAAACGCGGCGTGTGCCGTAACGGTTCGCCATCCAGCCGCTGATGGGAATGAAGACGGCGAGGCTCAACGTGTAGCTGGCGAGCACGGCTTTCATGCTGAGCGGCGCAACTTTCAGCGCGTGCGCGATCGTCGGCACCGCCGTGTTGAGGATGGTCGTGTCCAGCGATTCCATGAAAAAGCCGACCGCAACCAGCCAGGGCAGCAGGCGCTTGGCGGTTTCAGTCGGGCGCGTTTGAATGTCGGGCCTGCTGACGCTCAAGATTCCGCGAGTGCGGCGTCGACGACCGATTGAGCGTCCGCCAAGAGGCGTTGCAGATGCGCTTCGTCCCGAAAACTCTCGGCGTAGATCTTGTAAATATTCTCGGTGCCCGATGGGCGCGCGGCGAACCAGCCGCCTTTGGATGTGACTTTGACGCCGCCGATCGGTGCATCGTTGCCGGGCGCCCTCGTGAGCACCTGTTCGATCTTGTCGCCCGCGATTTCCGTCGTGCGTATTTGCGCGCTATCGAGCTTGCTCAAGGTTCTCTTCTGTGCGGGCGTCGCCGGCGCATCCACTCGATTCGCCAGCGGATCGCCGAGGTCGCGCGCGAGTTCCCGGTAAGCCTGGCTCGGGTCGCGGCCGCTCCGTGCCGTGATTTCGGCCGACAACAGGGCAGCCGCGATTCCGTCCTTGTCGGTGCTCCACGCGCTGCCGTCGAACCGGTTGAACGACGCGCCGGCGCTTTCCTCGCCGCCGAACCCGAGGCTGCCGTCGAGCAATCCGGCCACGTACCATTTGAATCCCACCGGAACTTCGTAGAGCCGCTTGCCCAGTCGTGCGGCGACACGATCGATCATGGCGCTGCTCACCACGGTTTTGCCCACGGCCGCGTCGGCGCGCCATCCGGTGCGCTGCCGAAACAGATAATCGACGGCGACGGACAAATAGTGATTCGGCGCCATGAGCCCTGCGCTCGCCGTCACGATGCCGTGACGGTCATGATCCGTGTCGCATGCGAAGGCCACGTCGTAGTGATCCTTGAGAGCGATGAGCCGATGCATGGCATAGGGGGATGAGGGGTCCATGCGGATTTTCCCGTCCCAATCGAGGGTCATGAAGCGAAAGGTCGGATCGACCTCGTCGTTCACGACCCGCAGATCCACTTTGTACCGCTCGGCGATGCGCGCCCAGTAATGGACACCGGCGCCTCCCAGCGGATCGACTCCCAATCGAATCTTGGAGCCGCGGATGATCTCCATGTCGATCACGTTCTTAAGATCGCTCACATAGGCTTCGACGTAGTCGTGCGAGTGGGTGGTTGCGGCGCGGCGCGCCGTGGCGAAATCGACTCGTGTGATTGCATTCGAGGAAGCGCTCAGCAGTTCGTTTGCCCGATTTTCGATCCAAGAGGTTATCTGCGTGTCGGCGGGGCCGCCGTCGGGCGGGTTGTACTTGAAGCCGCCGTTGTCGGGCGGATTGTGCGACGGAGTGATGACGATGCCATCCGCGAGGCCGGCGGTGCGCCCGCGGTTGTAGTTGAGGATGGCGTGCGAGACGGCGGGCGTCGGCGTGTATTCGCCCTGCGCCGCCGTCATGACTTCGATACCGTTGCCGCAGAGCACCTCCAATGCGGAGGCATAAGCCGGGGCGGACAGCGCATGGGTGTCGAATCCGATGTAGAGCGGCCCGTTGATGCTCGTCTTGCCGCGGTAATCGCAGATGGCCTGGGAGATGGCGAGTACATGCGCTTCATTGAAGGAGAGGTCGAGCGATGATCCGCGGTGCCCGGAGGTTCCGAACGCGACGCGCTGCGCGGATTCGCGGGGGTCCGGCCGTTCGGTGAAATACGCCGTCACCAGACGTGGAATGTCGACCAACCGATCCGCCGGCGCCGGTTGCCCCGCCAGCGGGTCGATCCGCGAGCTCACGATGTCGCCAGCGCAGCGCCTTTCTCGGAAATGCGCTGCAGGAGTTCGGCCCAGGATTTCACGAAGGACTGCGCACCGTCGACCTGCAATGTCGCCGCGAGCTTGTCGACGTCGACTCCCGCCGCCGCAAACCGCTTCAGCACTTCCTCGGCATCGCCGCCGTCCTTTGGCATGGGCGACTTCACCGTGCCGCGCTCCGCGAACGCCAGGAGGGTCTTTTCAGGCATGGTATCGATGGTCTCGGGGGCCGCGAATGCGCTCACATAGAGATCCGCCGGTGCATTCGGATCCTTGACGCCGGTACTGGCCCAGAGCATGCGCTGCTTGCGCGCTCCGGCCGCAGCGAGGTCGCGCCAGCGCTTGGTCTCGAGCAATTCGCAATGCGCACGATAGGTTCGCATGCCGATGGCGATTCCCAGCCGGTTGCGCAGTTCCGCGGGCACTTTGTCGGTCACGGCGCGGTCCCACCGGCTGACGAACAGCGAGGCAACGGAACTGATCCGCGGGTCCAAGCCGGCCGCGATGCGCCGCTCCAGCCCCCGCATGTAGGCACCGGCGACGGCAAGGTACTGCTCCCGCGAAAACAGCAGGGTGACGTTGACCGGCACGCCCGCAAAAATCGCCGCCTCGATGGCGGGCACCCCCTCGGGGGTGCCGGGAATCTTGACGTAGAGATTCGGCCGGCCGGCCAGCTTATGGATGTTCAGCGCCGAGTCGATGGTTGCTTTCGTGTCGCTGGCAAGCAGCGGGGAGACTTCCATCGACACCCAGCCGTCCGTGCCGCCCGTCCGATCGTAGATCGGGCGGAACAGATCGGCGGCGCGGCGCAGATCCTCGAGGGCCAATTCAACGAAGAGCCCTTCGCCGACCACTCCGGCTTTTGTCTTCCGCCGGATCTCGTCATCATAGGCCGAGCCGCCGCCGATAGCTTCGTCGAAAATCGTCGGATTCGAGGTCAAACCGGTCACCGACAATTCGTCCACGTAGCGACGCAATGTTCCCTGGTCGAGAAGATCGCGCGTGATGTTGTCGAGCCAAAGACTTTGGCCCAAATCGTGAAGGGCTTGAGTGGGTTTCATGGAAGTTCCTCGCGAATCAAGATTGCAACTGAAAGTCTGACATGTTGAGTTTCTGCAGGTCGGCGATCCGCTCGATCACCCGATCGGGAGCGGGCAGTCCGGTGTTTGACTGTGCCGCCAACGCATAGTGCCCCTGACGCACGAACACCGTCGTGAGCTTTGCGCCGAGGACGGATTTCATGGCCGCCAACAGGTTGGGCTTGTCGTCCACCATGACGTAGTGGGCCGCCGGGTAGCGCCGCTGCACGTGATCGAGCACCTGCTCCTTGTGCACATAGATCAGCACGCGGCCGGCAACGGCATCCCAGATACCGGAGTGTTGGATCTTACGCGGTTGGAATACCACGTCGCCGTCCGACAGCACCACCGGCGTTCCGAAGGAGCCCAAGTGCGCCACGGCGGCCAGTGCGCCCGGATACAGCAGCGACGAAAATGGGTATTCCAACAGATACTGGGACATTCCGAGCAATTGCGGATGGTCGTCGAGACCGGTGCGAAACAGCTGCAGCGCGCCCAGGTAGTCCGCGAGGCCCAGCTGCTCGCGCCGCTCCGCGAATATCTGCCAGTAGCGGGCGCGTTCCGCCGCGCCGAACGCCTGCTCCAGGCGGTTGCCCAAATCCGCGCCGAACCGGTCGTTGTCCAGCAACGTATCGTCGACGTCGAGGAGAAATACGACTTCGGCCGTAGTCGTTCCCGGCTGCGGCCGATCCGCGCCGCCTTCCTGCGTCAGCATGGCTGGGTCTGCTCAGGGGTAGGGTTATGCCACGCCTCGCCGCCGGCGACGATGCCGTTGGCCACCGCGGGGCCCCATGAGCCGGTCTCGTATTCCACCACCGGCAGGGGATCGCGGAGCACGGGATCGACCACCCGCCACGCGGCCTCGACGGTCTCGTCCTGCGTGAACAGCGAGGTATCGCCGCGGATGGCATCGCCCAGCAGGCGTTCGTAGGGCGACTTCTCGGTCTGCGACTGATGACGGGCGATCAATTCCACCGGTTCGCCACGCATGTCTTCGCCGTTGCGCTTCACCAGGGCGCCGGCGCCGATCACGACCTCGGGACTCAAGCGCAGGCGGTAGTAGTTGGTCGGCATGCTGGCGCTGGCGTCGAAGATCGCGAGCGGCGGGCTCTTGAGATTGACGATCACTTCGGTCGCGCTAAGGGCTAAGGATTTGCCCGCCCGAATGTAGAACGGCACGTCCGCCCAACGCCAGGTATCGATGTGCAGCCGCAGCGCGGCAAATGTTTCCACCTGTGAATCCTTGGCCACCCCCTTCTCGCTGCGATAGCCGCGGAACTGCCCGCGCACCACTTCCTTGGGATCGAGGGGCCGCATCGCGCGGAACAGTCGGAGTTTCTCGGTTTGCATCGCCTGCGACTCGTGACCCACGGGCGCGTCCATCGCCAGCAGGGCGATGACCTGCAGCAGGTGATTCTGCACGACATCGCGTATGGCACCCACTTCTTCGTAGAACGCGCCGCGCCCTTGAACGCCGAAACTCTCGGCCATGGTGATCTGCACGTCCTTGACGTAGTTGCGGTTCCAAATAGGCTCGAGAAAGGTATTGGCAAAGCGGAAATACAAGAGGTTCTGCACCGCCTCCTTGCCCAGATAATGATCGATGCGGAAGATCGACTGCTCCGAAAAAACCGCATGCAGAGTCTCGTCGAGCGCCTGCGCGCTGGCGAGATCACGGCCGAAGGGTTTCTCGACGATGACGCGCGCACTGTCTGCGCAGCCGGACTTCGCGAGACCCTGCACCACGCTGCCGAACAAGCTCGGCGGAATGGCGAGATAGTGGATCGGACGGGTGGCAAGCCCGAGCGCCTTCTTGAGGCGCACGTACGTATCCGGATCCGCGTAGTCGCCGTCCACGTAGTTCAGCAGGGCCGACAGCTTCGCGAAGCACTCCGGCTCGAAGTCGCCCGCCGCCTGCACGCTGTCGCGCGCCCGGTCGCGTAGTTTCTCGAGCGTCCAGCCGGCGCGCGCCATGCCGATGATCGGAAAGTTCAGCTCGCCCCGATGCACCATGGCGTACAGCGCAGGGAAGATCTTCTTGTAGGCAAGATCGCCGGTCGCGCCGAAAAATACGAAAGCATCGGATTCGAGCGAAGTCCTCATCGGAACTCCTCGCGAAATACTCCGGCCTTGAGGGCGGACAGTTCGCGGCGCAATGCGTCAAGCTCCTCCATCAGTTCCAGCGCCAGCGCGACTCCCGCCAGATTGATCTCAAGGTCGCGCTGCAGGCGCAGTGCTCTGCGGGCGCGTCTCAGCGCGGTGCCGGGGAAGCGCCATTGCTCGGCCTCGACCACGGTCACGCTGAGCACGCCTTCTTCCACCAGTTCGACGATGTATGCAGGCTCCACGGCGCACAGGCGACTCAGTTCCTCGACGCTGAGAACGGCATATTCCTCGAATATCTCTCCAGTCAGGGCATCTTGAACGGATCTCATCAGGATACTCCGAGATGTGCGCGGGGGTTGAAGGGAACCGCGTCGGCCAGTGCGCGGTAGGCCGCTTTCGCTTTGTCGTCGCCCGCCGGCGGCAGTGCGATTTGCAGGACCACATAGAGGTCGCCGGGAGGCGTCGCGGGGATGCCTCGACCCCTCAAGCGCAGTTTCGTACCCGCGTGCGAGCCGGCGGGAATCTTCAGATCGACGAGGCCCCCGGGTGTGGGTGCCTTGACACTGGCGCCGAGCGCGGCTTCCCACGGCGCCACCGGCAAATCGAGGTACAGGTCGCGGCCGTCCGACCGATACAACGGGTGGGGTTGAAAATCGACTTCGATGAAAAGGTCGCCGGTGGCGCCCGAACCCGCGCTCCCGCCTTGGCCCGCAAGCCGTATGGTCTGTCCCGGCAGGATGCCCTTCGGTATCTGAACGTTGAGGACTCGCTCCTTCGCGATCAAATGACCTTCGGCATCGATCTCCGGGACCCGCAAGGTGAACGTGCGGGAACCTCCCTGCAGGGTGGCCTCCAAATCCAGCATGACTTTGGCGTGGTGGTCCAGACCGCGGGCGGGATCGTGATCTCCCCGGCCAGGATCACCGCGCCCGGGATCGAAGCCGCGCCCGCGGCGGGCGCCGCCGAAGAGAGATTCGAAGAATTCACTGTAGTCACGGTTGCCGGCGCCATCGCCGGCGCCGCTGAACTCGAAACCGGAGCCCCAATCCGGCGGCGGCCGGAAATTCTCGCCCGGCTGCGGACCTCGACCCAATTGGTCGTAGGCCGCGCGCTTCTCCGGACTCTTCAATACTTCGTAGGCTTCGCCCAATTCCTTGAACAGGGCTTCCGCATCTTTTTCCTTGCTGACGTCGGGGTGGTATTTTCGCGCCAGCTTGCGATAGGCCTGCTTGATTTGAGCTTCCGTGGCGTCGCGCGCCACACCCATCACCTTGTAGTAATCCTTGAACTCCACCGTTCACCTGCAACGCGCGTGACTGCACGGAATCTTCAAGGATACTATGGGTGACTTCCGCCGAATCAATAATCCTGTGTAGGTAAAATCCTACGGCAAGAAAATCCCACGGCCATGTGTCGCCCGCATTACAGCTGGTAGGCCACCGTCAGCAGCAGCCCCTCGCAAATGTCTCTCCACAGCTCCGGGGGGCGGTTGTCGAATGCCTCGGCCGATGGAATCAGAGCGCGGATCCAACCGGCGAGCCATTCGATTTCGCGCGCGTCATAGAACACCACCATGGATTCGTAGTTCAATAGGAGACTGCGTGAATCGAGATTGCACGATCCGCATAGTGCGATGCCATCGTCGAAAACCACCGCCTTGGCATGATTCATCCTCGGCAACAGGTGGATCGAAACGCCCGCGTCGCTGAGGGCGCGCAGCGAGCGATTGCGTACGAAGTCGGCGAGAATATGGTTCGACTTGGCGGGAATGCAGAGATCGATCTTGACGCCCCGGCGGGCCGCCAGACGCATGGCGGTCTCGAGGCTCACGTCCGGCACGAAATACGGCGTGACCGCCAGCATGCGCTGCGTGGCCTGAAAGCATGCGTCGATGAGCAGCGCGTGCACCGTATCTTCCATTTGATCCGGACCGCTCGGCAGGAACTGGCTGAGACCATCCGCGTACGGGGGCGCGGGCATGGGAAGGATCTCCGCGGGCTTGCCGCCCGCGGCTTTCCAGTCGGCCTCGAATTGCAGCGCCGCCGAGGCGGCGGTAGGCCCGGCCAGTTCGAATGACAGATCCAACCACGGCGTGGTGCCCTTGTCGCCCATGAAATATTCGGTCGCGAGATTCCTGCCCCCGGCCCAAAGCCGCTCACCGTCGGCCACGGCCAACTTGCGATGATTGCGCAGGTTGCGCGGGCCGGGCGTCTTGCGTGCCAGCAAGGGACTGAAAATCGCGGTCTCGACGCCCGCGTTCCGCAATTCGCGGAGCCGGGCGCGCGGCAGTTGCAGTGCGCCCACCCCGTCGATCAGAAATCGTACCCGCACTCCGCGCGCGGCGCCGGCCATCATCAGGTCCGTCACCTCGCGGCCGACGGAGTCATCGCCCAATATATAGGTGCAGATATCCAGCCGGCGATTCGCCCCTTGCAGGACCGACACGAGTCCGGTGTGAGATTCGCCACCGTCCCGGTGGAACGCGGCGCGCGAGGGGGCGGCGGGCGGCAGACCGAAACTTTCGATGAGATCCTCGGCCCAGTGCTGGGCGTACGAGCGTCTACCCGACCATCCGGATGTTCTGCGCGGCAGCTTGCGACGGCCGAACATCAAATACATGGGGAACACGAGATAGGGGAAGGCCACCATGCCCAAGACCCACGCAATGGCGATCGCCGGCGGCCGGCGTTCGCGCTCCGCCCGCGTGGTCAGAACGTAGGTGAGCACGCTGACCACGATGACCAGCGAGTGAGCCGTGACTTTGGGGAACCACGCGTTCACGCCATTTTCGTGTCGAGCCGCCGCAGGACACCCGGCAGCAGATCCGGAAGATCTTCCGCCAGCAGCCCCGGACCAAAATCGCCTGCCGCTGCTCCGTGGAGCCAGACACCCGCGGCGGCCGCGAGAAAGCCATCCATCCCCTGCGCCAGCAGTCCCAGGATCATGCCGCTCAATACGTCGCCGGAGCCGGCGGTCGCGAGGTTCGCCGGCGCGTTGCTATTCACGATGGCGCGGCCGTCTGGTGCGGCAATCACGGTATCCGATCCCTTCAACACGATGATGGCACCGCTGGTACGCGCCGCGGCCCGCGCCCGCGAGAGCTTATCGCCGCCGCCGGCCGCGCCGATGACCGCCCCGCCGAACAACCGGGCGAACTCACCTTCGTGCGGCGTGAGGATGCACGGCCCATGGATGGCAGCGGCTAATTCGTCGAGCCGGTCCGCGAAGACGCTGATGGCGTCCGCATCGAGCAGGACGGCGCGGTGCGTCAGCAGCATCGCATGCGCGCGCGCGCGCGTGGCCTCGTTGACGCCGGCGCCCGGACCGATCAGCAGGGCGGTATAGCGGGAATCGTCGAGCAATTGCGTCAAATCCTCGGGCCGCGACAGGGGATGCACCATGATGCTGGTGAGCGCGCCGGCATAGATCGGCAGTGCGATGTCGGGAACCGCGATGCTGGTCAGGCCTGCACCGGCACGCGCTGCAGCGCGCGCGGCCATCCGGGCGGCACCGGTCATGGGGTAGCCGCCGACCAACAGCGCGTGCCCGCGGCTGTACTTGTTTCCGCCGGACGCAGGTCGAGGTAGTTCGCGCTGCCATAGGGCGGGGTCGTTCTCCCAGGTGTCGATGGCGATGCCATCGAGCACGGAGGAAGGCGTTCCGATATCCGCGACCACCACATCGCCGGCCAAGTCGCGCCCCGGAAGGAGCACGTGGCATGGCTTCTTGCGCGCGAAGGTGACGGTGCATTGCGCCGCCGGCGCGCCGCGCGATTCGCCGCTATCGCCCATTACCCCGCTCGGCACATCGACCGCGATCAGCGGCACGCCGCGGCGGCCGGCGGCGGCGAGAGTCAGCGCCACGTTCTCGTCCAGCGCTCGATTGAGACCGGAGCCGAATACCGCATCCACCACGAGTTCCGCGTCGGCGATGGCTGCCGGCGCCAGCACCTCGATAGGGCCGGCCCAGCGTGCCGCATGGATCTTCGCATCGCCGGTCAATCGGTCGCTTGGGCCCAGCAAGGCGATGCGCACCGGCCAATCCGCGGCAGCCAGTACGCAGGCGACCACGAAGCCGTCGCCGCCGTTGTTGCCGGGCCCGCACAGGACGCAGACGCGGCACGGGGACCAGCGCTGCATGATCTCTTGCGCCACCGCCTCGCCCGCGTTTTGCATGAGCGTCGCGCCGGGCGTGCCTGCGACAATGGTCAAGCGGTCCGCTTCGGCCATCTGGGCGACCCGCAGGAGAGCGGTCGGGCCTGGGAGCCTGTCGGAGTATTTCACGTGAGCCCCAGGGCCGAGCCGAGCATCAAGTGCCGGCCCCGCCCACGTCGACGACGAGCTTGCCGAAGTTGCGGCCCTCCAGAAGCCCGAGGAATGCGGCGGGCGCGTTCGGAAGGCCCTGGACCACATCCTCGCGATATTTTATCCTGCCCTCGCGCAGCCAACCGCCCAACGCGGTCTGAAACTCGTCCAGACGGTGCTGGTAATCGTCGGAAAAAATGAATCCGCGCAGGGTGAGCCGCTTGACCAATACGGCGCGCATCAACGTCTGTACGAATTCGCCGTCCGCGGGTTGCTGTGGTTCGTTGTAGGCGGAGATCAAGCCGCACACCGGGATGCGCGCGAACGGGTTCAGCAAGGGCACGACGGTGCGGAACACCTTGCCGCCGACGTTCTCGAAGTAAATATCGATGCCTTGGCCGGCCCCGCGTGGGCCGGCCGCGCCTTTCGCGCAGGCCTCGGCGAGCGATCGGCCGAACGCCTCGGAGCGGTGGTCCACGCAGGCATCGAAACCCAGCTCGCGCACCGCCCAATCGCACTTTTCCGGACCGCCCGCAATGCCGACCACGCGGCAGCCCTTGAGCTTGGCGATCTGACCCACCACCGAGCCGACCGCCCCCGTCGCGGCGGCGACGACCACCGTTTCGCCGGCCTTCGGCCTGCCGATATCGAGCAGGCCGATATAAGCCGTGAAGCCCGGCATGCCCAGCACGCCGAGCGCATACGAGGGACGAACGACGTCCGCGGGCAGTTTCACGAGACCGCTGCCGTCGGAGATGGCGAACTCCTGCCAGCCGGAGTGAGCCACGACCAGATCGCCGGTGGAGTACGCGGCGTTCAGCGACCGCTCGACGCACGCCACCGTTCCGCCGGTCATCACTTCGCCGATCGCGACCGGCGGGGCATAGGACGGCGCGTCGTTCATGCGCCCGCGCATGTAGGGGTCGAGCGATAGCCAGAGGGTGCGCAACAACAGTTCGCCGTCCCGAAGCGGGGGGATCGGCACCTGTTCCAAGCGAAAGCAACTCAAGGTGGCGCGCCCCTGGGGACGCTCGGCCAAGACGATTCTGCGGTTCTGGGTCGACTCGGTCATACCAGGGCTCCGATCAGCGACCCTACGGCAGCCGTCACGACCATCGCCAACGCGCTCCAGAGGGTTACGCGCAGCGCGCCGGCCACCACGTCCGCGCCGCCCACTTTGGCTGACACGCCGCCCAGGAACAGCAGGCAGATCAGCGAGGCCGCGACCGTGCAGCCGATGAGGTAACGGGTATCGGCCGCCGCGGCGACGATCAGGGGAATGAGCGCGCCGGTGGCAAAACTCGCGGCGGAGGCCGCGGCGGCCTGCAGCGGCCGCGCAGCCGTTGTGTCCGACAGACCCAGCTCGTCGCGGGCGTGTGCCGCAAGCGCATCGTGTTCCATGAGTCGTTCGGCCACCTGTTTTGCGAGCGGCAACTCGAGGCCGCGGTGCACGTAGATGTCCGTGAGTTCGCGGCTCTCGCCCGCATAATCCACTTTCAGCTCCTCACGCTCCTGCGCCAGCGCCGCCGCTTCGGTGTCGGCCTGCGAGTGCACGGATACGTACTCACCGGTCGCCATCGACATGGCCCCGGCCACGAGTCCGGCCACACCGGTGAGCAGGATGTTCGCGTGACTGGCATGCGCGGCGGCGACGCCGAGGATGAGGCTCGAGGTCGACACGATCCCGTCGTTGGCCCCAAGCACGCTGGCGCGCAGCCACCCGAGGCTGCCCAACCTGTGAAGTTCGTGACCGCGGCGGCGCATTCAGAAGTCCACCGTCGGGCTCCTAGACCTTTCCGGTTTTGGGGCCGAGAAAGTACCAGAGAATAAAGCCGAGCACCGGCAGCACGATGACCAGCACCGTCCAGAGGACCTTTCGGCCGGTATCCACTCCGCTTTGGAAGATGTTCACGATGGCCCATACGTCGGCAATCAGGACAATGAGACCGCCGATACCTTGATACTGCATGCTTCACCCCTTTGTGATTTTACCGGCCAAAACCGGTATTTCTGCTTAAAGCGACACGTTTCTCTGCCGATAGGATGGAGTGTAATACTTTCGCGGCCTCGACCGGCCGCGCAGTCGACAAGGAGGACTTCATGCCCATATTACGGACGTTATGGCTGTCATCGCTTGGCGCGACCGCAATTCTAGCAGGCGTGAGCGGCGCCGCGGCGGGTGCCGCGAGTTCGAACTGGGAGCTGATCGTCTGGACCGCCCCGCTCACCGTGTCGGTCGACACCGCGAGCATCGCGCCGCACGCGGCGCGGATGATTGCGCATGTGATGTGGGATTATACCGTGGCGCAGACCAACAGTGCAGCGGCGGCCGCACCCTACAGTTCGATGATGGGCATCCTCGTGTTCGACTGCGCGACTTTGCGATTCGGCGGCGCGGGCAGCGTTGCGTACAGCGGCCAGGGAGGAGACGGGGAGGCGGTTGCACAATACTCGATCGATCCGGACAGCGCCCCGCTCGGCACGTCGGAGCCGGGCACGATCGGCCGCGATTTGGTGACGTACGTGTGCGCGCACGCGCCGCAATCGAAAGCTTAGCCTGACTCCATCGACTCGACCCCCCCACGGCGCGCGGGGCCATGTCGATCGCATGCTCACCATCCGCGTTCCTCTTTGACAAGGAATGCATTCAACCTTGAATATGCTTGGCATGACAAGTGCCGAGCCGACGGGATCATTGGAAACAGCCCTGGCGCACACCAGGCGGTTGCTCGACAGCAATCCCGTGATGGCGGCAGAACAGGCAGGCGAGATCCTGAAAGTCGCGCCCAATCATCCGCCCGCGACTCTGTTGCTCGCCATGGCGCGCCGCATGACCGGCGCCACGCAGGAGGCGATCGAGATACTGCGGCGTCTCGCAGATGCGCAGCCGAATTGGGCCGCTGCGCATTATGAGTTGGGAATGGCGTTGGCCGATGCCGGACGATCCGAAGACGCCTTGGCGGCTTTGCGGCGCGCGGTCGCGTTGAGCCCGGCCTTGCCCGACGCCTGGCGAGCCATCGGCGATCACCTGACCCTGAGCGGCGATGCGAAGGGCGCCGATGCCGCCTATGCGCAGCACATCAAGGCGTCGACCCGGGATCCCCGCCTGCTGTCCGCGGCCGCCGCGCTGGTGGACGGCAAGATCGCTCAGGCGGAAGCGTTGCTGCGAGCGCACTTGAAGCGGTACCCGACCGACGTGGCCGCGCTGCGCATGCTCGCCGAGGTGGCGGCCCGATTGGGGCGCAACGCGGACGCGGAAGTGCTGCTTGAGCGATGTCTGGAATTGGCCCCGAGCTTCCATCCGGCGCGACATCAGTACGCCATCGTGCTGCAGCGGCAGAACAAGGCGGCCGCCGCCCTGCGGCAGCTCGACCAGCTGGAACAGGTCGATCCGCGCAATCCCTCGTACCGAAACCTGAAGGCCGTCGTCCTGGTCAAGATCGGCGAGTATCAGGAGTCCATCGAGATCTATGGCGAGGTGCTCGCAACGCATCCGGAGCACTCCAAACTCTGGTTGATGTATGGGCACGCGCTGTCCACGGCGGGCCGGGAGCAGGATGGTGTCGCGGCCTATCGGAAAAGCATCCAACTGGAGCCCCACTTCGGCGAGGCCTATTGGAGTCTCGCCAACTTGAAGACCTTTCGCTTCAGCGCTGAAGAGAAGCAAGCCATGCGAACTCAACTGGCGCGCGGTGATCTGTCCGAGGAAGACCGCCTGCATTTTGATTTTGCGATGGGCAAGGCGCTTGAAGATGATGCCGACTATGCCGCTTCGTTCGAGCACTATGCGAGCGGCAACCGGTTGCGCCGATCCCGGCTGGACTACGTCGCCGATGAAATGTCCGCGTTCGTGAGGCAATCAGTGCAATTGTTCACCGCCGAGTTCTTTGGGAGCCGCGCGGGCTATGGAACGCCGGCTCCGGATCCCATCTTCATCCTCGGTCTGCCGCGCTCCGGGTCCACCTTGATCGAACAAATCCTCGCCAGCCATTCGAGCGTGGAAGGGACCATGGAGTTGCCGGACCTCCTCGCCGTGGCCGGTGCTCTGGCCGGTAAGCGCAAACCCTCCGAGGAGGCGCTGTATCCCCGGGTGCTCGCCGATTTAAGCGCAGAGACCTGCCGCCACCTGGGAGAGGGGTACATGCGCGACACGCGCATTCAGCGCAAGACCGCCAAGCCCTTGTTCATCGATAAGATGCCCAATAACTTCTTGCACATCGGCCTGATTCGTCTGGTGCTGCCCAATGCCAAGATCATCGACGCCCGCCGGCATCCCATGGCCTGCTGCTTCTCGACATTCAAGCAGCACTTCGCGGAAGGGCATCGATATTCCTACAGCCTCGAAGATCTCGGCCGGTACTACACTGAGTACGTGCGGTTGATGGAGCACTTCGAGCGCGCGATACCCGGCAAGGTGCACCGGGTCATCCACGAGCGCCTGGTCGAGGACACCGAAACGGAGGTGCGGCGGCTCTTGTCCTATTGCGGCCTGCCCTTCGAAGCGGCCTGCCTGCGGTTTTACGAGAACACGCGCCCGGTCAGGACCCCGAGTGCCCGGCAGGTCAGACGGCCGATCAATCGCGAGGGTCTGGAGCAGTGGCGTCACTATCAGCACTGGCTCAGGCCGCTGGAACAGGCTCTTGGCGACGTGCTCGAGGCCTATCCCAGCGCGCCGCGCTATTAAAATGATTCGAAATATGGGATACGTTATGGGAACGGGGAGTTGGCATGACAACAACTACAGGATGCCACGGTGACTCGAAGCAGAAAGAGGAAGCTTGCGCGTAATCGCGCCAAATGGGCCGGCATGCCGCTGGCCTCCGCCCTGATCGTCGGCGGGGGCGTGGCGCACGGCGCGGATGCGACCGATACCACCATGCTGGAAGAGGTGGTCGTGACGGCGCAAAAGCGCACGGAAGACCTGCAGAAGGTGCCGATCAGTTTGCAGGTGTTGAACGCGGAGACCCTCGAGCAGCATCAGGTGAGCAACTTTGACGACTACGCCAAACTTTTGCCCAGCGTGAGCTTCCAATCGTTCGGACCCGGCCAGTCGCAACTTTACTTCCGCGGCATCGCCAGCGGCGAGGACGGGCTGCACGCCGGTTCTCTTCCCGCCACGGGCGTCTACCTCGATGAAATTCCGGTGACCACCATCGGCAATTCGCTGGACGTGCATGTCTACGATATTGCACGCGTCGAGGCGTTGGCGGGGCCCCAGGGCACCCTGTACGGTGCAAGTTCGCTCTCCGGTACTTTGCGCATCATCACCAACAAGCCTGATCCGACGGCCTTTTCCGCATCATACGACGTGAAAGCCGACAAGTTCGGCAAGGGCAACGGCGGCGGCGAAGTCGAGGGCTACGTCAACATTCCGCTGACCGAGCACATGGCGGTGCGGCTGGTGGGCTTTTATGACCACCAAGGCGGCTATGTCAACAACGTGGTCAGCACGAATACCTACGAGCGCGGCGTGCCGGGCACCGCCGTCGGCCCATTCACGGGACCCAACGATCCGCTCACCGTCAGCAACTTGGACGTCTCGGGACGGCGCTTCAACCCCGTCGACACCTTCGGCGGACGCGGGGCCCTGAAACTCGATCTGAACGACAATTGGACCGTCACGCCGCAGGTGCTGTGGCAGAGCCAGAGGGCGGACGGGGATTTCACCTTCGACCCGAAGAAGGGCGATCTCAATGTCGCGGACTTCAACAATCAGGTCAACGAAGACAAGTGGTATCAATCGGCGCTGGCCGTCGAGGGGAAGGTCGCGGACTTCGACGTTCTCTATTCGGGCGGATGGTTCGAACGCAGCGTGCACAACCTGGTCGACTACTCGAATTATACGGTCGGCTACGATGCGAAGTCGCAATTCGCCGGCGCCACCTACACGGCGACCCGCTATCTCGATTGCACCTCCGGTACGCCTGCCAACAATTGTAACGGCGCAGGCGGCACGCTGACCGACCCGACTCAGTACGTGGACAACCACGACAAATACACCAAGATGAGCCATGAGCTGCGCATCACCTCACCGGCCGATTTTCGATTCCGGGGCGTCGCCGGGCTGTTCTATCAGCGCCAGAGCGACAACATCCGCGCCGCCTTCTCGGCACACAATCTGCCGCAGTATTATTCGGTGGACGGGCAGACCGACACCATCTATCTGAGTCAGCAGATTCGCGTCGATCGCGATTACGCGGCGTTTGCCCAGCTGTCGTTCGACGTGACCGACAAGTTTAAAATCGACGCCGGCATCAGAAAATTCTGGGTGAACAATACGCTCTTTGGCTTCTTCGGCTTCAACAACGACGGCTTCAGTGGGCACGGCGAGGCGACGTGCAATCCGCCGGTGAGTGCAGCGACCATCATTCCCGGACTGTTGCCGTGCCTCAATACCGACAAGAAGGTCGTCGAAAGCGGCGAAACCCATAAGGTCACGCTGACCTACCAGATCGATCCCGATCGGATGGTGTATGGAACCTACTCGACCGGTTTCCGGCCGGGTGGCAACAACCGCATCGCAAACGTCGCGCCGTACAACGCAGACAGGCTCACCAATGTGGAGATCGGTTGGAAGACGGCGTGGTTCGACCATCGCCTTCGCAGCAACGGCGCCGTGTTCTTCGAACGCTGGACCGACATGCAGCTATCGGTGTTCGGCAACAACGGCATCACCAGCATCGTGAATGCCGCCAATGCGCAAGTCAAAGGTATTGAATCGGATGTGAGCTGGCTCGTGGTCGACAACTTGACGCTGTCCAGTTCCGGAACCTACGTTCAGGCGAGAACGACGCAGGACTACTGCAATCTCGATCCAGACACTCAACAGGTCACGCACAGCTGCACCGATCCGGCAGCGCCGTCCGGGACGGCGTTGCCCGTCACGCCGAGATTGAAGATCAACGGCACCGCGAGATACAAATTCGACCTCGGCGATTATCAAAGCTTCGTGCAGGGCGCGATCATCCACCAAAGCGGGAGTACGTCGGCGCTGCAAACCTATATCAACGACTTGACGGGAAATCTGCCGC
>Ga0209006_10002573_pt1 | contig 16550 bp, 13 predicted proteins | sample JacPin_JW_Ref_O2_FD_188567 | JGI IMG/M metagenome (GOLD analysis project Ga0209006, IMG submission 188567) | Forest soil microbial communities from Algoma, Ontario, Canada - Jack Pine, Ontario site 1_JW_Ref_O2 (SPAdes) (version 2) | ecosystem: Environmental > Terrestrial > Soil > Boreal... | reverse complement strand
CACATCGATGGCCCGGCACTCTAGCGTAAGCACCTCGCCATCCACCATCACATCCACCGGTCCCTCAAGTCGAAAATCCACACGCTTAACGGCGCGGCGCTCGGCAAGCCGATGTTTCGTGTGCGTTCCATCATAGAGAGTGCTCAAATTTCGTATCAGGCCGATTCGTCCGATCGGTCCCCAGCGCACGTATTCAACCAAGCCATCGTCCGTGAGCGCGTCGGGAGCGATCATCATTGTGCCCCCTGTGTACTTGCTGTTATTGAATGTAAGGAACAGACATGGGCGCGCATCGAAATCGCCCGTCCCATCCAGGCGGACTGGGAACGGACGTCGATTCAGCCGCGCAAGACAGAGGAAGATAGAAAGCAGGTAACCGAATTGTCCCAGTCCTTGAAATCGTCGGATTCGCAGAGCGGCTACATCCGCCGTAAAACCCACGCTCAGCAGATTTGTGTAATAAATCGTTCCCTGTGTATGTGCCAACCGCAAAACATCGCAGGGTCTTGAGCTTCGCGTTTCGAGCGCTCGGATTGCGTGCTCCAAGTCACTTGTGCCCGAGCTTAAGTTTTCGAAGTCCCGCAGAAATGAATTCCCGGTGCCTAGCGGAAGAAATCCCAACGTTGGAATTTTATCGTTCTCGTCGGCTGACAATTTCTCACACTCGGGGAATAAGCCATTGACCACTTCGTACGAAGTTCCATCTCCGCCGGCCGCCAGAAACTTACGATAGCCACGCGCATAGGCGTCTCGCGCAATCTTTGTGGCATCCCCTGGGGCGCTGGTCTCTGCCGTCTCCAGTCCGAGCCCGGCGCTACGCAAGCGATCAAGCGCCTCGTTAACGCGTGCTGCACAGCGCCCGCCCCCCGCAGCCGGATTGATGATGGCTAGAAAGTCTTCCTTCACGGTCAAAACTTTAGTGTTGGCTCTTTTTTGGGTTCGCCGTCATCTTACAGCTTCGCAGGACTCTCAGTTGACAGCTGAGACCTGATGGCTGATCGCTTTTAGATCTCCGCCACTCCCGACCTGGCTGCGGCCGCGCCTATCTCCGTGGCCAATTCTCCGCGCTTGATTTTCAATGACGCGGTGCGCGGAAAATCCTTTTCCCACACTAAGTAACCGCCCACGCGCTTGAAATCCGGCAAGCGCCGGTTCCTTGCCGCGATTTCTTCGCGCAAACGGTCGTCGAACGTTTGGTTCGACTCAAATCGAATCACCAGAACCAGACTCTCGTTTCCCAGCGACTTTTGCGGCCACAAATAATTTGCCGCGAACACGCAGAATTCCTTTACCGGCAGCCCATCGAATGCAGCCTCAATGTCTTCGGGATAGATATTCTTCCCTCCAGCCGTGACGATCATATTTTTCTTGCGGCCGAATAACTGCAAGTGACCGTGCGATTCAAAACGGCCTTGATCGCCCGTCAATAGCCACCCTTCGACAATCGTTTGCGCGGTCAGTTCGGGATCATCTAAATAATGCGACATAACCGCGCGACTGCGCACTGCGACTTCGCCGATTCCGTCGCCATCCGGATTCAGTATCCGCACATCGCTCCCTGGCAGTGGCTTCCCTACTGTATCGGCGCGAAAAGGCTTGAGATCGTTTAATGTCACCGCCGTGCACGCTTCAGTCAGACCGTAGCCGCACGTAACGGGAACTCCCAGGTCGTAGAAAAACTGCATCGTCGCAGGATCTGTGAACGCTCCGCCCACAATCAGCGCCTTCAGATCGCCGCCGAAAGCCTTGTGTACTTGCGGCAACAAACGCCGGCTGAGTTCGACTCGCGGACGCACTCGAGTCAGAGCTTTATTGATCCCGATCAAACGATCGAGTATCCAGCGCTTGCGGGGCTGCAGCTCATCAAACTTTGCGCGCAGGCCGCGTTCCAGATTCTTTAGCACCATCGGCACAAGGCTTACGTAGGTGATCCGGTAACGGACAAAAGCATCCCGCACAAATTCCGGCCGCAATGTCCGCAAATGAACAACGCAAGCTCCGCATACAAATGGCCCGATAAATCCAACCATGAAATCGATCGCGTGGTTGGTGGGTAGAATGCTGAGATAGCGGACACCCGGCCAAAACGGATACCACGCCGTCAAGGCGGCGCATTGCTCCAGATAGCTGTCGTGGGTAAGCACGCAACCTTTGGGGCGTCCACCGGTCCCCGAGGAATAAACAATGCAGGCGGTATCTCCGCGCTGCCGCGTCACAAACTGCGGTTCGCCTTTTCTCTTGAACTCTTCCCACCGGTAAGCGCCGCGCAAATCCGCCCCTGCCGGAGCCTCGCTGACCAGCACAATCTCGACGGCAAGCTTTGGGAATTCGGGTGCCTGCGCCATCGCCCGCCACAAGTAATACTCGACTACGAGGAATCGCGCTTTAGAATGCGCGAGCAATTGCAAATGTTCGGCCGCGGTCAACTTGAAGTCCAGAGGAACCACGACGCCGCCGCAAAAGAAAATTGAGTACGCCGAGATCAACCATTTCGATTGGTTGGTCATGATGATCGCGGCACGATCTCCCGGCTTAAAATCGGCGTCCTCGAGTGCGCGGCAAAGCGGCCGCGCCATTTCTTTAAAATCGGAGTAGGTGAGGCGAACTTTTTCGCGATCGCGATCCGCTTCAATCAGGCAGGTTTCGTTCGGCCATCGATCCAAGGCATCTTTAAGTGCAGCACCGAGGCTGGCATATTGTCGGAGATCAAGCATGCAAGGTTTCTGCCTTACGAATCCCGCTTTCCGCGAGGACGTAGACAAAAGCACGAGTTTATCAGAATGGAATCCAACGGCAGTGTTTGGTCGTTGCTGTCTCTAACTGGTTCGATCAGCGCTATGGCTAAAGTCTTGCCCGAATTCGATTGGCCAGTGTCCTGAAGTCGGACACACCCTGCAATTCGTAGTCCGGAAGCTCGATGCGGAAGTGATGCTCCAATCGAGTCAGCAAATCTAATGCCTGCAGACTGTCGATTCTGAGCGTTTTGAAGAAATCGTCGTCGGGCATGAGTTTTTCTCGCGGCACCTTGAAATGTGATGCGGCAAGATTCATGATTTCGTCGAGTGTGTGATCAATCGCTGGCGCAGTCATAAGGTACAAATCCTCGTAAGGATGGCTAATCACAGCCACGTCTCTGCCACTAAATACTCTCTACGGTAAATACGGCTGCACTCCCTCGTTTTCCACGAACTTTCGCAACCCTTCTTCGACCGCGGGACTTGCATAGAGGTCGCAGAAAATATCAATCTCTCGCTTCAACTCTTCATAGGGGATCGGTTTTACAAATTCTTTGGCGAGCGCTGCCGTCTTCCGGTCAAATTTACCTACCTGACTCGCCGTCGCGCGCGCCACCCGCAGCGCTTCCCCTTCGGCAGCAATCTGACTCACCAGACCAATTTGTTGCGCCTTCATCACATTAAAACTGCGCCCTGTGAGCAGCAGATCGCGCACGACGGCATTGCCCAAATCCCGCTTCAGTCGAGGGATTCCGCCGAACCCCGGTATCAACCCCAGCCGAAGTTCCGGAAAACAGAATCGCGCCATACGATCCGCAATAATAATGTCGCAAACTAGCGCCAGTTCAAACCCTCCGCCGAAGGTCACCCCATGCACCGCCGCTATCGTCGTTAACGGGGCCGCGTCGATTGTATTCATCACCGCATGAATACGCTCCAGAAATGCCCTCACGCCGCGCAGTGCCGCCGGTTTTCCGATATCCAGCCCGCGTTGAAATAATTCCCGCAAGTCCGCTCCGGCGGAAAAGCCGGCCTTGATGGTTGAGTACACAATGAGTGCATGACTTTCAGCTGCCAGCCCTGGCAAAGCGGTTGCAAATTTATCTAATTCATTCAAAGTGAGCGATCCGATTTCGTTGCACGGGTTGCGATGGAGCGCGAGTTCCACCGCCCCATTTACAATCTGCCACGAAAGCGTCTGCCCTTTGAACTCGTTCACGCCGTCTTCACCGCGCGATCTCCCGAGTCGGCGCGCCCAACCTGATCGTCTAAAGCTCGATTGCTCGAAGCCTCATACATGGCGTCGATTTCGTCTCGAAAGTGCTCGGAAATCGCGTCTCGCTTAAGCTTTCCATTAGCAGTCAGCAGCCCGCTCTCAATGGTGAACGCCTCTACTATTATGTGAACCGCCCGCACCTGCCTGTAATGCGGTAGATCGCCATTCACAACGTCCAATGCCGCTTGCGCTTTCTCCGCATTCGTGTTGCCCGTAACCAGCGCCGCCAGATAACCTCTCCCATTGCCAATGACGACCACCTGAACGGCACTCGGTAACTCGCGTAAAATCTTATCCTCAATCGGCTCCGGCGCAACGTTGTGTCCCGAGCCAAGAACGATCAGATTCTTGATGCGGCCTACGATCTTCCAGCTGCCGTTGGCGTCCACTTCGCCTTGATCCCCGGTATGAAACCAGCCGTCCCGCAGCACTTTTGCCGTTTCTTCCGGGCGGCTCCAGTATCCCGGAAAAATATTCGGCCCGCGCACCACGATCTCTGCGTTGTCCGCAATCTTCATCTCCACCCCAGCAATCGCGGGTCCGGTGCGCCCCGGCACCACCGGCACATCGGGATCGTCCATCGTGCAGATAGCCGTCGTCTCAGTCAATCCGTACACCTGCAACACAGGAATGCCGAGCATCATAAAAAACAATTGCGTCTCGGCGCTTAGGGGTGCCGAGCCACAAATCAGGGCGCGTAGTTTGCCACCAATCATTTTTTTGCGGATTGTCGGAAATACGAGTCGATTCGCCAACCCCAGCCAGATCCCGTCTCCGGCGTGCGATTTGCCTCCCTGCCGTCGCACCCAGGCACCCTTCGCCTTCGCGTATACCTTGAGCGGAAATCCGCCGGTTTTCCAAAGTTGCTCGTCGACTGCTTTGCGCATTCGCTCCAAAAGCGCTGGAACATTCAAGAAGTAATCTGGCGCGGCCTGCCGCATCTCCGCCGCAATTTTTGCCAGATCCGTGTTCAGAGTGAGATTGCTGCCTCGCCTCAGGCACGTCAGCATCAGTATCCATGAGCCCGCAAAGCACAGCGGAAGGTAATGAAATACCGTATCCTGCGTGGCATGCGGCGGCACTGCGCGAATTTGCATTAGTTGATCAAGCCGGTCGGAGGTGCAACCCAACATGTATCCGACATTACCTGAATTGAGCATGACTCCTTTAGCCTCGCCCGAGGTGCCCGAGGTGTAGATGATCGTCACCACATCTTCGGCCACTATTCTTAGAGCCGGATTTTCGACAGGTTCGCGTTGTAGCGAAAAAACGTTTTCAAATGTGAAATGCGGGGGCGCTTCCGGCCAGGCTTCTACGATGGAATCGGCCAGCGATTTGTCCCCGCAGGCAATCACCGCGGGCCAGCAATCTTTCATCATGGCGACCAATTCCGCCGGCGCCTGCCGTGCGTATAGTGGCACTACTATCAAACCCTCCGCCATGATGGCCAAATCCATCGCCACCCACTGCACGGAGTTGTGCGCCAATAGTGCGCATCGGTCGCCCTTCTTCAGACGCAGTCGCCGCAGATAAGCGCGCGCTACCAGAACCTGAGCCAGCAACTGGCGTGCGGTGAGCGAAATCGCCTGCCCGTCGCGCATTTCCTGCAACACAATGGAATCCCCAATTCGGTCCAGGCTCGCGAAAATCTCTTCGGGGAAGGTCATACGATCACTCAGCTCTGACGAATCTAGCGTTTGACATCGAATTGCTGGGAGCCGCTCTCAATCTGTCGCACCTCGCTGTCGCACCTAACTATAAGCAGAAACCAACTGCGAGAGCCCTTCGCTCATTGGCGGCAGGTAGTCTTCCCAACTCCATTCTCCCCGCCGGGTCGGGAATTCTGGATACCGGCGCTGCACTTCTTCTTCGAAATAAACACCCATACGCGCCATAAGCTTCAGATTCCGCACCACCGTGCGTGCGATTCCGTCGGCGATCCGTTCATTGTCTCGATCGAGAATCTCAAGTGCGGCCAAAGTTCGCGCCTCGAGGTCTGGATCGTCCACATTCATCAACAATTCCTGATGACTGCGCTCATTCATCAGATTCCGGATGCGCTCATCCATGGTAATGCCTGCCGACGCTACCAATGCGGGCATCGAGGTCACGATGCCGTGATAACGCGACGAAACCATCATGCGGCAGGCGCGCAGAATACTGACCAATTGGTACATGTTGTAATCATCGGAAGTCATGACCGGAACCCCGCCTAACTGTTCTGAAATGCGCTTCGCGGGACGCGCATCCATGCGTTCCGTAGCCGCCATGATCACAAAAACATTCTTTTTCTGACGGAACGCCGACACCGCCTTCGCAATCGATGTGAGGTAGTGCTCGTAAGCCCGATCGGCCTCCGGTCCGGCATTGTGAAAATAAGGACCGCGATAATGGCTCTCCTTGTATGCCCCGGTAAGGCCATGCAGCGCGGCCTTCGCCACTGAGGCCTTCACCGGCCACTCAAACGGATTAATCGGACACACCACCAGCACAGGTGTCTTGCCGTCCCACCCGACATCGCGTAGCGCTTTCTGGCCGTACTCTGCCCCGAGGGGCTCAAAAGTCCATGCCGTGTCGGTCCCCAATTCCGTCGGCACACCGAGGTCGCGGAGAATTGTGCGCGACTCATTGTTGCGCGTGATGACCAGCGAGTTCTTGCAATACCGCCCGCACATCTTCGCGACCACAGGATCCATATGTCCCGCCTCGGCCCCATACCCCACCGAGAGTTTGTTCTCTGCCGCGGCAATCCCGAGAGAGCCAATCATCATCGTGGCTAGTGCGTTGGCGAATTTCGATTTGAACATGGAGCCTTCGCAGGCCACCACACCATGATGCTTCGGGACTTCATTCGCCAGAAACGGAGGGAAAATATCCGGCAGCCGTACCTGCGATGTCCCTTCGAAATATCCACGCGAACGGTCAAAATTAAACGTCATCATACTGAGATCCACATTCTCGGGTCCCAGAATTCTTCGGATCTGCCGCAGCATTTCTTCTACGCGCACGTCCGATCCCGTGTTGCGTGTCCCGTTGTAGCCTGCAAACAGCAACTTCAGCTTCTCGCCCGGTTGCCAGGGTTCGCGTTTGCCCATCATCCATTGAAGTTTCTTGCTCTCAATAATGCCCGACACCCACGCCTCGAGAACGAAGTCCATCATGCCGCGGACCCTCCTGCCTTCGTGCTCTCTGGCCACGCCTGATATGGATATTCAAAATTCTGCTCCCGACTAAACCGCAGCAACGGAAAACTATATTGCGAAAAAGGCCTCGGCTTGCGGCCAAGCTCGGTTGTGACACGCGTATTGTCAAAAACGGTGTTCCAGTTCAGATACGGCAGAAATACTTTCATCAGCGCTGCGCCGTGTCCCACGGGGCCTTTGCGATTCGCCAGCATGTCGATCACCGACTTGAAAGGCTTCTTGAGCATCGGCAAAAATAACGGACCACGCTTGCCTTGCTCGGCCGCCAAAGTCTTCGTCAATTCCTGAAAGCTCTGCGAATCTCTACCCGAAGAAAGGTGATAGATATCGTGCTCGGGATTCGCCTTCATATGCAAATTGGCGATAGCATCCGCCACAAAGTCGACATTAACAATGTCAATTTTGTCCTGAGGACGGAATGGCAATACCGGCAACCCCGCCAGGAATACAAACGATTGCACCATATCAAACTGCGTGGTCTGCGGATAACGACTGTCCCCCAATACAATGCTCGGTCGAAAATTCGTAAGTGGCACATCGGGCAGCAACTCGCGCATCATGTGCTCGCAGAACTTTTTCGTTCGTGCATACGGGTCGTAGTCGGATCGTTCCCACTCAATGGAGTTATCCTCTAACACGAATTCGTTGCTGCGTTTGCCCGCTACAGCCACCGTGCTTACATTCGAAACTCGTCGCAGCCCGTGATAGTAATTCGACCGCCGCGCTAGTTGTATAACTTCGAGCGTCCCCCGCAGATTGACATTGAGGCAGCTTTTTTCCGACTTCCGATTCAAAGAGGCGGCGCAGTGAATTACGGAATCGGTGGTGTGCACCAGGCGGTCGTAGTCGCCAGGCTCCAAGCCAAAGTGAGGATCCGTCAGATCGCCACGAAATATGCGAATCTTGGCTTGCAGATAATCGTAGAACCTGGGAAACGGAAGATGTAATTGCAAAGCGCGCCAGAGGCGCAATTCGGCATCGCGCGGATCGCGTCCGCGCACCAGCAAGTTTAGAGTCGCGTCGTGCTGATCGAGCAGATTGGCGGCGACATGCGCGCCGATGTACCCGGTCCCACCGGTCAGGAATATCGCCACGTTGCTCCGTTTGTCCCCGTTTTTACTGTGTCGCCGCTGTCATTCGAGCTTCTTGGCGGGCTCGCTGGACTTTCCATCGCCCCTTGAGATGACGGCATCTCTAACACCCGCGGTGCCCTCGCTTCCAGCGGGCGCCCCTCAATCAGTGGATACGTCCACCGCCGCAAAGCTGGAATGTGAATGTTGATCCAGTATTCCCACCAGTCGAGCCCAGCCGTATCGTATCCGAAAATTTCCTTTTCTTCGGCCGCCAGCGCCTGCGAAAGCTTTTCGACATTATCGGCAACGAAGTCGTGTTCGTTGTGCAGAATGAATGGCTCGAACAACCCAACCAACTTTTCCACCCGCTCGAGATTACGCTCGGTCTTAGCCAACGGCTTTTTCATCGCAGAAGGCAACGGAGCCATCACTCGCTGAATCGACTGGATAATCATTCTCTGTGCCGGCGCCGACATACGCTGGTATCGTTCCTTTGAAACGGGAATCGCATCCATGCGCAGCCGCAGCCAATATTCCAGCCCTTCCTGCGCGCGGTAGTGTCGGCGGTGGCCAAGCGACGTCAACTCAATCGACCGCCCCATATCGCACGGATTTGTCACCGAAGTCGCCAGTTGATACATCGGATCATGGCGCCGCTCAATCAGCGCCGCACCGATCAGAGTCATGCCTGCGCAAACCGCATCCACGGGAATGATATCCAACCGCTTGCGTTCGTTCGATGGAAGTTGCCGGAAGGCCGTGCCCAATAAATACGAGAGCGACGCCGAAGTGTTGATCCCCTCATTCCATCCCCGAAAGGGCTTGCTCACCGAGGTTTCTACAATCGCCGGACGCACGATCGCGATGGGCAGCTCTGCGCCATATTTCGCAATCAACGACTCCGCCAGGCTCTTCGTAAAAGTGTAAGTGTTCGGCCATCCCAATTCGTTGGCGCGGCGCGTTCCCTCTTCTGTTAGGTAATTCTTCAGCCAACGAACTTTGTTCTTGCGAATCTGGTTCTCCAGCGCCTGTCCGCTCAATCCCTTGGCGGCGTGTTCCTTTCCGAGCGCCTGCTTCTTGAGTTCCTCCGTGACCTCCGGACCTTCCACTCGCGCTTCCGCGGATTCAACCAGTTCGTGAAGACGATGCCACTCCTTCTCGGAATCGAAATCTTTCAAGTGCGCCGGAGTGTAGTTCATGCGCATTCGCTCGCTTACGCGACCATCGCGCTGTCCCGCGACATAGCAAGTGGAAAGATGCAGCAACGCCGCGTGATCGGAGGCACGAATGAACTCGATCAGGTGATACGTTGAATCAACGTTCACAGCCAGCGCGTCGCGCAGATCTGGATTGAAATCGGTTAGCCCTGAGCTGTTAATGATCAGATCCAGATCCTGTCGCAGGCGTCCAGCATTGTCGGGAGCCATTCCAATGTCTGGCTGCGCGACGTCGCCCTCCACTACTTCAATCTTCTCCGCCAGCAAAGCACCCAGTCGCTCCCCATACTTTTCAAATAGCGGATCAAAAACGGGCGAGCCTTCAATCATTTTTTCGAAGCGCGTCTGCGCCGGACTCGACTTCTGCCGCCGGATCAATAAATAAAGTTTGCCGATCTCGGGCAGATCCAGCAAGATGTTGGCTAACCACACCTTGCCGATGAACCCGGTGACTCCTATGAGCATCACCCGTTTCCCACCGAATGCTTTGCGCACTGAAAACGGCGTGCGATAACGCTTTTCGTCAAAATAAACAATCGGACGAACTCGCGGCGCTTCTGTTCGCGTGGCCGGCACTATCGCCGATGCTAATGCTTTAGGCCCGCGCAGTCCTAAAGCCCGTACCCATCGCGCCGGACTCTGCTGGCCATCGGGACCAGCTTCGCGGATGCGTGCGAATAATCCTCGGGGCCGAATCACCGGGCTCAGCAATCGTCCCGTGGCCACTCCATCGCGAAAATCCAGACGGTTGGCAATGATCCACTGCACGTCCAAATGCCGCGCCAACGGCCGCATAACCTGCTCCAAACCCTGGCTTACGAGAACCACCTCCGCTCCCGTCGCCTGCAATGCCTTCAGGCGTCGGACTCCTTCTTCCTTCAGCAGAGGTTTCAGCTTGTATTCGAATTCCTCTTCACCCAATAGGTCGAGCCGGTCGCGAGTAATTCCCCGCAACACCGCGTGCACAATTCTGGTCGCCGCAACACGGTTGATCGCATATAAGAATGGTCGCAGTAGAGCCATCATTAAAACCAGACTGCGGCGCACGGCTCGTGCAACAAACGTCTGGCTATTCCAGGTAAAAAACGCGATCGGACGAACCGTCGTTAGCTCCAGCAGGCTACCTTCCACCCGCCAGTACACCGGAGATGTCGGACGTTGTCGGTCGATCGGCGAATGCATGAGGGAGGCCGCAGGTTTGGCAGTCACCTGCGTTTCGACCCTGTCGAGATGGTTTACAGTTTCCAATTGGCAATCGACGGCTGTGTTTTCAAGCTCTAGCGGGACACAGTTCGGAACCATCCATTTTAACCTCTTCGCAACATTAGGATGAAGAATAACCACCCCGTGCGACGGCCTGGGTTAGCTCCGTTCGGGGAGACCGATTTCACCCCAGCCTTGGGGTCACCCAGTTTTGAACAGTTTTTTAAAGGCACGCCTTTCGCCCGTACCGCAAAAGTTGCATTTTCGCTGCGGCCCCGGCCCCCTTGAGGGAAGCGCCCCACCTGCGCCTGCCGTTGGCCTCGAATCCACCGAGGAGTTCTGGTCCGAGGAGTTCTGGTCGTCGTCACAGGTTGCAAGAGTTTTAGTTACTTGACCATTCAAGTAATACATGATTCAATCTCTGGAGTCATGCCGCGCCCAACCTCCACCACCCGCCACCGGATTATCCTGGCCGCCGTCGAACTTTTTTATTCCCACGGATACGAGGCTACAGGCATGGCGCAGATACTGAAGAAATCCCGCGCCAACAGCGGCAGTTTCTATTTCTTCTTCAAGAGTAAAGAACAGTTGTTAGACGCTGTTCTCGACTGGTACTTGGCCAATCTCGATGCCATCATCTTGCAACCGGTTTATGCCTCTACCCAAGATCCAATAGAGCGCATCTTTGTCCTTCTCGACGGGTATCGGCAAAAGATCCTGATCACCGATTTTACGTTTACCTGCCCCATCGGACGCCTCGCTCTGGAAATCGATCCGGCGCGCAAAAAGATTCACAGCAAAATTGCCGCGAACTTCGACGGATGGATCGCTGCCGTGCGTCAATTTCTTGGCGATGCCGCACATCGATTTCCTGCGGACACTGACCTCGATCAACTCGCGCTGTTTGTACTCACTGTGATGGAGGGTGGCGTTATGCAGGCGCGGGCTCACCGTAGCATTCTCCCCTACGACAGTTCTGTAGCACAGTTGCGGCATCACTTCGATCACCTGCAGAAGATCGTCCGAAATAAAAATAAATCCCATCAAATACGAGGAGAAAAACCATGAAGTTTTCCGTCAACTTCTTCATCTTGGCTCTTTCCGCGAGCCTGCTCACGCAAACCGCAACTGCCGCCGGAACCACTAAAGATGGCGCTTCGGCTCCTGCCAAAGTTTCCGATCTTCATTTTCTGGGCGGCCACTGGGAAGGCAGTGTAGACAAAGCCAGAATCGAGCAAACCTGTTCCACCGCCGACCCTAACATCATGGTGTGCATGTTTCAATTGATGGACGAGAAAGGCACACAAATGGTCGAGTTCTATACCTTCCGCAATACGGCGGCTGGCGTGGAAGAAAGAATACGGTTTTACTCCCCCGACCTCAAAGCGGACCCTGGGGATGGCGTAACCATGATGGTCACGAGCGTTTCCCCCACGACTGTGGTTTTCGAGAATCCCACGGGTACTTATCCGAAACGCAATACAATCACCCGCAGTAACGACAACGCATTTCACAACCACATAGAGTTGGTAGACCCACAAGGCAAAGCGAGTGTCATCGATGCCGACTGGAAGAAGACAAATTAGCCTCTAGATGTCCCACTCACCACACCTCAACGGTGAGTGGGATATTGACTTGCAAGCACTTTATTCTTTCGGTCAAGGCTTCCGCGCCAGATCTCGTATCTGATTCAGATAACCGACATATACCGATATCGGAATATCGGGAGAATCGCCGTCGTTCAGGAAATGGGAAAGCCGAATCTCTATGGGAATCGATCTAATCACCTCGCGAAAGCGCGCCGTCTTCAGATATTTCACGTGCCAGATCTCAAGCATCACCGAACGAAATTCTTCGCCAATGAAGTCCATTCGTCGATTTCCGAGATAGACGGCGTCAAAATGCTTCACCTGCAGCTGTTTTCGAATTGGATCGTCCAGCGCCGAGAATACGTAGACAAGGTGGAAAACGTCGGCCAGATCACCCCACAATACTTTTTCCTGAAACGCACTGAAACGGAACGGAGCCACACCGCGCTGTTGCACCACCCGCGGATGCTCCCCACCCGTCACCGCTTGACGGCGCAATTCTTCACGAAACCACTGTAGTCGCTCCCGCCCGAGACTGTGCCGCAAGAATTCCACCGCATAAGCATTCGGCAGATAGAGGTTGGGATCAGCGTCAAGGCGTGTCAGCCACGGAGTCCAGTCTCGCTGATCAAAAACCGCCAGTAACGCCGTGAGATCAGCTACCGTAGTGTCGGGATGATATTTAACTGCCTGCCAGAAGTGTTCGGTGGAATCGTAGGTTGCGCCGTAGAGTTCAATCCCTTCTTCAATCGGAAACCAGTTCGATAACACACGGGCAGGAATCGAAGGCGCGGCGCTCCAACAGTTCAGCGAATGCTTCCATTTCTCCTGCACCGCCAGAAATCCCTCGGCATAGCCTGTCGGAACCGGCTCCTTCACTTGCGCCAGTGCTTGCCGTAATTCTTCCCGAGTGTGCGTTATCAAAGTCTCCAGAGGACGCTCGTCCTCCATGGAAATCACACGACTTTCAATCCCGCGTCGTAATAGTTCGTCGGCGAGTTGCCGGCGCCGCGGGTCATCCAATCCCCCCGGAACATCCCAACGGCGCGTTTGCGAGTCGATATACGGAAATAGCTCGCCAAGCGAGTCGAATTCGATAAAGCCATGCACCGCAAAGCTTACTGGACGACCATCCTTGAAAATTTTAGTGGAAGGCGTGACGAGCAACTGCAACGATAACGGTTCTGCAGCCGCCGGCGCACACGCCGCTGCGATTATCAACGACGCGCACCAAACTGAAAATCGAGCGTTTCGCAATTGCGGGAACCCTCCTATTACTAATTCCTCAGTTAGCGCTTCGTTACTCAGAACTTACCGTTCGTATTGACCAGAGCGTTCAGCCCAGCAAACATCCCAGTACTTGCCGAACTTGCGCCCATTCTCGCTGAAAACGCCCACGATCTTGAACCCCAATCTCCTGTGCAGCGCTTCGCTGGCGGCGTTCGGCAGCGCGTACCCAGCGACGTAACGATGAATGTCCTCGCCTTTCAACTCTTCAAATAGCTGCGCATATAGCCGTTGCCCGATGCCCTTACCGACCATGTTAGGAGCACAATAAATAGTCGTCTCCACCGTGGTCTCGTACGCTTCTTTAGGACGAAATTTCGTGGTCCCCACGTAACCTACTAAGACTTCATTTTCCTCCGCTACCAGAAGGCGATGCCGCCCGGTATAAGCAAACTGCGCAAACCACGGTTCGCGCTGCCCGACAGTGTAAGGCTCAACATCGAAGGTGATGGAAGTCTTCACAACATAGTAGTTGTAGATTTCCGTGATCCGCGCCAGATCGCCTCGCTCCGCCCTCCGAATTCGAATCGGGGTCATCATCCGCCTCTGCCGACCTCCTAATCTATTTTTGCGATAAAAAAGGGCCGCGCATTGCGGCCCTCTTCTCTCGTCGGGCTTAATAGTTACGTCGTCTTCGTCATCTGGCCCTTGATAAGCCCCACAATCGCCATCAAAACAGCTCCGCCAACCGCGGAACCGCCCACGTCGGCCGCCGTGCCGCCGCTCTGCAGCATCCCCGTCATCGACAATAATTGACCACCTAGGCCGCCGCCGATTAGCCCAACAATGGTGTTGCCGATCGGTCCCAAGCTGAAATTTTTCATGATCGCACCAGCGATATTTCCACCCACCGCACCACTAATCAGACTCACTACGATCTGCATCATCGTGCTGCCCATGCGTGCCTCCGTAAATGGAATTTTTGAAATGGCCCGTAAAAACGCGCCCGGAGCATATGTCACCGGGTCGCTTTTGTAAAGCGCAAAGCCGCGGTACTCACGCAGCCCAAGAAATGCTCGGCGACATACCGCTTACCGCGCCTCGATCCCCCGCTAGCAAATTTCAATACGGGTGGGATTACTCCCCGAAAATAGCGCGATACACTCCACCTGCTAGCGCACCCCCCACAATCGGAGCAAGCCAGAAGAGCCACAATTGTGACAGCGCCCATCCTCCGACAAAAATCGCAGGTCCCGTGCTGCGAGCGGGGTTTACCGAAAGATTCGTGACCGGAATGCCGATCAGGTGAATCAGCGTCAACCCGAAGCCAATCGCGATTGGTGCAAAACCCGCCGGAACTCCCCGCCGGTCCGTCGACCCCATAATGATCATCAGGAAGAAAAATGTCAGCACCACTTCTGCCACCAGGCATGACAACAGCGAGTACCCACCTGGAGAATGTTCGGCGTATCCATTCGAAGCAAAGCCACCGGCCAAGTCGAAACCGGCCTTGCCGCTCGCAATTACGTACAGTGTTCCAGCGCCAGCGATTCCACCCAGAACCTGCGCTACAACATATGGTAAGAACTCCGAAGCCGGAAATCTTTTTCCTACAACTAGTCCCGCCGAAACCGCGGGATTAAGATGACATCCCGAAATATGTCCGATGGCGAACGCCATCGTCAGGACCGTGAGTCCGAATGCCAATGCCACGCCCAGAAATCCGATGCCCAACTGCGGAAACGCCGCATCCAGTACCGCTGCCCCGCACCCTCCAAAAACCAGCCAGAAAGTTCCGAAGAATTCCGCGATAGCACGCTTCGATAGACTCATAACCGCCTCCTTAATTAGAGTGTTGCGACTTATATGTATTGCGATGGAAAGATACTCGTCGCTGCAAATTCACCATTCAGAAGTGCCCGCGATTGTACCGCAAATTTCCAAAGTAGTTGGCAAGCAGCTTTGGTCGCGCCGAGATATTGCTACGATAGTTCGTCCCCGGAGGAACTACGGAGTGACCGCTCTAACCTTGTTTGGACTATTTGCAGTGACGGCGATGTTGGTCACTTACGCGATGGAAAGCCGTAGCCCTTGGTTTATTCTGGCGTTCGCGGCATCCTGTACCCTGGGCTCTGTCTACGGTTTCCTGCAAGGCGCGTGGCCCTTCGGTGTGGTCGAGGCGATCTGGTCGATAGTAGCGCTGCGGCGTTGGTGCCGCGCACGGAAATGAAATGGCTCAGAGTTTATTGAGTCTTTAGAGTTTATTAAGCCCATCGAGGGCCGCGACCTTGTAAGCTTCCGCGAGCGTCGGATAGTTAAACACGGTATCGCGAAAATATTCGATCGTTCCATCCATCGCCAGCACCGCCTGCCCAATGTGAACGATCTCCGCCGCGCGATCTCCAATAATGTGGACACCCAGTAATTTCAAAGTATCCGGATCAAATAGGATCTTCAGGAGACCCTGATCGTCCCCCAGCATCTGTCCCTTCGCGAGTTCCGAATAACGCGCCAACCCGCTCTCATACGGAGTCTTATTACGGGTCAGTTCCTCTTCCGTGGAGCCCACCATCGAAATTTCCGGAATAGTGTAGATGCCATAAGGAATCAGGTTGGGCAGCATCCGGCTCGGTTTGCCAAACATGTGACAACCTGCCAACCGGCCCTGCTCCATGGAAGTGCTCGCCAAAGCCGGAAAGCCAATCACATCTCCCGCCGCATAAATGTGCGGAACTGCCGTCTGAAAGTGTTCGTTCACCACCAGCTTACCGCGTCCATCTGCTTCCAAACCTGCCGCTTCTATTTTCAACTTATCGCTGTTCGCTTGCCGTCCGATCGTGTATAGCAGCGCTTGCCCGCGAACTTTCTTGCCGCTCTCCAGCGTCGCAAAAACCTTGTCGCGGTCGGCGTCGAAACCAACCGAAACCACTTTTTCCCCAAGCCTGAAAACCGTTCCCAGTTGCCTAAGTTGAAAGCAGAGACTCTCGATAATCTCGCGATCCACAAAATCAAGCAGCGTTGGACGTT
>Ga0209006_10002572_pt1 | contig 16554 bp, 18 predicted proteins | sample JacPin_JW_Ref_O2_FD_188567 | JGI IMG/M metagenome (GOLD analysis project Ga0209006, IMG submission 188567) | Forest soil microbial communities from Algoma, Ontario, Canada - Jack Pine, Ontario site 1_JW_Ref_O2 (SPAdes) (version 2) | ecosystem: Environmental > Terrestrial > Soil > Boreal... | reverse complement strand
GAGACAGGACTCTGGTACCAACCTGATTCCACACGAAGCCTTGGCTTTTGTGGATGGTCAAGATGGGCCTCAGCGTAACCACTGATTCACGGCGCTTCCTCCCATGACGTCGCTTGGGGCTCTCAGGTTCTGGTTCAATAGCACGCTGCTTGCCCTTGACGTCCTTCTGAAAACCGACAGCTTTCTTGACGGCATCGTCCTCGCCACCCTCTTCCTCGATCTCCATGTCGTGTGAATCATCTTGCTTATTCGTATCCACAACCTGCTCCGTGTCGGAGTCGCTTCCCCGTCCGGCGTGAGCATAGTCATCTCCATCTTCTGAGCAGGAGTTATCCTCTGAGCCGCTTTCGCTGCATTCGTCGTCGTCGTCGTCGTATGGGATCTGCTCGTAGCATGCCCAGGTTGGTGGTGATGACGCTCGGCCGATGATACGACGACGAAAGAATGATGGCGCGCTCATTACCAATTTTTTATGTAGAAGGATATGCACAGGATGGTTAAATACTTAGATGCTTTGGTGCTTTGGTGTGGTGCAAAACTGCGGCGGAAATATCTGCCACTGGGAAATGAGGTTACTAGCGTGATTCGGTGGGAGTCACATGCGCCACGCTGTTTGAGCATGGCTGGATCCAAGTTTGCCTATGTTCGAAAATTCGAGCTGCCTGATCCTCTTCTGCCTGGAACCTTTATGGTTTTACGCCTCGATGGGCACGCGTTTCATAGGTACGTGGTGACAACCCGTTGATCAATAAAATAAACTTATCGCGAGTTTAGATTCTCTGATCACCACGGTTTCATGAAACCGAATGATGAACGTGCCCTGAAACTTATGGATCATGCGGCACGAGTGGTGATGGAGGAATACAATGATATATTGTTAGCGTTCGGAGAGTCTGATGAATTTAGGTAAAAACTTCATTCTTCGAAATAGCACCATCAAGGTTGATCGTCGTAGTTTTTTGTTTCGGAAATCGACGTCCTTGTATAACCGCCGTCAAGCCAAGATTATCTCAACGATAACATCGCTTTTCACGTCGTGCTATGTTTTTTACTGGAAACAGTACTTTCCAGACACTCCAATGTGTTATCCCCCATCATTTGATGGGCGGATCATCCTGTACCCAACGGAACGCGAAGTTCGAGACTATTTTGCGTGGAGACAAGCTGACAGTCCGTAACTCTCTCTCTTGTCTACGTATCGATTTCTAGCTGAACTCCATTGGGTGCCAGCGCATATTAATAATTTATACAATACAGTATTTTGGGCGCTAGTGCAGCAGGGTGGCGAGACGACTACACAAGCACATGAGACGCTGCGGGTTTGTCGGAACTAAGCCTTAACTCTGCGAGACTATTTCTCTGATCCTTGCGAGCCACACACCTCCAAGGTCATCTCTGACATTTGATTCGTTTAGGGGACGATCTCAAGCCAGAAACACGAGATATTATTCTCTCGCTTTCAGATTAATTATAACAACATCGCGGCTAGATTCAGAAGGGGCAGTTTGCTGGTTCGCGAGGTTTGGTTGTGTGAATTAATCCCAAGTTTTTATATCCTAACTTTTTTATGCCATCTAGACCTTACCAGATCCTGAAAGTTACGACCCTCCAGTTGACATTCCGAATGTCGATTTGGTCCCCTGTACCAGGCAAAAAGGCAAACAGAGGGAAAAGAAGGAGGTACGGACGACCATAACAGTTTTGCATTGTGATGTAATCAAGGATGGGTTTTGGAGAGAGAAACCTCATCTGCTGGAATAGCTACACACGGTGAGAGATCTCTGGGGGAGAAGAAATCGATACCGAATAGACCGATTGGTGTCTTTGGTGCAAGTTGAGTCAGAGATGATTCACTGGCTATAGTTCAACAGCCTTCCATAAACTGAATGCTGGCTGGTCGACGGTCCACCATGCATGATGCGCGGATACCGGCAGCAGCTAGTCAGCATCCCCGATGGGCAGATTATTGAAATATCCTTTCTTGGCTCTCCAATCAGTCAGAAATTCTTTTTATGGAGGCCATGGTACAAACACCACAGCCTCGAGGCAGAACTTGCCATGAAGGGTAATTCCCAACATTTCTCACAAGTCCTCGTTTCGAATCTGCCTGCCAGATGCCGCTGATGCGAGTTGTTCCCACCAGGGACCTTCATCCCAGCCAATCTTGCCTTCGGAGCCTTTATTGTTTGGTCCGATAAATTACTCGCTCTGGTAATTTCTATGGTGGCCACACCGCAACAAGATCACCCTATAAAAGCTGACGGAGTCATAAACGACCAATGCAAATGCATCCCCACTGACCCACTTGAACCCACCCCAGGACCTCCTCACAACTTCTTTTAATTTTGTTGGGTTTTTGTCAATTTGTCACAAACGTCACACATTCGATTGCGCCTACTGTAAGTGATTGCCTTTATCGGGTTATTCTCCGTCCCAGTCGTTGACAAAATTTCTCAACTTTAAATCATATCACTTGCTCATCGTTCCCGCCACTCATGGCATTTAAGGATCAGCAATGGCTGGCATGGATCCCTCTGATCCAAACCCAGATCCTCTAACATTATCATACCTCTTCCCTACCGAGTCTGTCCCTGGAAGAAGCCCAGACCAGCCCTATAACCCCGCCAGGGACGAACACCTTGATCAATCCAGTTTTGACGCAAGAAACCTCCAATCCTTGCCAATTCCTCCATCCATAGACGATATTCCGTACCTCCCAGGTGCCCGATCGGATCCGGCTCATTACAATCGCCCAGTGTTTCTTCAACCAGTCAGTCTCCACAGGCTATACTTTGTAGCTCTACGATCTCTTACTTTTTTTTTTCAGAATCCCAACGAAGAGCAAGAATTTCAGCGAACACAACAACCAGGTTTTCAAACACTCGAGCGCGATTATACTCAGCCAGATCCTTCTTTTAATCCAGATAGCTACTCATCGTATGATCGCCGGGTGGAACTAGAAAATATCAACTGGAGACCCAGGTCACGAAGTCAGCCCTATTATCGTCCTCAGACGCATACGTACACATCGGACGATGTTCCTCCAGGACACCCAGCATTTGCCCACCCATTCAATCCGCCGAGAATTCTGGGTACGTACTCCATCCCACCTTCGCCCAGTCCAACACCGCCCTCTGGTTACGAAAGCCACCACTTTTCGGATCCTCTTCCTACTGCTGTCCCAACCAGTCCATTTCAGTCGCCACGAGCCGATGTTGGGCCTTCCCTCCGCATGCATCTGCAGCTTTCGCCAACAGCTGAAGTCGGCCTCCAGTCTCTGCCAGACCCTGCGCCTGGAGTAAAGCCTCCTCAGCCGCTTCCATTGCTGATAAAATTGGCTATATACGGCAGCCCGAATAAAAAGCTCACCCTGCAGGAAATTTACACAGCGCTGGAGAACAGATTTGAATGGTTTAAGATAAATTCCCGCGACAAGGCCTGGAAGGTATGTTCTTGAGGTTCTCATAAAATTTGTCTACTAATGTTAGAGACGACAGAACTCGATCCGTCACAACCTGTCCTTGAACAAGGTCTTCCGTTCTGTCTCGCGGCCAATCACTGAACCAGGAAAGGGTAGTTACTGGTACGTGGACATGTCGGACGGCGAGGGTTATAAACGGCCAAGGAAACGGAAATTTAAAGGCGTAGTAAGGCAAGGGCGAACGTGCGCCACTATGAACGATACTGAATCCTCGGAGAATGACGACGGGAACGGCACCTCTGCGGGAGAAATTGATGTTGATTTTGGTCACCAAGTCGGGGAAGGACGACCAAGGTCTCCTAGGAGAACATACCCACATCCTCATACCGTATCGCGGTCACCTCGAGCGATACATCCTCTGAGGGCCAATACCCAGTCGAAACCTCCTTCAGGCTCTAGCTCAGGCTCGATGTCGCCCGCCAGCACTGCCAGCACCGGCCATAGTGCGTCAGCCGCTGAGTCGACTGTTGTACAAGGGCCCCGCTTCCACGAACCGTCATTTGGACAACCCTCTTTGAGACCACCTGTTCCTGGTCCTTCATACATGCCGCAGCCTTTATTTGGGCAGCCATCCTTCGGGCAGCCAGCATTCGGCCACGCTGGCTTTGCGAGAAGTGTGCCCCTAACATCTACGACCACCCTCCCACCAGCGTTCATGTCCACAGGTGAATATGTGCCCATGAGCTCCGCAGATAGGTCGAGTGCAAGTACTTACGATCGGAGTGCCCAGATGGGTCAATTTCCTTGCGGAAATAACGCAAGGCGTGGGCGCGGTGGTACTCTACGTCACCCCGATCATACTAGCAGCACACCAGCTTGGACCCATAGCCCCTCTCCGTCGCGTCGCAACACAACTGACGTGACCACTACGCTTGATGGGCACTCCGGGGATCTCTATGATGAACACGGTGCGTTGACATCGAATACGCGTGACGATCCCAAGGGCAGGTAATTTTTTGTCTTACCGGTATGTATCTCCCTGTTGTAACTGTGGCACTTTCGCGGGAATATTGACATGGTTATCTATAGCGTTCGCATGATCCAGTCATTTTTATATATTGCTTCCGTCGGATGTTATGTTTGTCATAATTTAGTCTAGTCTCCTTTGCTTTCCCCCTTCAGATCGACTTTCTTAGTGATTTTGTATTTATTTGCTTTCAACGGCTGATATAGAAACGAAAATTTCGTTGCTCGCAGATGAGGCGATATGGTGCATCCAACAATTCAACACACGATGGCTAGCAGACGAGGATACCAATGAGCGCTCAAATGCCCTATGTCGGTACATCCCGGTTGTCAAGGCCTCATAGGAGTGGATTGACCAAACCAGTGGATTTACACAATAAGCCTCCGGACTCTGACGTACGAGTAATCTTGATCCCGTATTCACCGAATATCGTCCGACAATGTTCGCCATAACAAATCTACGCATTGTACGCTGCCCTTGATACAGATCAATACAGTTTACACTGATTCATCAATTTCCAATGATCGATTCTACATATCATGTGCCCGACGATGCCACAGGGTTAAATGCGACCCTGCAGCGCTCCTAAACGGCGACCTATTTAAATGATAAAAATACTCAACCCTATGTTCGTGGAGGTCTCTACTTCCGCCTTGTTTTCGTGTCATGTCACCACCCGCCTTTGTGAAAGCGATCGCACTCGGTTCGTGCTTCTTCTGCGAGGTCTCGGGTGATGCTTATTCACTAATACTTTTCGGCAGGCCCTTTAATGGGAACGTTCGGCATCTTGCTGTGCGTATCTCGTCGGTTATTATTTCTATGGCGGTACTGAGTGCCATGACATTCGTACCAGGTTGTACGGGATGGTAAGGGTGTCATTTTAAATCGTGTTCGCACAGCAAACTAAGAATCTCTCTTAAGACCCTCATGCAAGCATATCTTTATTACACCAACTTTGGTGCTGACGCTGTTCGTGTGAAAGGTATGTATTTGGTCGTTCTGGTCATATAATATGTTCTCAATGACCATATACCTTTCTTTTCTGGTACACAAGTATTGGTTAGTGCCTGTGGTTGCCTGATCAATCATTTACTAATGATCCTCCTAGGTTGCCGCCATCATGTAATTATATTCTCCTTCTGTATTTGAAATTCGTCTTGCATCTTGACAAGAACTTCCCGCCAGAGTGTTGGAATCCCTACACTTGGCGTTTTCATGTCATTATATCTATTTCTATTTGATCGAGCATTATGGGGAGCCCCAGTACATTATTCGGATCGTGTGGTACGTATTTTCCCTTTAGTAAAATAATGTTTTCGAACCTCTGAACACCATTTCACTGAAGGAGTGTCTGGGTGAGCAACAGCCAGGAATATCCTCTCTTTATACTGCTAACATTTGCCTAGCTGTCTGACGAGATTGGCGTACGTTTTTCTCCCGTCTCCTCATAAATCGGACTTTTGACAAGGAGTTTCCTAGTTCGTGGTCGCGTGGCTTGTCAACATGTAAGTCTCTCTCGTTGTTTGGCCTTTCCTTACCGCCCACCTATTGTATCATCAGGTTCTTCGTCCGCAGGATTTATATCCGTATGTGCTGCAACTACCTACGGTTCTTCTCATAATGATCTGTGACCCTTAGTAAGCGGGAAAAATATCTGGCTGGCTATCCTCATAGTACGTTTGTGCATTATTGATCTGATTCAACATCTCAACTTGTTAAAATACCAGGGCGCTCTCGCCACCATTCGACCAGGTGAGCACCGTGACTCTCTTCAAGTAAATCCTCCACTAAAACTTATCCCTATCCTAGCGTTTGGATTTGGTAGGTCGACACTGCGTGACTCGCACAAATGTCGTACTGACGTAGATCCCTCTAATAGCCGCTTCCTCCTATGCGTACGTTCTGCCCAATATTCCTGTGGTCGTTCCCTGAATCTAAACATTCTGGTCATCCAGCTTCCCTTATCCGGACTGGGCGATCTTCCATCAGCACGTACAATGGATGTTCATCTCTGGGCTCTCCGTTGGACTCTCCGTTGATTTCCTAATCGCGTTTTTCATTTCATACTACTTACTGAAAGGTCGAGACGGCGCCATCCGCGCGTGCGTCCCCGACTCTCGTGCCAAAGATTAAAAGAATTATTAACATATTCACGCAGCACACGAAATATCGTGAACCTCCTACTGTGGTACACCATAAATACCACCGCTATCCTGACGTGAGTTTATCAGTTGTTTAACTGAGGTCGTGCTTACGACGAACCTTCATCAGTTTTTTCGCCGTGATCGAGATGATTTTCGTGAGTATATACGACACTAACACTCATGTATAATACTCATGAGGTCGAATTCCAGCTATTGGTCGAGCCGAACACTCTGACCTTCCTTGGGCTTTTCCAAATACAAATCCAGTGTACGTTTTCTCTCTCGTGCAACGCCCGCCCCTATCTAATAGACCCTATTCATATACGTAGTATATGCCAACTGTTTCATGACTTCGTACGTATCCAATCCACCCCCTATGGACAATCTCATCTGAGCCTTATGACTTATTTCGCAGCCTTAACGCGCGGCAATCTTTCCGAAAAGATCCCGGCGTAGACATTACGCCGATGGTCGCCGTGACAACGACGACTGGTCTTGGTACACAGACCCAGAACCTTACACAGATAAGCAATAGCACGCCAGTCCCTGTGAACGTGAAAACCTCCTTGACCCAAGACGACTCCCATGGATATGTGGTCGACTCGAAGGTCGAACCGGTTTGAACCCTTGATTTCGTGTTGCTCCACGTTCCCTCAGGGTGTGATATCTCCAAAAATACGATGTTAGGGGTCGCTCATGAGCTGAATATCGGTTTGTATGTATGTAATTATATTTCATGATCCAATCTTTTGGCCAATCTTTTGGCAATTGGTAGGCTTCTTCCACCTTGCAGTGTAGTAGAGGGCCTTTGATCTTTCCTAAATGAATTATTATACGTTTGTGTTTCATGTTTTATTTGACGGTATGTATGTATGTACACTTGATCATTAATGCACACTTGATCAATGTTCTGAACGTCACGCTGGTATCCACAAATCTCTTCGATTGGTTTCAGCCCAAGCGATGTATACAGAATCGCTTCAAAAGTTTGATTGACTTGTGCACATACATAGAGTCCGGCAGGGTCGACATGATCACAACACAGGGCTGCGACACAACAAGAATTTCGATCGCCATCATTCAACTCGCACCTGCTAAAATGGTCCCACCGCCTTTGAGTAAGTCCTCCTTCGCCTGGGTAAGGGTCTTCTCGCGATTCTCCAGAAGCAAGCTGTGCGCCTCGAGGTTCTCATCCAGAGTTGCGTATAATTTCATTTTTGTGCTGGAGTCGGAAGGAGGTCAAAGCATGAAAGGGAGAGGAGAAGCACGCACGTCATATGGTCTTTTACCTGTCAAAACAAAGAAAAAGGTTATCAAGAGCTAAATATCGGCTGAAAAATGGTACTCACCAAGTCAAGTAACTTTGCGAACGACTGAGCCAGTTCTAAGAAATCAGGTTATTCCCTAAAAAAGAAGCGGAAATGCACGTCGATCTACCATCTGCACCAGCAACCCATTCCTCCAAAGTAGCTTCTTCCCATCTTTTCTGCACGTTCTCGTAGACATCCGCCTGCTCGGCAACGTAGACTTCCACGTCTTCTCCGAGGATCCTGTTGAAGGCTGATTCAGAAGTCAAAAGTTGCTCACAAGATTCAAACTCGATGGCTTGGTGCTGCTGTTGTGGGAATTGATGCGTATGGTTAGCGACGGGGCTGAGAGGGAGTGTGTTGCTCCTATTGGGACCATGGAAACTTGGGAGGTGATCGTGGAGTTGGTTGTCGGGACTATGGGTTTGGGATTGATGATAACGGGAGTTACGAGATGACGGGGTTCTCTGGTGGGGTGATGGTCCTGAGACAGGAATGGGGATGTATTCCATCTTTACAACGCCGACACCAACGAATTGATGTAACTCAGTAGCAAAGCTCAAGATAATCGGGACAAGGAGCTGACCTGACGACCTAGAGTAGCGACTTGTTCTTTGCCTTGATATTTATACTTTTTAGCAGGTCCAACATACTCGATTTCCTCCGGATTGTCGTGGAAGCCGCTGGGCCTTGCTCTCTTGTGCCGTGCCAGTCGTCTGTCACTATGCTCGTCTTTATCACCTGCATTTTCGTCCTGTTCTCGGATAGAGTGTTCATTCCGGCTGCGAGAATCCATACTAGTGCGAAGACGAGAGTTCGCAAGCACCCTCATAGGACCACCTTCATATACCCGTGGCGTGTTCACACCGAAGCCAGGAGGATCGACAGGTTTATCTTCATTCGCGCATTCCGGGGCTTGTTCTTTAGAAGGAGATGGGGTAACTGGTAGCAGTGGCCAGGAAGTATCACTGAGAGGGGAAATATCACTGAAATCAGGAGTGATGATACGCTTATTTTTTTCAGTCGATTCGTCAGCAGAAGTGGGCGCAGATTTAGCAGGAGGATTGAAAGTGGAATCATCTATTGAAAAGATAGCAGAAGCGTTGGAGCGGAAGGGAGACGCCGGAGTGGGCGCGACGATTTTCATTTGATTGCGGGTTTTTACAAGTTGATTTGGGTTGGGAATGCGAGATTGTGCGAGTATGTCAGCTGTTTGTGGACGAATGATGTTTTCAGCGGGCTTGGTGGGGTTCTGAGGAGACTGCATAGAATGAGATTGGGACGAGCCAGAGTCGCCCTTCGCAAAACTTGATAAGTTGAGGGGTTTGTTGGTCATGAAAGAAGCTGGAGGCTTGGAGGACTGCCCAAAGTCACGATTGAGAGGATTACTAGGGTCAACCGCAAAAGCAGGATTAGCTTGGGAGACTGCATCTTTCGTTTGAGTGGGAGCTGCTGATGGGCGCGAGGCTGGCCTGGGTACGAATGGCTGCCTGGCGCTCATGTCGCCGGAGAGTCTGCAGTGAGGTCATGTGATCACTCAAATCTCAGTTCGCGATCACTGGGTTTTACATGATTTATGATACATCTCGACCGCCTGTTCTCATTCACTCTACCGAACCTCCCCCAGACTCTGATTTTCCACAAAATTATCCTAGAATCGCAAAATGGTACGGTCTTACGAGTACAACACATATCGCTAACACATTAAATATCGATTCGCTCACCAGGAATGCAGACGGATCTGCGGTTCTAGTTCAGTGTGAAAATCGAACATTTCAACGGTTGGATCTGTGAGTTCTCTCGTAAATTTGAAACGCTTCAAGCAGACCTTCAACCCACAGTCATTCCCCTTACGCCAAGGCCCTCAGATATCAGGGATTCGACACTAATTGCTGCAGGTGCAATGACTCTTGATGACTCGTAGGCGTATCTGACCTTTTGGACATGCAGTCGAAAGTGGTGCAACTCTTAAACGCCAAACGTTCCGTGAACCCTCTCCAATACTCGACTTCGTTTGGTATCCAGGCGCCACTGCAAAAGATCCAGCATCCTTCTGCTTCGTCGCTTCTGTCCGCGAATGTCCAGTCAAGCTGCTTGATGCTTCAGATGGTCGGGTATGTTTCTCCATTTTAACCTTACAGAATTCAAGTAACCCGCTTTCCTAGCTCCGTGCTTCTTACCCCATCGTCGACCACTGCGAACGGCAGATTGCACCGCATTCGATGGCTTTCAATCTACCGGCAAATAAGTGAGCAGTACTCTTTCGAGCCTTCCTTTCCCTCATTTCTCGTCCTTCAATGTCAGACTTTACTGCGGTTTCGAAGACGCCATCGAAGTCTTCGACATTCATCGCCCAGGGGAAGGCACACGGCTGGCTACAACGCCTTCCAAAAAGAGCAAAGACGGACTAAGGGGTTCCTCCGTCCCATTTCCTCCAACTCATTGTGGTCGCTAACTATGTCCTTGTCCTCTGACACAGGTTTAATTTCCGCAATAGCATTCTCCCCATCTTATGATTTTTACGCTGCAGGCAGCTTGGTGCCTTCGATGCCAAATATTGCCCTATTTAGTGAGTCAGAAGGTGAGACGCCGGTAATGTTCGTGGGCAGAGAATTAGACGTAACAGCAGGCGTTACCCAGGTATGCCATTTGGCAGTTTCGATCATTGTTAATAATCTTACACACTCTCTAGCTCCTTTTTGACCCAACCAAACCCCACATTTTATATGCCTCCTTCCGGAGATGTGAGAACATCTACAGCTGGGATTTGCGTGGAAATGCGACTCAGCCAATGATGGCATTCAACCGAAACGCAGTCGATTGCCCGACTTCTGGAGCTGATGATGGTAAATTGACACGCAAAAATGTGAAAGAGATGACAAACCAAAAGATGAGATTTGACGTCGATGCCAATGGGCATTGGCTGAGTGTCGGAGATCAGGTTGGTCCATCCTATGAGTCTTCTTGTTCATTTCTAACTATTTCTCACCCGACAGTACGGTGATGTCGGGTTATTCGGTCTCCAACCACAAGATGGCGACGAGGTGGAAGAAATACCTCCTGAAGATATCCCACAGGTGGCGCCATCCTTACGATATCATGCGCATGATGGTGAGTCTCGTGGAATTATCCTCCACTCTTCCGTATTCATTCTTTTAACGAATCCAACCGCTTCAACCGCAGATGCGATTGGATCAGTAGCATTCCATCCCACTGATCCAGTCCTTCTATCAGTCTCGGGCTCCCGACATTTTCAGGAGCTTCCAAGCCCTCCCGATTCCTCAGAGGGCTCTGCCGACGAGGATGGGGAGTCGGCCAATCTGAAAGACGACCGTCCATCTGCAAACGTGGTTGTTAGGAAAAGAAGAAGACCTTATCCTGTGACCTTGGATTCGTCAGTCAAGATATGGAATTTTAACAGCGTGCGATAACATATATGGTTATGGAAGGCACCTGCATGACAGCAAACGGTGGCGTGCACAGAACAATATATGTAAAGGTGTGTGTGCAGAAGCTATGTAGTATGTACCATAAAACACAACTTCACAAAGAGGAGAAGCCTGAAAACCGTCCGTTCCTCATTCTGACTGCTTCGGACGGAGGTTACTCCACCTTCGAGATTCCTGCATCACTCCATTCGACGTTATGAGTGCCACGACTACCGGGATTTCGAACGTGCATGACGTTAGTGCGAAGGACAGCAACCACTACCATGTGAGATCCACTCGTGATGCCGGTTAGTGAAATGTGGGTCGATCTCAAAACATTCCTGTTCCTCCCGTATTGGATCCTGACGACCATAATAACGATGACGACGGCGTAGTTGACAACACGCAAGACAGTGACTATAAACGGCTTTTTAGAAAATCACAACAACACTGTTCTTTGACGAAGATGTTCAGATCTCCCTAACATGAATTTTGTACTGATGAAGTTTTTGAAGGCGAGCACTGACAACGACTTTTTGCTTTCAGATTTACTCTGTTTTTTGTGAAATAAAGAGGGTTTCTTTCGACTCCCCTTAGGGAACAGAGAATGTCATTGCTCACGTTCGCTATTTATTTACCTAGAGGGGCACATAAGTCTTGAGAAATGCCAATTGCGCATCGAGAGATGCTTGGTATTGTGATTGACCAGGATATACATCAAAATGACCTAGGGTCGAAGCGGGTTCAGCCAAAGGCAGTATGAAGGTAATCATCGAGAACGCACCAAGGGGAAGTTGGACAAGCTCACCCTTCTTCGCCGCGTCCACAACGGCAACTGATCCATGAAGACGACATAGATTATCATCCTCGGGAGCGATTAGGATGATTGGACAGGCGATAGCAGAAGCTGTTGCCACGGGTCGGTAGAAAGGTACCTGTAAGAGAGCTGATGCGTTCATCTGCGGTAGAACAATCCACCATATGTAATTACTGGACAAATCTACGAGCAAAAAGCGGGACGAACCTCGTTTGGATAATCACTTGAGGTTTCCAAATGCACAAGTACGTGCATAAGTTTTGATGGATCCCTCAAAGAAAGCGAAAGCAAACTTACTCAGCGTTCTTAGTAAGGGCGAACAATCCCTCCTTCGATCCTTCTGCTGTCAGTCCCCCTACTTCCCCTGGGCCAGCTACTGCAGGGATATACACTGGTTTCATCCTGAGAAACTGTTTCACGGGATCTACGAGGGCAAGGATAGCGGTTTTTACGAATCCAAGATTGAAAGATGTCGGAAAAGGGACACCAGTGAACGGGCATTGTGCAATTGTTGCTACTGGATCGATTGATGGCTAATAACAGACTGGGAGGTAGGCAAATTTTTGCAGTCGTGAAGAAGTGGATCACGTACCTCGCTGGATAATGTGATAACGTGACCGCCTGCGTTATTGCCATGAGATTCAGCCGGCAAGAAGTGCAAATTTTCCAGCCATATGTATGTGCGTACCAGAAAAACTCGAGCCCCAAAGGATAACTTGCTGTGGATCAAATTCAGGCTGTTGCCTAGCGTAACTTATAACAGTCCGGTAGTCCTCCAGTTGCTCTTTGACTTGAATGATTTGACGGGGTGTACCATCTAAAGAGTAGTGATTGATTTTACAAAATGATGATCCTCGAGATTGGATTGAGAGTTGACCTGAAGCACCCCAGCGACGGTAGTCAAACACGAGACAAGCATACCCCAAAGCCGTGAAGGCCTCGGCATAATTCGATAGTGACATGAGCTTGTTAGCACTGAATCCGTGGGCCCTATGGGTGGTTTAGCTCAAGCATTAGAAGGGAACTGGGGAGGGACGGACATGATCACGACTGGCAATGGTTTAGCACCCTCCATGCATGCTGGGAGATAACGCCAGGTATCCAGGTTCCAACCCGTCGTCGCTGATGGGATTTTAATGGTAGTCTTCGTGAAAGCCATGAGCGAAATCCCAGGACGCGGGACGCCGGTCCTTTTTCAAGGATTATTAGGCTTAGACTTTTGGAACCACATGTGGAAGCGTGGAAGCATTGATCGGGATTCTTGGTTGTGCCAAACTTTGAACGACGACCACAATGTCAGGTAAGTTCATGAGCCCGCCCTTTGATCCACGCCTCATGCCAGGATTTTGACAATATTCTCACCAGACGAACCTATTGATGAGCTAACCCTTTCTCCTGGTGCGTATCCATTGTCACGAATTCTAACACTCGCCAATTCAACATTTCGTATAGATGTCTTCCACGATCTCGTCTTTTACTTTAAATACGCCTCATCCGCGTACACGCACGATATTTGCCACAAGCCAAACGGTAATAATCTGATCCACTCGGTATTTACCACACGCTTCGTGATACGAATCCGACAAGATTTCATTAAAGTTGTGGAGACAGTTCGGTAGTGATGTCACTGAAACCAGAGGCTTTATTGCGCAGGATGACGAACGCAAAGAACTCGTCGTGGCCTTGCGTGGTAGGTAGGTGAGGTCCAGCTGTGGTGCCGACGGTGCTGCTACTCAGTTGAACGAGCTCTTCGATCGAGGACGCTCTTACGGATGTGAAGATTGCACTGGTCCCCTTTGAATCACCCGGAGTTCACGCACCCGGTAAGCCCCTAAATTTCAATGAGACCGGATGTACCCATATCAAGTTTTTGCAGAAGACACGAAGGTGCATTTCGGATTCTTATCAGCGTATGTCTAAATACATCTTCCCCCTTTTCGAAACCAACAACGCCGCAGCTGGAACTCTGTCGCTTCGGAGGTACTTTCAAGCATAGAAGACCTGCTCCGGCTTCATCCCGATTATTCTATCGTCACCACTGGTCATTCCCTAGGAGGAGCATTAGCTTCTCTCGCGGGAATGTCCTTCAAGTGTAACCTTTCAACCAGGTATGCGACTGCATATTATATGGATTAGTTGTTCTGGATTTAATGGTAATCTGGAAGGATACGCATCTACACTTATGGTCAACCACGAACTGGGAACTTGGCTTATGCTGAGTTTGTCAATAAGGCATTAGGACCTGATGTGTTCCGTGGTAAGCGCAAAATATCTGACCGTCAGGAAGTTTGATCGAAACCCCGAGTAGCAGTCCATACCAATGATGGGTTCGTTCATTGTTCTCTTATCCGATGGTTTCCAACAATAACTCACAATGATGTTGATCAAGTGTGCCTACGATGATACCTACAATCGTCGGTTATCATCACCACGGCAAGTATTCTCCAGCTCCATTCTACTTTTCAAAGGATCGACTTGACGTTTGGATATATCCCAGGAGTTGAGCACTGGCAGTTCATCGAGCCTCCCGCGCCTCTTACCACGCGTCATTGTCACCCACACGGTGAAGACTTGCTCTGTTCTGCGTCAATTCCCTCGGGAGGTATTAATGCAGCACATATGTCTGTCCGTCCAACCATTTATTTTACTCCCCACCTTCAAATCGCTAAAAATACTTTGGGTAACAGTACTTTGGGATCCCTGTTGGCACTCCGTTCTGTGAATGAGAATAATTCTTGGTGAGGGGTGAATGAGGGGTACATAATCGGTGTGTAGTGTACTTGGAATAATTTACTTGCTCTCGTGCCGTGTGTGCCGGGCTGGCGGCCCGCTCATTTTTCCACGTACTCACAATCATGGTACGTTGAGATAAATCAAAAATGATCCCTTCGATGATCTAGTTAGCCCAAAGCACCCCGTAAATCCCTCAGACTCAGAGCCCACGATCTCTCAAGCACCAGGGTTGAACAAGTAGCAGAGCTCGGGGAAAGTTTGGGATCGTCAGTAAGTGGTATATTCAATATTTTGCATTCTTCGACGGTTTCGTTGATACATACCTTGGAACAGGAACATGCTTCACCTTACGAAAATGCTCTGAAAAAGAAAGAAAAACAACACCTTAAACGAGAAGCCCTCGTCAAAAGTACGCCGCATTCATCATCTCTTGTACTTTACCAACGAGAACCTTACAGGACTAGAATCCCGCTTCTCCCCTTACTCAAAATCCCACAACCGAAGGTTAAAACGAAAGGCAAAGGAACAGCTGTCTGGTGGCTTGGATGAGATGCGAGTTGCCCTCGAAAACTTAGACTCGGAGTCACACCACGTCCAACCTACGGAAGTGAGTAGTGAACAGGCCATTGAACGCCCTCGTAATAGCCTTGCAAACGCCACCCAATCAAATCCAAAACCAAGTTTGATGATCGGCGAAGGCAAATCCGCGACACTCACCAAAGCACAGCGGAAGCGAGCATTGTAAGTCTTTTGACAATTAAATAATATCAATGTTTTGCCTGTAACCTATTGAAAAAAATGCTTTGTCAAGGCAAATGGAACGATTGCGACATCCGATCATACTCTCCAGTCCGCATTTCTCAACGAATCCTTTCCAGACCATTCGTACACATGCACAGAACACCCTTCTTAAGCACCAACCCCCGGCATGAATAGGCTGAATATGTCCCTGTGAAGGCTCAGGGACGGTTCTGTCGCGGGAGAATTCCAGTTTGAGATTAAAGACCTCGAAAGCTTGGTCTGTCTCACAACTCTGTCACAAGTCCGGAATGCTCACTGATGGTGACCCAGATTCTGTTGGATACATAGAAGCATCTCACGATATCTCATGACCTTGACATACCCTATGTTATACCAACTGAAATAAATTTTGTTGGAGACAGGTTTTATAATATTTGTGGAATGTTGAAGAGAGGTCGCTTCACTCAAAATATTTGAAATCTTGAAGTAATAAAGCAGAAACCTCTGTAACGTGGCTACCACCGTATCGTCTGACCCTCCTCTCCATTTTTCGTTCTCCACGAGAAACGAACAGTACAGTTCGAGTCGGCGGTGCATCAGTCACTGCGTGCAAAAGAGAGGAGATGGGTATCCGAAGCGGTAAGCCTGGCGATTTTTGTTGTGGTGTTTGCATCAGTTTAAACAGTCCATTATAGGTGTTCCTTCCAATGGGGATAGTCCTTTACACTCTACAGGTATCAAAGAGCCAGAAGCAAATCAAGACAAGGGACGTACAAAGTCTGGGGACCGGCAATCCCAGCCAAACACGGTTTGTTTGTACATGTTGTAAATAAGGCTACCTCAGTGACGCAAAGTAATTCTGGCTTCCACATAACATTAGAGCCTTAACTTTGAGTATAAAAGTTGCTCAAAAAAATAAAATAAAGAGATTGTCCA
>Ga0209006_10002571_pt1 | contig 16554 bp, 12 predicted proteins | sample JacPin_JW_Ref_O2_FD_188567 | JGI IMG/M metagenome (GOLD analysis project Ga0209006, IMG submission 188567) | Forest soil microbial communities from Algoma, Ontario, Canada - Jack Pine, Ontario site 1_JW_Ref_O2 (SPAdes) (version 2) | ecosystem: Environmental > Terrestrial > Soil > Boreal... | reverse complement strand
CGGGACGAGCGAAGACAGGAAAGACTGAGCGGAGAGAAAAAAAATGGCCCCGCCCGAACATCGAGCGGGGCCGCGCTGCGTTGGGGAAACTTACTTCGGCATGAGGACGGTGTCGATCACGTGGATCACGCCGTTGGAGCACAGAATGTCGGCCTTGGTGACGGTCGCGTCATTGATCATAACCATGCCGCCGTTGGTGGCGATGTTGAGCGACTGGCCGTTCACGGTTTTTGCGGAATTCAGCTTCATGGCTTGAGCGGCAGTAACTTTGCCTGCCACGACGTGGTAGGTAAGGATGGCGATGAGTTTCTGTTTATTTTCCGGCTTGAGGAGTTCGTCCACGGTGCCCGCCGGGAGTTTCGCGAACGCGTCGTCGGTGGGAGCGAACACGGTGAAGGGGCCTTTGCCTTTCAGAGTGTCCACAAGCCCTGCGGCCTTTAGAGCGGCGACGAGAGTTTTGAATGAGCCAGCCGCGACGGCGGTGTCGACGATATCCTGCGAACTGGATTGGGGATTGGCATAGGCTGCGGTGGAGAGAGTCAAGAACAGCGCTGCCGCCACCAACGAGACCAACCTTCTGAGTACGTTTGAACCTGCGATCATTCTGTTTCTCCTTTTTCATGCGAAGTTCGTTTAAATCCGGGTGCTACGACTTCCAGCGGAGCGAGGCGCTCCGGAGTTTGGCTTCTCTGAGCCGTCTCGATAGGTAGTACGTTTGAGCTGAGAGAAAAGATGTTTGACAGATGAGAAAATAGGTCGGAGACTGAAAATCGAGTGAGCGGTGGGCAAATTTTCGCGCCGGCTTTGCGCGCTGGTTAAAAGAGGAGATCCGATGCTGTCAGAGTCGCTGAAGAAAGGGATTCAGAGGTACGCGATCGGCGACAAGCTGCGCGCGCTTCGGCTAAAGAAAAAGATGGGATTGGTGGAGTTGGGCGGCCACACGGGACTTTCCGCGGCGATGCTTTCGAAGGTCGAACGCGGGAAATTGTTTCCGACGCTCCCCACCCTATTGCGGATCGCCATGGTATTCAGCGTGGGGCTGGAATATTTTTTTGCGGACGATTCGAAGCGGCACGTGCTGGCGATCGTGAGGCGCAAAGACCGGAAGCGATTTCCTGAACGGCCGGACGGACGGGACATCTCGTTTTACTTCGAGTCGCTGGATTTCGCGGCCGTGGATCGCAAGCTGGACGCGTACTACGCGGAGTTCCAGCCGCTACTCCCCGGGAAGGCGCGAAGGCATCAGCACGGCGGCGTGGAGTTTTTGTCGGTGTTGCACGGGCAACTGGAGATCCGGATGGGAAACGACGACCACGTGCTCGACGCGGGCGATTCGATTTATTTCGATTCGTCGCAGCCTCACTCTTACCGGCGCGTGAGCAAGAAGCGATGCTCGGCGATCGTGGTGACGACGGCGGGGTGAATCGTCGCTGCGCCAGCGCGTAAGTTACGAAAGGCACGACAGAAAAGGGCACGGCGTTGGCCGTGCCCCTTTTCTTTTGCAGAGACGAATTCGCGGCGCGAAGTGGCGCCGTTACGCGACGGTGACTTCGGGGCTCAGGTAAACGTCCTGGATGGCGTTGAGGAGTTGGACGCCTTCCTTCATGGGGCGCTGGAAGGCTTTGCGGCCGGAGATGAGGCCGGTGCCGCCGGCGCGTTTGTTGATGACGGCGGTCGCCACGGCTTCTTCGAAGTCGTTGGCTCCGGAGGCGCCGCCGCTGTTGATGAGGCCGGCGCGGCCGCTGAAGCAGTTGATGACTTGATAGCGGCAGAGATCGATGGGGTGATCGCTGTTGAGATCGGTGTAGATGCGCTTGTCGAATTTGCCGTAGCTGGAGTTGCCAATGTTGAGCGCTTCGTAGCCGCCGTTATTTTCGGCGAGCTTCTGCTTGATGATGTCGGCCTTGATGGTGACGCCGAGGTGATTGGCCTGGCCGGTGAGGTCGGACGAGAGGTGGTAGTCCTTATCTTTTTTGAAGGCGTTGTTGCGGAGGTAGCACCAGAGGACGGTGGCCATGCCAAGGTCGTGCGCCTGCGCGAAGCACTGACTGATTTCGATGATCTGGCGATCGGCGCCTTCAGAGCCGTAGTAGATCGTGGCGCCGACGGCGGCCGCGCCCATGTCGTAGGCTTCCTTCACGGTGCCGAAGAGAATTTCGTTGGCCTGGTTGGGGAAGGTGAGCAGTTCGTTGTGGTTAATTTTTACAATGAACGGAATCTTGTGGGCGTATTTGCGCGCGACCGAGCCGAGGACGCCGAACGTTGACGCGACCGCGTTGCATTCGCCTTCGATGGCGAGCTTGACGATGTTTTCGCCGTCGAAATAGTCGGGATTCTTCGCGAAGCTGGCGCCGGCGGAGTGCTCGATGCCCTGATCGACGGGGAGAATCGAGAGGTAGCCGGTGTTGCGCAGGCGGCCGTGGCCGAACATGCGCTGAAGGTTGGTGAGCACGCGAATGTTGCGATCGGTGAGCGCGTAAACCTGATCGACGAAGTTCGGACCGGGAAGGTGCAGGCGTTCCTTGGAAATTTTCGGATTCTTGAATCCGAGGAGCGATTCGGCTTTGGCGCCGAGGAGGCTCTCGATTTTGCTGCCGCTGGTTGATGTTGCCATTGCTTCTCCTTAGGTTTGTGCCGGACTAAGTTTACATCGGGTTGGTGGAATGTGGGACAGGAGAGGAAACTTTTAAAGGACTTTAACTTTCGTGCCGGTCACCCGAATGTTGATCCCGAGGCGATGCTAGTGGCCTAAATACTCGTGATCGCGCCAAGTTGGGGCGCAGCGTGCTGCGCCCCTACAAATGCTCAGGGCTTGCTGACGGTGCTGGGGTCGAGCTTTTCGGCGGCGGCGGTGTCGATGAGCCAGACGGTTTTGCCGTTGGTGGGTTGCAGGAGTTGCGATGGGAGCTGTTCGGGCTCGTAGGGCCCTTCGAGCACGCCTTTGAGGGCGAGCGCTTTGTCGGGTTTGGTGACCATGAAGATCACGAGGCCGGAGTTGTTGGCGACGGGCGCGGTCACGGTGACGCGCCAGGTGTAGAGCTTGCCGATCCAGTTCGACTTCACGAGGCGGCCGCCGTCCTGGAGCGCTTTGGTGCCGGGGAAAAGCGAGAGCATGTGGCCTTCGTCGCCCATTCCGATGAGGGTCACGTCGAAGCGAGGAAGCTGGCCAGGCGAGAGGTTGTAGAACGAAGTGAGGAGCTGCTCGTATTCCAGCGCGGCTTTTTCGGGATCGGGATTTTCCGCATTGATGCGATGCACTTGTTCGGGTTTGAGCGAGAGCTTCGTGAGCATCGACTCGTTGGCCATGCGGAAGTTGCTGTCTTTGTCGTCGGGCGGGACAGAGCGCTCGTCGCCGAAGAAGATGTAGGTCTTGTCCCACGGCATGACGGAAAAATAGGGCTCGGCGGCGAGCAGGGAATAGAGAGTCTTCGGGGTTGAGCCGCCGGCAAGAGCGATGGTGAAGCGGCCGTTTTGCTTTACGGCGGCGTTTGCGGCGGCGAGGATGAGTTCGGCGGCGCGTCCGGCGATGTCGTTGACGTCGCGGAAGACGTAAATTTCGCGATTCGAATGCGGTGCGGGAGTTGCCATTGGGTTTCCTTTCGCGATGCTTCAGGGGCTGAAGCCCCTTGGTTCTGGTGGCTAGATGTCGCGGCTAAAGCCGCGACCCACAAACCGATTTCGCAGCATGAGTCGCGGTCAAAATCACGATCCCAAATCAGCGCGCATGCAAGTCGATCGGCTAGCTACGCGTCGAAACCGGCTTTTCGTTCGCAGCGCGGGCTGAATCTGAAAAGCGGCGCTGATCAATGTCCTCTTCGCCGATGCGGCGCCAACTGCGGCCGTCGCGCTCCATCAATTCCTCGGCGTCGCGCGGTCCCCACGATCCGGCGGCGTAATTCGGGAAGCCGCGAGCGGGCAGCGCGTGCCACACGTCGATGATTGGTTGGATGACGCTCCAGCCGGCTTCGACCATGTCGGCGCGCTGGAAGAGCGTCGCGTCGCCGGCCATGCAATCACGCAAGAGGCGCTCGTAGCCGGTGCTGTGCTCGACGCCGAAATAATTGCAGTAGTCGAAGTCCATGTTGACGAGGCCGAGCTTCATCACCGAGCCGGGGACTTTGGCGCCGAAGCTGAGCGAGATGCCTTCTTCCGGTTGGATGTGGATGACGAGGCGATTCGTTTCGAGATTTTTTACGGTGGTGTTGCGGAAAAGCACGAACGGCGTGCGGCGGAACTGAATGACGATTTCGGTGGCGCGCTGCGCGAGACGCTTGCCGGTGCGCAGATAGAAGGGAACGCCAGCCCAGCGCCAGTTGTCGATTTGGAGCTTCAGCGCGACGAACGTCTCCGTGTTCGAATCGGGAGCGACATCGGGCTCGCTGCGATATTGCGGGACGGGTTCGCCTTCGATGATCCCTTCCCCGTATTGGCCGCGGACGGTGTTCTTCAGCACGTCTTCGGGCATCAGCGGCTGAATCGCGTGCAGGACTTCGGCTTGCTTGTTGCGGACTTCGTCGGCGTCGAAGGAGATCGGCGGCTCCATCGAGGTCATCGTGAGGAGTTGGAAGAGATGGTTGGGCACCATGTCTCGCAATGCGCCTGCGGTTTCGTAAAACCCGCCGCGATGCTCGACGCCGACGGTTTCAGACGCGGTGATCTGCACGTGGTCGACGTAATTGCGATTCCAGAGCGGCTCGATGATGTTGTTGGAAAAGCGGAAGACCATCAGGTTTTGGACGGTCTCTTTGCCGAGGTAGTGGTCGATGCGATAGATCTGATTTTCCGAGAGAACCTGCTTCAAATCCTTGTTGAGCTGGATCGCCGAAGTGTAGTCGTGGCCGAAAGGTTTCTCGATGATAACCCGCGACCAGTGGCCGTTTTCTTCCTTGGTGAGACCGGCAGCGCCGAGTTGCTGCACGATCGTGGCGAAAAATCGCGGAGCGACGGCAAGGTAGAAAAACCTGTTGCCCTGCGTGCCGTGGCTCTTATCGACCTCCGCGATTTGCGCGGCGAGCCGCTTGTACGCTTCGGCGTCATTGAAATCGCCTTTGACGTAATAGATGCGCTCTTTGAACCAATCCCAGCTTTTCAGATCGATCTGCGCCGGCGCGTATTTCGGAATTTCGTCGGTGAGCGTCTTGCGAAAATTTTCGGTGGTCGTGTCGTTCGCCGCGAAGCCGATGATCGCGAACTGCCTGGGCAGCATGCCGTCATTGGCAAGATTGACCAGCGCGGGAATGAGCTTGCGCTTGGTCAGGTCGCCGGTGGCGCCGAAAATGACCATGACATTCGGCATCGGCTGCACATTTGCAGGGTGATGATTGTTTGAGTTCATGAAGGTCCGTGTTTGGGCGCAGGCGGGTCCGCGCCATCATTCTTCCCAATGGGCCACGCAAAGGCCCGCGCCAAGTCTAAGCCAAACGAGCGCGTTCAGCCCTTCTTTTCGAGGTGCCCGCCGAACTGGAAGCGCATCGCAGAAAGAATCTTGCATGCGAAATCGTTCTCGCCGCGCGATGAGAATCGCTCGTAGAGAGCCTCGGTTAATACGGGTGAGGGAGCGCCGGATTCGATGCCTGCCAGAATCGTCCAGCGGCCTTCCCCGGAATCGGAAACACGGCCGGAATATTTGTCGAGGTTCGGTTGCTCTGTGAACGAGATTGCAGTGAGGTCGAGCAGCCACGACGCGATCACGCTTCCGCGGCGCCATACTTCGCTAACGTCGGCAAGATTGAAGTCGTACATGTAGTGCTCGGGGTTGCGCAGCGGCGTGGTTTCGGCGTCAATTTCCTGTTGATGTTTGCCGACGTTGGCATGGCGGAGGATGTTCAGCCCTTCAGCATAGGCGGCCATGATGCCGTACTCGATGCCGTTGTGCACCATCTTGACGAAGTGGCCGGCGCCCGATGGGCCGCAGTGGAGATAACCCTCTTCGGCGGTGCCGCCCAGTTTCTCGCGGCCCGGAGTGCGATCGATGTTGCCGCGGCCGGGAGCGAGCGTTTTGAAGATCGGATCGAGATGCTTCACGACGTCGGTTTCGCCGCCGATCATCTGGCAGTAGCCGCGCTCGAGTCCCCAAACGCCGCCGCTGGTGCCGCAGTCGACATAATGAATGCCCTTCGCGCTGAGTTCCTTGGCGCGGCGGATGTCGTCGATGTAATAGGAGTTGCCGCCGTCGATGATGATGTCGCCGACGTCGAGCTTGGACGAGAGCTCATGCAGCGTGCCGTCAACGACGGCAGCGGGGACCATGAGCCAGATCGCGCGCGGCTTGTTGAGCTTCTTGATGAAGTCGTCGATCGAGGAGGCGCCCGTCGGGCCTTCCTTCGCGAGCGCGGCAACGGTCGCGGGAGTGCGATCGAAAATCACGCACTGGTGGCCGTTTTTCTCGAGGCGCCGCACCATGTTGGCGCCCATCCTGCCTAGTCCGATCATGCCTAGCTGCATTTGCGTAGCTCCTCAGTGGTGCGGTGTGTGGTGGTGAAGAAAAATTTTCGGCTGCACGTCTCTGTCAGAGCTGCACAACCGTTTGCGGTGTTCGCGGATGCGAATTGCGGACGATCGCGAATTTCGAGTTTGGCCTGGCTACTTCAACGCCTGCTGAATCGCTGAGTCGAGAGTCTTCAAATCCTTCGCAACGTTCTTGCTGAGATGGACGCGAAGCGCGCGACGGCCGCGCTCGGCCAGAACGGCGAAATCGCCGCGAGCTTGTGCGGCTTTCACGACGCTGAAAGAGTATTTCTGCTCCGGCACTTCGATATTGACCGCGTCGTCGCACGTGATCTGGAGGAAGACGCCCGAGTTCGGTCCGCCCTTGTACGCCTGACCGGTCGAATGCAAGAAGCGCGGCCCGAATTCCGCCACGGTCGCGACCTTCTTGTTGTCGCGCACGAAGAGCCGAATCTTCTGCAGCGCCTTGGCATTGGCGTCGTTCATCGTGATGTAGCCGAGCACGCCGAAGTAATCGCCCGCGTGAATGCGGCCGAGATGCGTTCGGAGAACGTCCGCTAGCTTCGCGCCGCCCTTGAGCGCGGCGGTGTTTTTGTCGTCGGCATAGAGCTTGATGCCGCTGCCTTCGAAAAACGGAGTTTCCGCGGGCAGCGATCCCTTTTGTTCGTATTCAGTCGTCAGTTTACGCGTTTCGATCTTGCTGGCTTCCACGTCGGGCTGATTGAAGGCGTTGATTCCGATGATCGAGCCGGCAACGGCGGTTGCGATTTCCCAACGGAAGAATTCCTGGCCGAGGTTGTAGATATTGGCTACTTCGATGCGCACAACAGGCTGGCCCGCCTTTTCGAGAGCGGCGACCGCGGCGTCCTGCGCCTTGTTCGGCTTGGTCTTCAAACGGAGATATGCAAAAACGCGATCGTTGCCGTACACCGGCGGCTTGCCGAGCGTTTCGCGATCGACCGGGACGATGCCCTTGCCGACTTTGCCGGTCGATTCGGCAAGAAGCTGTTCGAGCCACGCGCCGAGATCATGAATTCCCGGCGACGCGATGATCGTGACTTTATCGCGGCCGCGAACGGCGGCGGTACCGAGAATCGCGCCGAGGATCACGCCGGGGTTTTTGTCGGCAGCGACGTCGGAGCCAGTGGCCTTCACCATTTCGTGCGTGACCTTGAGGAATTTCGGAATGTCGATGCCCATGATGGCGCCGGGCACCATACCGAAATCTGAAAGCGCGGAATAGCGGCCGCCGATACTCGGCACGCCAAAGAACACTTTGCGGAAGTGATCGCCTTCCGCGACGGTCTGCATTTTCGAGCCGGGGTCGGTAATCGCGATGAAGCGGCTGCCGACTTCCTTATCGCCGACCTTCTTGCGAATCTGCTCGAAGAAATACTGCTTGTAGATGTTGGGTTCGAGCGTGCTGCCCGATTTGCTGGAAACAATGCAGATGGTGCTCTTCAGATCGAGCTTCGCCTGGAGCGCCTTGATCTGCGCCGGATCGGTCGAATCGAGCACGTGCAGTTCAGGCGAGCCCTTGATCTTGCCGAACGTCAGACGAAGAACTTCCGGGCAGAGGCTCGAACCGCCCATGCCGAGCAGCAGCGCATGCTTGAACTTCGCCTTCTTGATGTCGGCGGCGATGTTCTTCAGGTGCGCGATCTCGCCTAGTTGGTCGTTGACGACCTCAAGCCAGCCAAGCCACTTCGCTTCGTCATCGCTCGTCCAAAGGGAGGCGTCGTGCTCCCAGAGGCGCGAAACTTTGTTGTTCTTTTTCCAGTCGTCAATCGACGCCTGGACGGCGCCAGAGAGTTCGGCGGGGAGTTTGTAGCTCTGGCGATTTAGGCTCACGCGTGCACTCCTGCGGATTTCCCGGTGGCTTCCAGCAATTTCTCAAAAGCTTCGGCGAAGAGCTTCACACCATCGACGACGAGCTTGTCGGTGGCTTCCTTCATCGAGATGCCCGATTTATCGAGATCCGACATGGTCTTGGCGGCAGCATCGACGTTTTCGGTGAGACTCTTGCGCAGCTTGCCGTGATCGCGGAAGGCGTCGAAGGTGGCCGGCGGAATCGTGTCGACGGTGTCGGCGCCGATCAGCTCTTCGACGTAGAGCACGTCGCGATACTTCGGATTCTTTGTGCTGGTGCTGGCCCAGAGCAAACGCTGCGTTTGCGCGCCCTTTGCCGCCAGCGCCTTCCAGCGCGCTCCACCGAACAGCTCCTGATACTTCTTATAGGTGAGCTTGGCGTTTGCGATGGCGACTTTGCCTTCGATCGACTGAAGCAACGCTTTCTTGCTCGAGTCCCTCTCGGTCTTCAGTTGCTCTTCGATCTGACCGTCGATCAGCGTGTCGATGCGGCTGACGAAGAAGCTTGCCACGCTGGCGATCTTGCTGATGTCCTCGCCTTTCTTGGCGCGGGCTTCGAGCGCCGACAGGTATGCTTCCGCTACCTGTTCGTAGGCCGATTGCGCGAACAACAGCGTGATGTTGATGTTCAGCCCGTCTTCAAGAAGCTGACGAATCGCCGGGATGCCGGCCGGAGTCGCGGGAACCTTGATCATCACGTTCGGGCGGTTGACCGACTTCCACAGGCGCCGAGCTTCGTCGATCGTGCCCTGCGTGTTATTCGCCAGCAGCGGTGAGACTTCCAGGCTGACGTAGCCGTCGCGGTGTTTCGTTTCGGCGTAAACACCCTTGAAGATGTCGGTGGCGTCCTGCACGTCGCGGATCGCGATCTTTTCGTAAACACCCTTGGCGTCGAGCTTTTTTGCCTCAGGCGAATCGGTAATGTCGGAATAGAACTGACCGCCGGTGATGGCCTTCTCGAAAATCGTGGGATTCGAGGTCTGGCCGCGAAGGCCGTCCTGGTCGATCATTTTCTTCAGGCCGCCGCCGGTCAGCAGGTCGCGCCGGATGTAGTCCATCCACGGCGATTGTCCGAAATCGTTCAGAGCCTTGATGGGGTTCGTTCCTGTCGCTCCAGTGGGGAGCGCGGTGGTTGTGGTCATACGGGTTCTCCTTTTCTTTGAAACCTGGGTTACTCGAAACTCTCATCCTCTAACGGAGGATTGTACGTATCGCAGTTATTTCCCGGCGACCTGCTTGGCCGCGGCCACGATGTTCTCGATCGTGAAGCCGAACTTCTTCATCACATCCTTGATCGGAGCCGAAGCGCCAAAACTGTGCATACCGATCATCTTGCCCTTCGGCCCGACATAGCGATCCCATCCAAACGTCGCCGCCATTTCGACGGAAACGCGCGCCGTGACCGCCGCTGGAAACACACTTTCCTTGTAAGCAGCGTCCTGCTTTTCGAACAAATCCCACGACGGCATGCTGACCACGCGCGCCTTGACGCCTTCCGCCGCGAGCTTCTCGCGAGCTTCGACGCAGAGATACACTTCGCTGCCCGTCGCCATCAAAATCACGTCGGGTTTGCCGCCTTCCGCGTCAATCAAAACGTAGGCACCCTTCGCTACACCGGAGGCCGGCGCAAATTTCGTCCGGTCAAAGGTCGGGAGCGGTTGCCGCGTCAGCACGATCGTCGACGGTGAAAGTCGCGACTGAACCATGACTTTGTATGACTCGACCACTTCGTTAGCGTCGGCCGGCCGGAACAACATCATGTTCGGCATCGCGCGCAAACCGGCGAGCTGCTCGATCGGCTGGTGCGTCGGCCCGTCTTCGCCGAGACCAATCGAATCGTGCGTGAAGATGAACATCGACGGCGTCTCTTCCAACGCCGCGATGCGCATCGCCGGCTTCATGTAGTCGCTGAAATTGAAAAACGTCGCGCTGAATGCGCGCAGCTTTGAAACGCTCAGGCCGTTGACCGCCGCGCCCATCGCGTGCTCACGCACGCCGAAGTGCAGGTTGCGTCCTTTATACGCGTCCTCGGGGAAGAAATCGCCCGCGCCTTCGAACGTCAGATTCGTCTTGTTCGAATGCGCCAGGTCCGCCGAGCCGCCGATCATCCAAGGAATATTCTTCGCCAGCGCGTTGAGCACCTTGCCGGAAGAATCGCGCGTCGCCATGCCCTTCGCATCGGCAGGGAAGTTCGGCAGATCCTTGTCCCAGCCCTTCGGGAGCTCTTCCTTCTGCATCGTCTGAATCTGCTGATCGAGCTCAGGAAACTTCGTCTTGTACTCGTTATAGACCTTCGTCCACGCCGCGTGATTTTCGCCCCCGCGCTTGCCGATGCCGCTCTTAAAGCGGTCGTACACGCCGTCCGGCACGAGGAACTGCGCATCTTCCGGCCACCCGTAAAATTGCTTCGTCAGCTTTACTTCTTCCGGCCCTAGCGGCTCGCCGTGCGAATCCGACGAATCATGCTTGTTCGGCGACCCATATCCGATGTGGCTATCCACGACGATCAGCGTCGGCTTGTCGTTCGTCTTCAGGAACGTCTCGTACGCGCGACCAAGCATCACGAGATCGTTCGCATCCGAAACTCGCGTCACGTTCCAGCCCAGCCCGACATACTTCGTCATCACATCTTCGTCGTACGACCACTTCGCCGGCCCATCCAGCGTCACGCTGTTGTGATCGTAGATCCAACACAGATTCGAAAGTTTCAAATGCCCGGCCAGCGACGCGGCTTCGTTGCCGATGCCTTCCATCATGTCGCCGTCGCCGCAAATTGCGAACACGTTGAAATCGAAAACGGTGTAGCCCGGCCGGTTGTAATTCGCGCCCAGCCACTTGCTCGCGATCGCCATTCCGACGCTGTTCGCGACGCCCTGACCCAGCGGACCGGTCGTCGTCTCGATGCCCGTCGTGATGTGCGACTCGGGATGCCCCGGCGTCACGCTATCCAGCTGGCGAAACGACTTGAGATCGTCAAGCGAAACAGCTGGCTTGTCCGTGATCTTGCCGTCGTGGTCCACGCGCTTCACGCCGGTCAGGTGCAGCATCGAGTACAGCAGCATCGACGCGTGCCCATTCGAAAGCACGAACCGATCGCGATTCGGCCACGTTGGATCGGCCGGGTCGTACCTCAAATAGTTTTGCCACAGCGCATACGCCACCGGCGCCAGCCCCATCGGCGCGCCCGGGTGGCCTGAATTCGCCTTCTGCACTCCATCGATCGCCAGCGTTCGAATCGTATCGACACTGAGAAGGTCGATATCCGACTGTAGTTGCGGTGAAAACTTCGCCTGCGTCGTGCTCGTTTGCGTCGTGCTCACGATGACTCCCGCGGGATTTTCGCGCCCGCTGCTATCTCTCTAGTTTGGATGCACCGCATTTCGCGGTGGATGATGGAAATTTCATCCTGAAATATGATTTCACAAACTCGGTGCCAACTTCGCTGCTTCTGGGGTTCGGAGCTGCTGCGGCTACCTCCGAGCGATGCCTCCCCGTGGGAATTATCGGCCAGCCTTGCAATCCTGTGAGGGGACAAGGTCCACCGGCGAAGGGAGGGCGTCCAAGCTAACGCGGCGTCCCGCCTCGTGTCAATTCTGTTGCGGCAATTTCACAATGTGCGCTCGCCGGCCAGCGCGTCGTCGGACCACGCTTACTCTGCCGCAACAGTTTGGATGTGGTTTCCCTAAGGTTTGATACGACTTCATTTCAGCAGCCTTACGGCCCGGCAAATATTGCCGTGCGTTCCCCACGGAAGCCTGTACAATCTCCGCCGGTCCATGGCACTCAACGGTACGCTGGTCAAAAGCACTGGAGTCGCCGCGCTCGGCGGCCTGCTCTTCGGATTCGACACCGCCGTCATCTCCGGAACAACCCAGTCGCTGACCCAGGTCTACCACCTTACGCCGTATCTCCTCGGCGTCACCGTCTTTAGCGCCATCCTCGGTACGATATTCGGCTCGATGTTTGCCGGAATCCCCGGCGAAAAATACGGCCGGCGCGACAGCCTGCGTGTCCTCGCCATCCTTTATCTCGTCTCGGCGCTCGGTTGCGCGCTCGCTTGGAACTGGTCGGCTCTCGTCTTCTTCCGGTTCATCGGCGGCCTCGGCATCGGCGGCTCATCGGTACTAGGCCCGACCTACATCGCCGAGCTCGCCCCGGCCAAATATCGCGGCCGCCTCGTCGGACTGTTCCAGTTCAACGTCGTCCTCGGCATCCTCCTCGCCTATTTTTCGAATTACCTTGTCGGCCTTGCCAATTTCGGCGCCGACGAATGGCGCTGGAAGTTCGCCGTCCCCGCCGCGCCCGCCCTTCTATTCTTCCTCCTCCTCTTCGCCATCCCGCGCAGCCCGCGCTGGCTCGCCAAGCAAAGACGCGTCGACGAAGCCCGCGAAGTCCTAAAACAAATCGGCGAGCCGAACTACGAACAGGAACTCCAGGAAATCGTCCATTCGATCGACACCGAAAGCGCTGCGAGCGACGCGCTCTTCACGTGGAAATATCGCTTCCCGATTTTCCTCGCCGTCACCATCGGCATGTTCAATCAGCTCAGCGGCATCAACGCCATCCTCTATTACATCAACGACATCTTCGCCGCCGCCGGCTTCAGCAAAGTTTCCGGCGATCTGCAATCCGTCGCGATCGGCGGCACAAATCTTCTTTTCACCATGCTCGCCATGTCCGTCATCGATAAAATCGGCCGCAAAACTCTGCTGCTGATCGGCTCCGTGGGCACATCCCTATGTCTCGGCGGCGTCGCCTACATTTTCTTCGCACACCAGCACCAGAGCCTCCTCGTCTGGCTCCTCGTCGGCTTCATCGCCTTCTTCGGGTTTTCCCAAGGCGCGGTCATCTGGGTTTACATCGGCGAAGTTTTCCCGAACCAGGTGCGCGCCAAAGGCCAGAGCCTCGGCAGCTTCTCGCACTGGTTCATGAACGGCGCGATCTCGCTCGTCTTCCCCGTGATCGCCCACTCCAGCGGAGCCTACCCCTTCGTCTTCTTCTCGGTCATGATGGTCGTGCAGCTCGTCGTCGTCGGCGCGTTCTACCCCGAGACCAAAGGCGTCTCCCTCGAAGAAATGCAGCACAAACTCGGAATCGCCTGAACGAAGCCCACTCGGCCCCATGTCCTGCCAAGCAAGCAACCAACCCACCGGCAACCACGTCTTTGGAGTGCGGCGTCTCGACGCCGCTTTCGATGCGTAGCCCCCGAAACAAAACCGTCCTTCTAGCACTACTCCTCGCCGTCGCGAGTCTCCCTCTTGCGCTCGCCGCTCAACAGGAATCACGCAGGCCGCAACAAGCAAAGCCGTCCACCTCCGCCGCGAAATCGCCCGCGCTACCGGCCGCCGAGAAATCCGCAACCGCAACAACTCCTCCCGGCAGCGAGGCCTGCGCCAAATGCCACTCCGCTATCGCCGCCTCGTATTCCCAAACCGCCATGGCCCGCGCCAGCGGCCAAGCGATCGACCAGCTCACCCCCGCCGACTTCACCCACGCCGCCTCGGGTGTCCACTACCGCGTCTACCCCGAAAACAACGCCGCCATGCTCTCCTTCGATCGCCCCGACGATCCCGCCATGCACGGCACGCGCCGCCTCCAATACTTCATCGGCTCCGGCCACCGCGGTCGCACCTATCTCTTCTCCCTCGATGATTTCTTCTTCGAATCGCCAATCAACTGGTACGCGCAGAAAAGGGTCTGGGACACCGCGCCCGCCTTCCAGGACGCGAAATTCATGCCGATGAATCTCCCCGCGTATCCCGGCTGCCTCAATTGCCACACCAGCGCGTCTCGCGCACCCATCGCCGGCACCGAAAATAAATACGACATGCCGCTCTTCGCGCACGACGGCATCACCTGCGAACGCTGCCACGGCGACAATGCTGCCCACATCGCCACCGGCAAGGGCGAGATCGTCAATCCGTCCAAGCTCCCGCCGGCGCGCCGCGACGACGTCTGCATGCAGTGCCACCTCGAAGGCAACGTCGCCATCGAGCAGCCCCACCGCAAGCTCGCCAACTATCACCCTGGCGAGAATTTGGGCGACGACGTCCACTACTTCATCTATGTCGATCAGGAATCACAACAGATTCGCGCGCTCGGCCAATCCGAAGCGCTCTGGCAAAGCGTCTGCAAAGTTAAATCCGGCGACAAGATGACCTGCACGACGTGCCACGATCCGCACTCGACGCCCGCACCAGCGCAACGCGTCGCGTTCTATCGCGCGAAGTGCCTCACCTGCCACACCGATGCGTTTGGCGCGCAGCATCACGCCGATCAGCCCGACTGCACCTCGTGCCACATGCCGCGCACCAACACCTCAAACGTCGCGCACACGCAAGCCACCGATCACCGCATTCTGAAATTGCCGATGATGCCGCTCCAGACTTTGCAGACCGGCGCTGCCGCGCAGCTCGTCCGCTTTCCGCCGCTGCCAACGCAAACTCAGCCGTCGACGCATCCAGGTGAAAGTGCAAACGACCCTGGCGCCGCCGCAGCAGCCGCCGTGCAATCCGCTTCGCCAGCCCCAGCAGCGCCCGCGCCCGTCGGCGATGCACGAGATCTGGCTCTCGCCTGGGAATCGATCGCACAAGAAGGCCACGCCTCCGCCGCCATCGAAGCCGAGCGCAATCTCAATCAAGCCATCCTCGAGCATCCCGACGATCCAGTTCTGCTCGACAGCCTGGCCTTCTTCGCGCAACGCCGCGGCGACACCGCGAAAGCACGCGAACTCTACGAACACGCGCTCCGCGCCGATCCCACGATGATCGACGCCGCCGCAAATCTCGGCGTCATCGAAGCGCGCGCCGGAAACTACAATCGCGCCGCCGAGTTGTGGTCTCCCGCCTTCGCCCGCGCCCCGGGCCGCAGCTCCATCGGCATGAATCTCGCCCACATCTCCTGCGACACCGGCCAATTCGACAAAGCCCGCGCCTTCGTCGCCCGCGTCCTCCAATTCAACCCCGACTCCCCCACCGCCAAAAATTTCGCCAAAGCCCTATCCGCCGACCCACCCAACTGCAAATCCCGCTAGCGCGAATCTATTGATTCGCCACCCTGTAACCGCGATCGCTTCCCAGGTCGCGGGCCTTTCCCAAAATGCTTGGCTTGGTCGCCTCGTAACTCCTTCGCGCTCGCGAATATAGCCATTCCCGCGCATCCCGCATCCAACCCCGAGCCAAACTTCGCAGGAGAAAAAATGAACCTCACCAACAACACCATCTTCATCACCGGCGGCACCTCCGGCCTCGGCCGCGCCTACGCCGAAGCCTTCCACAAACTCGGCAACCAGGTCATCATCTCCGGCCGCCGCAAGGGCCACCTCAACGAAATCACCAACGCCAATCCCGGCATGAAAGCCGTCGAACTCGACGTCGCGAATCCCGACAACATCGCCGCCGTCTGCAAGAAACTCATCTCCGACTATCCGAAACTCAACGCCGTGATGAACAACGCCGGCATCATGCAGATCGACGACACCTCCACCGTGATGGACGACGCGCAAGCAACCTCGATCATCACCACCAATCTGCTGGGCCCGATTCGTGTCACGTCCGCCCTCATCGAGCACCTCAAAAAACAGCCAGCCGCCTACGTAATGACCGTCTCCTCCGGCCTCGGCTTCACTCCGATGAACGCCACCGCGATCTACTGCGCCACCAAAGCCGCAATTCACTCCTACTCGCTGACGACGCGCTACAAACTTAAAGACACCAACGTCAAACTCATCGAAATCGTCCCGCCTTGGGTCCAGACCGATCTCCTCAACAGCAAAGACAATCCCAACGCCATGCCGCTCGCCGATTTCATCGCCGAATCGATGAAGCTGCTCGGCACCGACGCCGACGAAATCCTCGTCGAACGCGTCAAGCCCCTCCGCAACAACCCCGGCCCCAACGAACACCCCTTCTTCAACAAATTCCAGGAAATCATCGTCCAAGCCACGCACTAAAAATCGCTACCAAATCTCCGCGCACCTCTGCGGAACTCGACGCCTCTGCGTTATCTTTTTTCTCGCCACCCAATTGGCCAAGAATTTACATAGCTTTCTCTCAACAGATTCGACTTTTCTCCATCGTTTCGGGATAATTTCACCCACGCATCCCCGCTTTAATTGACAGGTCAGGAGACCAACAGAATGCTGCGCATCAACGACGAAGCCCCCAATTTCACCGCCGAAACCTCGCAAGGCAAAATCAATTTCCACGAATGGATCGGCGACAGCTGGGCCATCCTCTT
>Ga0209006_10002570_pt1 | contig 16554 bp, 10 predicted proteins | sample JacPin_JW_Ref_O2_FD_188567 | JGI IMG/M metagenome (GOLD analysis project Ga0209006, IMG submission 188567) | Forest soil microbial communities from Algoma, Ontario, Canada - Jack Pine, Ontario site 1_JW_Ref_O2 (SPAdes) (version 2) | ecosystem: Environmental > Terrestrial > Soil > Boreal... | reverse complement strand
CGGTTCGCGGCCTCAACGGTAGCTGTGTGATCGCGCCGGGCGTCATTCTGATCGCAGACTGTTTTGGAAGCTTGATTTGGCGTGTGGATCTCAACACGCATGATGGCAAGCCGAAAGCCAGCGTATGGCTCAGGCATGACAGCATGGGTTACTACCCAGGGCAGATGAAGCCTGAGCAGCCGGGTGTCAATGGTGTGCAATATTCACCGAAGCGCGGCTATCTCTACTTCACTAATACTGCGAAGCAGCTCTTCTTGAGAGTCAAGGTTGAACCCGCGACCTACAATCCGGTCGGGGAGCCGGAAGTTGTCGGCGGCGGCAGGATGTTCGATGACTTCTGGATCGATCAAGACGCCGCCTTTGCCTATCTGACGACGCATCGCCAGAATACGATCGATCGTCTATCGCTCGAACCCTCAGAAAATAGCGAGAAGAGGATTAGCATCGCCGGGGATCCCTTCACTCCGGAGCTCATCGGCCCCTCAGCCGGTCACTGGGCAAGACGGCCTGGCGAATATGGGAAAATCGCGTTCTTTACTAGCGACGGAGGTACAGCATCGCCGCCCGAGATTGGTCCTCAAACAGCGAAGCTCATGAAGATCGAGTTGGTGGCGTAGGCACGGCTTCATAATGCCGCGGCAACTCTGATTATCGCCACAATCGGCGCTCGGCTCGCTGCCGCGCCAACTGCCAATGTATTCATCATTTCTTGAAGAGGGCATCGTGTTTGATCAGAGCGTAAGCGGAAAAGCGATTGTTAACAGCGATTGTGAGGGACAAATATGCTGCCCCTCCCTAGACCGAGAATCTTCACAAAAGCGTGACGATTCTCTACCGAAAATAACGCGATCTTTCCAACAAAGATAGAGGAGTCAACATGAATACCAAAACGAATAGCATTCCTGAGTTGATGGATACGAAACAGAAATCCGCACAATCTCTCGACGACGGTCAGTGGCGCATCGAAAGCGATTCCTTGGGGGAGGTGAAGGTTCCAGCTGATCGTTTGTGGGGCGCCCAAACTCAGCGATCGCTTGAGCATTTCAACATCGGAAAGGACCTCATCCCGCGCGAGATGATCGTGGCTTACGCAGTTCTGAAGAAAGCCGCAGCGAATGCAAACCACACAGGCGCGCGGCTCGACGTCCAACGTTACAAGCTGATCGTTCAGGTCTGTGACGAGATCGTCGCGGGCCAGCATGAGGACATGTTTCCTCTGCACGTATGGATGACGGGAAGCGGCACGCAATTCAACATGAATGTGAACGAAGTCATTTCTAACCGCTGCTGCCAAATAGCGGGCACGCCGCTGGGGAGCAAGACGCCGGTTCACCCTAACGATCACGTCAACATGGCGCAGTCCTCCAACGACTCGTTTCCCTCCGCAATGAACATCGCGGCGGCGGTGAATGTGAAGCAGCGGCTTATCCCGGCGGTGAAGGCGTTGCACGATGCGATCGCTAAGAAGGTCGCGGAGTGGAAGGACGTCATCAAGATCGGCCGCACGCACATGCAAGATGCCACACCGCTCACTCTCGGGCAGGAGTGGTCGGGCTATGAGGGCGTGCTCGCGGACGATCTGGATCGGATCGAAGATGCGCTGAAGGGAATTTACCGTCTTGCGCTCGGCGGTACGGCTGTCGGCACCGGCATCAATTCAGCGCCAGGCTTCGCCGAGGCTGCGGCGGCTGAGATCGCCAAGCTCACCGGGTTACCCTTCGTAACCGCGCCGAACAAATTCACGGTGCAGGGTGCCCACGACGCTCAGGTACAACTTTCCGGCACGTTGCGGACCCTTGCCGTGTCGCTCTACAAGATCGCCAACGACGTCCGACTGATGTCCTGCGGCCCGCGAGCCGGCTTCGCTGAATTGATAATTCCCGAGAACGAACCGGGCTCGTCGATCATGCCGGGCAAGGTGAACCCCACCCAGGCAGAAGCCCTTACGATGGTCGCCGTCCAAGTGATGGCGAATGATTTGGCGGTGGGCTTCGGTGGCGCTGGCGGTTACCTCGAAATGAACGTCTACAAACCTCTGATCATCTACAACATCACCCACTCGATCACGCTCATGACCGACAGCTGCACGAACTTCCGCACCTTCCTGGTCGAAGGGACCAAGCCCAATCTGAAGAAGATCAACGAATACGTCGAGCGTTCGCTGATGCTGGTGACGGCGCTCTCACCCGTCATTGGCTATGACAAGGCTTCAAAAATTGCGCACTACGCAATGGACAACGACCTGACGCTGAAGCAAGCCGCGCTGAAGCTCGGCTTCGTGACAGAAGCCGAATTCGATCGCGTTGTTGACCCGAAAAAAATGGTCACACCCTATGTGGCGACCGCTGCTGCCTAGTGGTGAGGCACAGGATCACCAGCCCTGAGTTAAAAAAAACGAAAGAGAGGTAATTAGAGATGACTAGCACTGCCAAGCACGGAATCGAATTGCTCCACGATCCATCGCTCAACAAGTCCACAGCTTTCACCGAGGCTGAAAAACAAGCACTCGGTCTTGTGGGGCTCATTCCTGATGTAACGGAGACCCCGGAGCTTCAGTTGCAGCGCGTGAATTTGCAACTCGCGCAAAAGCCCACCGACCTGGAGCGCTACATATACTTGATCAATCTGCTCGACCACGACGAAACACTCTTCTATCGAACGGTAATGTCGGATCCGGCGCACTTTCTGCCGATCGTCTACGACCCCACGATCGGCGAAGCATGCCTGAAGTTCGGCCATATCTACCGCCAGCCGCGCGGCATGTATCTCTCTATCACGCGGCGCGGCAAGGTAAAGGAAATTCTGAAAAACTGGCCGCAGAAGGACGTACGCTTCATCTGCGTCACCGACGGCGGCCGAATCCTCGGCCTTGGCGATCTCGGCGCCAACGGCGCGGGCATTCCCATCGGCAAGCTACAGCTCTACACGGCTTGCGCGGGGGTACCACCGCAGTTTTTGCTCCCCATGTACCTCGACGCCGGCACCAACAACGAACAATACCTGCACGATCCTCTGTATCTGGGAATGCGCAAGCCGCGCCCGGCGACCGAGGACCTCTATTCCTTCGTTGATGAGTTCGTTCAAGCAGTGCAGGAAGTGTTCCCGAAGTGCTGTATTCACTTCGAAGATTGGACGGGCAAAGACGCCGTGCACCTGCTGAAGCGCTACCGCGATAAGTATTGCGTGTACAACGACGACGTGCAAGGCACGGCCGGAATCACCCTTGCAGGGATGATCAACGCGGCGAAGATCAAGGGCACAAAACTGAAAGATGAAAAGTACCTGTTCCTCGGCGCCGGCTCGGCCGGTATCGGCCTTGCGGACTTGCTCTGTTCCGCGCTCGTTAAACAGGGAATGAGCCTCAAGGAAGCGCAGTCGCGCGTCTACATGTTCGATATCAACGGCCTGCTCGAGTCCACCCGCAAGGACCTGTTCGATTTCCAGTTGCAGTACGCGCACCAACACGCGCCTACCAGGGACTTCGTCGCTGCGATCGAGAGCATCAAGCCGAGCACGATCATTGGCGTCAGCACGATCGGCGGCGCCTTCAATCAAAAGGTGATAGAGGCGATGGCGAAGATCAATGAACGTCCCGTAGTCCTTGCGCTATCGAACCCCACCGAGCATGCGGAATGCACGCCCGAACAGGCTTACACCTGGTCAAAGGGCAAGGCGATTTATGCGGCTGGTGTGCAGTTCCCACCCGTCCAGTCCAACGGCCAGACGTTCCTGCCGGGACAAGCAAACAACTTCTATATTTTCCCGGCGGTCGGTATGGCGATCTTCGCCACGCAGGCGAAGCGAGTCACAGACGAGATGTTCATCGAGGCCGGTCAAGCGGTTGCGGATCAGGTGCCATCCGAGTTGCTCAAGCAGGGCCTCTTGTATCCACTGCAGTCGAATATTCTCGAGTCCGAGATCCAGACCGCCGCGCGAGTGGCAAAGCTCGTCTTCGACTCCGGTCTGGCAACAGTAGCTCGTCCAACTGATATGGTTGCGTTCATTCGCAAGCACGTTTACAGGCCGGAATATGTAAACGAAGCAGCGGGAATGACAGCCAAAGCCTGAGAAAGTGCGGCGAACGAAACGCGTTCGCCGCACCCTATTTTCGGCTCAACAATCCGAAACGGCTCCATCATCGGGACCCCAGATCAATCATCGCGGGCGGTGGGAGATGTGTTGCTTGGGCGATCAGCAATGTCGGTGTAGGTTCCTGTTTTTCTTGAGCCTCAGCCTTTGCCTACTTGTTTTTCCGACTCGTTCGCAGACGGCACAACAGGAACCTATTCCCGGCCCGGACAGTCACGAGACCGGCCAGGGCCCGCACGGTCACCTCTTTGGGACTTGGGGCGGGGAGCGGGCGCGCCTGCAGGAGCGCGGCGTGAGTTTCGATTTTCAGTATGTAAGCGATTCCCTCTGGAACCTCAAGAGCGTGCAACCGGAGCGGTTTGCGAGTTGGAACAGGTTCCGGGGTACGGTGGACATTGATTTTGGAAAGTTGAACGGATGGCACGACCTGTATTTCCACGCGACTGCGCTGTGGCAGGGCGGCGGCAATCTCGGAGCATTTCTTGGCCTGCTGACGAGTCCCAGCGGCATGTCCAGCATGAATACGTGCCGACTGGATTCCTGGTGGCTTGAAAAGCGCTGGCTCGACGAGCGAATCGTTGCACGCGTGGGCCAGTTCGCAGGCCAGGATTTCTACGGAACGGATCACTACGCGGCTTCCTTCATCTTTGAGCCGATGGGCTACGCGTTGGGCAATTTATTTACGGATCTAGAGTCCTTCGATCCGCCCTCGACGCCGGCAATGGAAGTCCGCGTCGTGCCGATTCACAACTTGTATGTCAAATCGATGGTGGCGGCCACGGTCCGCTCTCCTTTTTCGCAAAATCCAACCGGCTTGGTTCCGCAGTTTAACGGAACACCCGTAAGTGTTTCGGAGATTGGATTCACTCCGGGTAAGAACGCTTCGTCGATGCGAGCGTTTGACAACGTCGAGGGTCGCAAGGGATATTCAGGCCTCTATCAGTTCGGCGCCTCTTACAATCCCGGAAAGTTCACGTCACCGACGAGTGCGACGCCGCGGTCCGGAAATTACCTGTTGTACTGGATGGCGAGCCAGGCTCTATGGCGAGTCGACCCGAAACGCGGCAAAGGGCTGGATGGAACTTTTGCCTACGACTGGAGTCCTCCAAACGTCAACCGCAACAACACCTTGCTAACCGCGGGCCTGCGTTTCAACGAGCCGCTGCGCCTGAAGATTCACAACACCATGTCGCTGGGCTATGTACGAAACAGCCTGAGCCCACAATTTCTTCCGGCCGGGATGCCCGCATTTAAGACCGAGCAGGGCGTTGAGTTCAACAGTCTGCTGGACCCGTTACCAATGCTTCTTTTGCAGCCCGTAGTTCAGTACTACGCGAACGTGGGAGGGGGCGCGCAGCGCGCCGTGGTTTTCGGATTCAGAACCAAAGTGGAGTTCTAGAGAGGTCTTTGCAGCGCTTTAGAGGGAATCTTTCATGAACATCAGTGGATTATTCGGAGCATTAACTCCTGTCTTTTTTGTCCTCGCGCTTGGTTACCTGGCTGGCAAGCGCAATGCCTTCGATGCGGACCAGTCCGCGGGCCTGAGCAAACTGGCACTAACCTTTGCCCTGCCGGCCTCTCTGTTCGTCAGCATGACCGACATTCCGAAGTATCTTCTCCTGCAGCAGGGTCGTCTTGTTCTGGCGCTGATTCTTTCTCACGCCGGCCTTTTCCTGGCTGCGTGGCTGCTCTTGCGAAGGGCGAAGTCGCTCGGCGGGACGGCTTCCATTATCTATTCGTTGATGCTTGCGACATCCGCGACGCCAGTCTTTGGCCTTGCCGTTCTCGAACCACTCCTGGGTCGGACCAGCGGGGGTGCCGTGGGACTCGTGGCCCTAGCGATCAATTTGACGGTGCCTCCAGCAGTGATCCTTCTGGAAATGGATGCAGCGACAAAAGATCTAAGAGTCGCCACCGACCGTTCGAAGCCGAGTGCAATCGTAACCGGCCTGAATGCTGGCTTGAAATCCCCACTCCTGTGGGCGCCAATCCTGGGAATCGCTATCGTCCTTTTGAGCATTCACCTGCCAACTGTGCTAGCTCGCTGTTTCGAGTTGATTGGCTCAGCCACATCCGGGGTAGCAGTTTTTGCCGTAGGCCTCGTTCTGGCAGCTCATCCGGTTCGTTTTTCACATGCCGTATTGGTCGGTTCCATAGCTCGTGTGACCGTGCAATCGGCGGTTCTCTTCGCTCTACTGCATTTGTTGCATGTTGTTAGTCCGTTCGCGCGCGAAGCGCTGGTTTGTTGTAGCTTTCCCCTGGCTACCGTGGTCGTACTCTTTGCGGCCAGGTACAAAGCAGTGGAGTCAGAAGCCGCTTCGATGCTTCTGGTCTCGACGCTCGCTTTGGTGGTAACAGTACCGACGATTCTCTGGTTGAGCCATTGATTTATGAGAATACTGACTAGGGAGAGGATCTTATGAATATCGGGCTTCTGGTGTTGCGATTGACTGTGGGATTCACTCTGGCAGCCACGGGAGGCTCGAAACCACGTCGATGGCATCGATCGTGCTCTGATTTAGGGCACGCGTAATTTCGAGGCTCTTTGCGTCAAACCGATTGCGGGGATTGGTTGCGGACTCCGCAAGCGCGGTGTATGCTAATGGCATCGCGATTGATACCGCGGGAAATGCCTATGTGACCGGCTGGTCATTCTCATCAGACTTTCCGATAGTCAACGGCTTTCAAGCAGCAACCAATAATTCCACTAACGGCAACGCCTTTGTAGCCCGGATCGATACGACTAAAACCGGCTCCGCGTCGCTTATCTACTCGACGTATTTGGGCGGCGGAGGAAATGCCAGCAATCAAGGGATGGGAGACTGGGCAGCGGGAATAGCGGTTGACTCCGTCGGCCGCGCATATGTCACTGGTTTGACGACCTCCGACACATCCGTCGCTCCGTTCCCCACGACTGCGAGCGCCTTTCAGTCCTCGTTAAGCAATTCCAATGGAAACGCATTCCTGACCGCTGTCGATACAACCCAGGTTGGGGCGGCTTCGCTAGTGTACTCGACCTACCTGGGCGGAGATGGGTCAGGGCCCTTTGGCGATTTTGGCGTAGGCGTCACAGTCGATAGCTTTGGTGACGCGTATCTCGTTGGCCAAACCACGTCTGATGCGTCGGGCCCGTTTCCCACCACTTCAGGCGCTTATCAGTCGTCCCTCAATAGCAGCAATGGCAATGTCTTCGTGACGGAAATTGCGACCGCTCATTCCGGCTCCCAATCGCTCGTCTATTCAACATATCTAGGCGGTTCAACCAGCAATCCGCTTGGGGACTATGGAAGCTCTATCACGCTCGATTCGGGGAACAAGGTTTACATCGTGGGTGACGCTGCATCCAGCGATTTCCCTGCTACTGCTGGTGCATTCCAAACAGCGAACAGTGCCGACGGCAAGGCCTTTGTTGCGAAGTTCGACTTGAGCCAGTCGGGTACTCAATCCCTCGCCTATTCCACATTGGTTGGTGGGATGGACAGCAGCTCCGGCGATGATGGTAGAGGAATCGCTGTGGACGGAGTTGGGGATGCTTTCGTCGTGGGGCAAACGTCGTCAACCGACTTCCCGACCACGACCGACGCGATTCAATCCGCGCTCAGGAGCAGCGGGTGGAACGCGTTCTTAACGGAGTTCAGCCCGGATGGCTCAAGCTTGCTTTATTCCACTTATATAGGCGGCAGCAGCGCGTTTGGGGACGTGGCTATGGACGTGGCGCTAGACCCGCTCGGCAATAGCTACATTGCCGGTTACACTGAATCCTCCGATTTCCCAACAACTGCCAGCGCCTATCAAACAACACTAAAGGGCGCCCAGAGCGCATTCGTCACAATGCTTTCTTCTCCGACAGCGGTCGCTTCCCTCGCAGTGAATCCTCAGAGCCCGAGCCTGGTGAGCGCAGAAACTCAGCAATTCTCGGCGATCGCAACCTTGAACAACGGAAATACTCAAGACGTGACGGCAATCGCTGTCTGGACTTCCTCGAGTTCATCCGTAATACAGATGTCGAATGTCGCTGAAACCGAGGGCTTTTGCGTCGCACTTGCTACGGGGAGCGCGACTGTAACGGCGACTGTGGGTACGGTTTCGGCGAGTGGATCAGTTACGGTCGTCACGGCTCCGTCTCCAGTGATCAGCTCCATAACTCCGACGAGCGGCTCAGGCGGAACACAAGTGACGGTTGATGGGTCGGGTTTTGGCTCGACGCAAGGCCGTGGTTATCTTTGGCTCGGGAGTACTATTGGCACCATCGTGAGTTGGACGGATACAGAGATTGTCGCGACCGTTGCACCGGCATCTACCTCGGGGATTGTGCAGGTGACACAGGGAGGCCTACAGTCCAATTCCGTCACGTTCACGGTAGCAATTTCGACGATCACGAGTATCACGCCGACGAGCGGTTTGGCTGCTACGCAGGTCACAATTAACGGCTCGGGATTCGGGACGGCGCAAGGCAATGGTCAGGTGCGGCTCGGAACGATGAACGGAATTGTGAATAGCTGGACTGACACCGTAGTCGTCGCAACTGTGGCGAGCGGCTCGGCATCGGGCAATGTACAAATCTTACAGCACGGCGTTTGGAGTAACGCCGTCGGATTCACGGTCCCACTACCGACCATTACTAGCATCTCACCCACCTCCGGCACATCCGGGACGTCCGTTACCGTTGTGGGCAGTGGATTCGGCGGTTCGCAGGGGAGCGGTACTGTCTGGATTGGGGGAACCTACGCAGCGGTTAGCTCGTGGAGCGATGGGACAGTAGTGGCTACGGTCGGAAATAATGCGGTAACCGGCGTCGCAAAAGTGGAGCAAAACCTAACGTGGAGCAATGCGGTCCAGTTTGTCGTTCCTCCTACGGGAGGCTCTGGCACGGCGATTATTCTTGTTCCCAATGTTCTGAACATGGCTGTCGGGAATACACGCTCGATCCAGGCCGTCAACTCCGTCAACCAACCTGTTACTGGACTGACTTGGACTTCCAGCGACACAACCATCGTGACTCTTTCCACGGATAATCCGCCCGTCCTCACGGCGGTAGCACCCGGCAACGCTACCATCTATGCCGGAAACGCTTCCGCCGACGTAACAGTGTTTGCCGGGCCAAATTTGCCTGCAGGAACCGTCCACTGGTCAAATCCTGGCGACGGTTCAGGCGTTTCCCAAATAATTCCCGCTGTGCCGAGTACGAGCGGAACCGATGTTTTTGCTATCGAGAAGAGCGGGAACGTACAGGCAATGCGCGCAGACGGGTCTGTCGCGTGGACAACGAACGCCTCGAATAATTCAAACCTATACAATCCGCCCTTTGTAATGGCTGACTTCCTGGGCGGCACCGTGGTATACACTGGCAGCACGATCTACAGCCTCGATGCGGCGACGGGCCAGCCCAACCCGGCCTACGTCGGAACATCATATCACGATCAAAATTGGGGCCTAGGTTATCCAGCGGTCCATACTGATGGCACGATTTTTACCGTCGAATCTTCCTGCAAGCCGCAGGACTGTCCGGGAAGCACTGACAGTTCCACTGGCGCTCGGGTCGTTGGAATTGACCCCGCGACCGGTCTCTCAAAATTCCAGGTGCCGGTCGTTAGCGGACCGTATCGGGGCACAGTAAGGGGGGACGACTCCCTATGCGGTACTCCTGGGACGCAGAGTGGCTACAACCTCTCGTCTCCGAACGGGTTTAGCATTGCTGGAGATGGCTACGCCTATACCAGTTACATAGAGCTCGATTCAACCTCGGATGTCGGCGAGCCGGCTCAGACGTACCCCGCTACTGCATTCGGGTTATTCAACCAGATAGCCGGTGCGGAGTGGGCGACCAACCCTTCGAAAGCGATTGCAGATATGGCTACTCTCGCGGCGATGGTACCGGTCGCGAACAGCATCTACAGCGACTTCGTGCAGGCTGAGCAAGCCGGCGACTCCCAATATGCTTGGCAGCTGCTCTATGGCATATCTGCTCGCATCCGACCCTACTGCACTGCGAACAATTCAAAAACCTACAAATTGCATGTTCTCCGGGTTGGCTCGGACGGGTCGGCAAGCGATATGGTCGTGCACGAGTGGAACGCGGCTTTCGTCGGTGCATTTTGGAATGGAAACGTGATGGCCGGCACTACCTCTTTCAACTTCCAACAAACGGGCCCCGACCCACTTACAGGTATCACCACTCACCCAATCATCACCAACGCGGACAGCGGCGCTTTGCTCAGTTGGGAGGTGTTCCTGCCGGCGTACTGCGCCACCGCTTCGATTGACACGGGCTGCACCGACAACGTGCCTACCAGCGTTGAACACCATTTAACCACTACGAGTGGCGGCGGCGTTGGTTTCGACGCAATTTGGAACGTCCCAGGCGTTCCTAATTACGAAGGGTACTATTGGGTTGTACCCTCGCTCCAACTCCAGGATGGATCGTACGTAGGAACGGCATCGTACGTTTATCCCCAATTCGAAATGGTGAATTTCGACACACAGGGCAATATCAGGTGGAGTGTCCCAAACTTTGCTCCTCAAATCGCTACTGCGGACGGCGGAGTGGTCGCGCAGTCAGCAGACGGCTCGACGACGGCTATTTTCGACGCTGGCGGCGGCAGCGCTACCGGCAGCGCGCCCAGCCTGCCCTCTTTTTCGTGGAAGCGCGCCTACCAGCAGTCCAACTCGGTGAGCGCAGTGGAGATTCCCTCACCTCCCCTCCTTAACTCGTTCCAAGCGGTAAATGGAGGAAACCTGACAGGGAACACGACTGCACTGCGCCACCAATCACTTGCTGTCGTCTGGTGTTCTAATGAAATCTCGGGCACCTGTGCAGGCAACGACTTTCCGAGTTTGGGTAACCCGATAGTAGATCTCGGCTTTGAGTATGGTCCGTGGCCCGTATCCATCCCGAACTTATATGATTTCACTGAGGATCACCCGGAGTGGGTTACCCAGATCGTCGGTTTTGCGATGGGATCACTGCGGGCGGCGTATAAGGGGCTGCCGGTTATCATTCAGCCGGTCAGTTTCACGTACCCGTGCCCGCATTCTGGTTGGTTCAGCTGGCTGCCTTGCGCGTTCTGGCCTAAACCATCTCGGATTCCAAGCATCGATAGTTATGATCACTTGGTTTACATTACGGGAAACGTGTGCCCCTACAACGGCACTACCTCTGCAGGCCAATCTCCCTCGTATGTGTGTTTCCCGGAAGTGATGGGAGATGCTCAGTGGGCGGTCGGCGGGTATAACAGTAATCAGATTTGGCAACCCTTGAGTCCGACGTACTCCTCAAATCTAAGTTCAACCCAGCAAACTCAATTCTTATCCATTGTCAAAGCGACTGGTGTCGGCCTTGGTAATGTAACAGCGCACGAAGTAGGCCACCAGTTCTCCCTACCACAAATGGACTGTGATCGTCCTGCAAATTTAGCTTACCAAGGTCCACCAGCGGGACCGCCTTGTCCCGGAACTGGCACCCACGATCTCTTCTATGAATATTTTAGCAGCGCCGGCACGCCGGGCACCGGCCAAGATCAATATCTCTTTAGTGGTTCGCCGATGACTTGGACTAGTCAGGACATGGCCTATTTCTCTCAAGTGTTCCTAGCTCATTAGAGGCCCATGAAGCACACATCCATGCGGTACGCCATATGTGGTTTGAGTTTCAGATCGTACACATTGCTGCTGAGCATCTTTTTGCTGAACGCATGCGGGGGTGATCCAGTCTCGCTTCCCAGGAATTGGGGAACCGCCTCTGTCACACTCACGCATAGTGGTGCTTACACCGCGACTGTTCGAGGCTCAGGCACCGTCGAGTACACCGGGCTTGGGGGGGTGCCGGTGCGGGGTTCTCACGAGAGCACTTTGCCGAAACAAAATGTGATCACCATTCTGCAGGCAATAGATCGCGCGCAATTCATGTCCATGAATCAGAAGGATTTCCCGGAAGCCAGCGATGCGCCATACACGGTTGTTTCTGTCTCCGTGGATGGCAAGGACAAGCAGATTCTCAGTTTCGATACTAGTAGTTTCGATAGAGCTCGTTTCGGTATGGGCGGTGGAAAGCAAATACCTCTATCGCGGCGTTTAGTACTCATGTTCAGTCCAAGTTTTCGGGAACATCAGCGGTTCCTAAAATTGGTGGATGAAATTGAATCGCAAATGGGAACTGAACGTTGGACGCAATGTAGCCCTAAATGCATGGCACTCCTTCGAGGCCGATGGGTGGATTCGCGGAGTGGCAACGGGTCCACGATTCTGTTGCTTGCGATCAAATCAAGGAAGGACCTAGCACTGGGCTCTATTGATGGGAGTAACTCGGTAAATTTTGATCCGAATACAATGATCGAAGCAGGAGTTGATGTGAATGCGGCCGACGATCAAGGCTTAACACCTGTGATGGTGGCTGCAGAGAACGGCGACCAAGAACTGGTTCGTAATTTACTGGCCCACGGCGCTAACCCGAACGCGAGGGACAGCAAGGGTAAAAAGGCCGCCGACTATACCAAGGACCCGGAGATTCGCGATCTGCTTGCCTGCTCCTGTTGATGCCCAATAGGACCGCGCCAAAATGACAGCGCCAACAGAATCCAAGGAGCCGGAATCCTACACGCACCAATGACACCTCATCGCATCGTTCACTGGACCGTCGTCGTTTGTATGTCGATAGCCGCTGTTTGGTCGGGTGCGAGTGGTGTCGTAAGGTATGCGCCAGCGCCGGTGCAAGAGGGCGTTTCACCCGAAGATATCGTCCAACGCTTTTGCCAGGCGGACGCGTCGGGGAAGCGACTCACGCAGGAAAGTGCGTCGGAAGTACAACCTTTCCTGGCTGAGCAAAACGCGTGGATTGCACCACTTGAGATTACGATTATCAAAGATTACCGCGTCCGTCAGTTTCCCTACGCTCAGAGAGATGCCGCGCAAGTCACTGTCGATTATAACGTGTGGGGCGAGCTTGATTCGTCGCTTAGCTTTACAGCGATCGGCGGGCCCTTCCAGAGTCATCCGACGCCGATTCCAGAATTCTTCGAGATGACTCGCTTGAACTCGCAGCCCGAACGGCTAGCTGACGGTAGTTCTGAATCCGCACAATGGAAGATTAGCAAGGCACCGCTCGAACCTCATATCAGCGTTGAGGCTGCGATCCGGCACGTTAGGGAAACTGGCTACGCGTCGAAGAATGCACTTGTAAGAGCGAGGGCTCAACGGACGTTGGCCGAACTGCAAAGGACTGCTCAGTTGCAATTGTGGTCCAGAGCAGAACTCTCCTCTTCTCCGCAATCGCCGACAGCGGTGTTGTCGCAATTCCTCGCCCTTGAAACCGAAGGTCGCGGGCTGGCTCTTGATGGTATGAAGCAGTTGGAAACGCTTTTCGTCCGGCCGCCAGCATGGCAGCAAGGGAGAATCCATGTCGCGAAGAGTTATTCGATTGAAGATACTCCGTTCTTGGGGAAAAGAGGAGACATCTACGTGGATTACGTTTCGTTGGGCGAACTGGATTCATCAATGCGGTTTACAGCAACGACGTCGCCTAACAGCAAAGTGCGGGAAGCTTACACGTTGGTGCTTCAGAGTGGATATGCGACGCCTAACGGCGGTCACCAGTCCATCCCACAGCAGATCGTACCTGGCATATGGAAAATCGAAAACGGCAGCCTGGAGGAGTGGATCAGAGTTAGTACCGCGATGCGATACGTGACCACAACACGCGATGGCTCCAGCGATCCGGTTGTCAAAATGAATGCCAATGCGACCCTCACGGTCTTGGCTCCCAGTGGTAGCTCCGGCGCGCCCAGTGGAACTATAAGGGAACATTAAGCGACGAATAGCGTCGAAGACCATCTACTGCGACGCGAGAACAAGCAAGCCGAATTAAGCGGTTAAAATCCGGTGAAGTGAACGCGAGTTTTCCACGGGCCGTTCTAACCGGTCTGGAATCGTGCTTTCCGAATTTTGCGGGGAACTCCCAGCCTTGGGTCGCAGTTCCAAATGGACAGGACCCGCCCGATTTTATCAGTCGTGGGGCGGACGCGACGATTGGTCTTGAGTTGGTGGAGTGGCTTGATGGCGACCAGATGGGACCAGCGAAATTCAGGGAATCGCAGCAAGAACAGCTTCACCGCGTACTCGTCCGCAATTGGGAAAATGAATATCAGCCGAAGAACTTTCGAGGAGCATTTCCGTCAACGCTGGCCAGCGAGAGAATCGCCCGCTCCGACGAGCTGCCTTTGCGACAGGAATTTTTCGCTTGCGCCGCTGAGGTGGACCGCACTTGGGCCACTGACGCTGACCATTGGGCGAATTCTTACTATCAGATGGAGTTTGCCCGCTACCCGCTGCTAGGAAAATATTTCAACGCCATCCGTTACATCGGCGGTGAACCTCACGGTTTGTGTTGGATTGGAGCGCAAGGAGACGGCGGCGCATTTGACCCCTATCGGCCTCTTACCACTTTGAAGCGGGCCTGCGATAGCAAACTGCGCGACTATTCCACACTGGAGAGGCAGACGCATTTGAAGAGCCACTGCGTAACGGAACTCGATTTGTTGGCGCATGGTGGTTCCAACATTGAGATTTATAACACGCCCACCGGCCCACTAACGCTAGACGAAATCGCAAAGCGCGGTGCGGACTACTACGCGGCACACCCGCAGCGGCGTGCCTTTGATCGCGTTTGGTTCTTTCACTCACTTGACCCGGCAGACTATCTGAACCAATTACTCGGTTTCGCACCCGGAGCGGGGCGCGTGCGCTGGTTGGCGCAGCTCTGGCCAGATTTCAAGGTTTATCCCGGCTCGGTGGCCCGCTAGCCTGATCGCCGCAGCGCACTCTAGCCGTTACTGATTGTTATCTGCGCCTTGGTGATCCGCCTGTGCAACCTACGATGGAAATGGTACCGTGGCAGACGTGGATCAGAACGGAAATGTTCTGGCGCGTTACGTTGCGACGCAAAAGATTGATGAACCTTTAGCTGAACTTCGCTCAAACGCAACCTCCTACTACGAAGCGGACGGTCTCGGCTCGGTCACTTCGCTCACTACGTCAGCGGGAGCATTGGGTAATACGTACGTGTATGATTCGTTTGGCAAAGTGACCGGATCAAGCGGCTCCATCACGAATCGCTTTGAGTACACCGGTCGTGAATTCGATTCCGAGACGGGGCTCTATTACTACCGCGCTAGATACTACGATCCCACGGCGGGAAGATTTCTGAGCGAAGACCCGACCCACTTCGAGGGTGGAAAGAATTTTTATGTTTACGCAGTAAGCGATCCCGTTAACGGCATCGACCCATTTGGATTAAATACCACCATCATAATCATCTACGACACGGGTTTGTTTGGCATAACGTATGGGTCGCACGCTGCGCTGCTCATCGACAATGGTGGAGACCCGATGCTTTACGATCCCGCCGGTTCCTACTCACAAGACAACAATTGTGGGTCGGGAGACACCTGTGACGGTTCAGACGCCGATCTAAACAAATTCAAGAATTACCATCAGAACAACGGCTCAGGCGTGGCACTTTTGGTGTTCCCCACGACGCCAGAAGAGGAAAAACATATTGCAGATCGAATAAATAATCAGGGCGGGGCGGCACCTGGCTATTGCGCCTCAAGCGTATCGGACGCTATTAAAGGCATCGGGCCGTTCAAGAATTTCACGGGAGCTTCTACACCTGGAGGCCTTCACAAAAAACTTCAACCGCTCCTTCCAAGGCCCATGGGATCAGGATCGCCATTCGGGGGTGGGGGCGGAGGCGGATGGTGATGGAGCCGCTTGAGGAGGCCGCTTTGATTCACGACTTCGACGTGCTGAATATTCAGCGGTGGCTCGTGTGCGTCTGGATTTCCTTGGTTGTCTGCTTCATTGCTGTCGAATTGCTCGGCCTTGACCGCTTTCTCCGGACAGTGATAGAGGGCAGAGCCTTTTGGGTGTACATCACTACATTTTTTGTACTACTGGGGGTAGGGCTAAGCGTCTCACTACTGCTAGTTCCTCAAATCCAAAAGTTTGCAACATTGAAAGTGCTGGTCCTAGGTATGGCGCTTGGCTTCCTCAGCGCGATAGTCGCAATACTACTTAATCCGCCGCTTCTGGGGAAGGGCTTTGCACCATCCCTGAATGCAGGGAGAGACCCCGCGCAATTATTGGTTGTCGGGGTGCTCAGCATGGGTTGGATATACGGAGCAATCGTTGTTCTTGCGAGCCGCTGGCTCGCACGACGAAGCTACCTCCATCTTGTCTACTTTCTGCTCGCCTGTGCAGTTTTTAGAGTCGTTGAGCTCCTTCTTGCATCGGTCGGAAGGGCGACCTAACCATATCGGAGGAACGCGCCAGATACTATGGCGCATCGTTCCAGACCGACCAAATGAACACCCGGGGAGTTTAATGACGCCCAGTCTACGCTCTCACACGTTGCAATCTTCCGCTGCGTTGCGGACTGGTACACGGGTTGAGAAGATCAACTCCAAGCACGGT
>Ga0209006_10002569_pt1 | contig 16557 bp, 10 predicted proteins | sample JacPin_JW_Ref_O2_FD_188567 | JGI IMG/M metagenome (GOLD analysis project Ga0209006, IMG submission 188567) | Forest soil microbial communities from Algoma, Ontario, Canada - Jack Pine, Ontario site 1_JW_Ref_O2 (SPAdes) (version 2) | ecosystem: Environmental > Terrestrial > Soil > Boreal... | reverse complement strand
CGTGACTTCGACCACCACGTTGCCTTCGTGGTCGAGCAGTTCCCACGGATAGAAAACCGGATCGGGCATCGCGACGGGAAGCGCGGGACGAATTTCGTCTCCGAATCGCGGCCCGTGAATCAACGTGCCATAGGGAAGTCCCGCGGGCGTGCCGTGGCCTTGATTCGAGACGGTCGACGTTTTCGATTGATCCTCCGCGCTCGAGGGAGAGAGCGTAAGCGGCGGAGGCGTCAACTTTGCCACCTGAGCATTCCGTTTCAGAATCAGTTTTTCATGCGCCATGCGCTGCTTGCGATAGACCTGAGTGGCGCTATCAGGAGAACTGGATTTGCTGTCGTCGGGTATTTTGGAAGGCCAGTAAAGATGCGAGATGGAGTTGCCGCCGCGGCCCAGGGCAATCGACTCGGGCATCAAGAGTTGAGGCTCTGGCGCATGCAGCAGCCACGCGAGCAGCAGGCCGTGCGCGGCCAGCGAACCCCACAGAATCTTTCGCTTTTGTGATGTGCCTGCACTGAATTGCGCAAACATGCTGGCCAACTCCTACTCGCGAACGCCGACTGCTCTCTATGTAATGTTAGACGCAGGAGCAGTGCTTTCGTCAAGATGTTTTGCCGAAGGGAAGGCACTCCGGTACGCGGTGTACGCGGAGTACGCGGACGCATTCTTGGTGCAGATCGGAGAACGCTGATAAAATAAAAAAACGCGTCGAAACCCGCACCGTGGGGCTATAGCTCAGCTGGGAGAGCGCATCGTTCGCAACGATGAGGTCGTCGGTTCGATCCCGACTAGCTCCACCAAATCTTTCAATGACTTGCAGGCTTCTCGAGCCGCTCGGAACATCGAAAAAAAACCACCTTATTGGACCGAATTGGACCTTGATTTGGACCGTGCCTCCTGAGCGGCGTCGGAACTCGAAAAATCGAGGTCCATCCCCATTTGCTGCACCGCGGGCAGGCCTCCGCCGCCGACAGACGCCGTGAGCTGCTGCAGCGCGCGGCGCTGCGACGTGGAGATGGTCTGCGCGTAGATATCCATCGTGGTGCTGCTTCTACTGTGGCGCATCTGGCCTTGCACCGATTTCACGTCGGCGCCCGCTAACAGATGCCCGCGGTCTTGTAGTTGGTGTTGTAAAACGTGTTCACGCCAAGGAATCCAGCCGGTGCATTGGCTATCCCATTGTAGGCAAAGCTAATCGTGTTACCCGAAACGGTGCCAGCGTGGCAATTCATGTTAATGGCGTACGCGGGGCCTGAAGTCTTGTTGCCCTTGACCGTCGCGCCGTCCACAGTGACGGCGATTCCCGAATAACCACCATCACCCTCGGGGAGCATGTAGTCGTCATTGACCTGGATGGTGTTGCCTGAAATCGTCAAATCCGTCTGAGACACGCCGTCATCGAGTATGGCGGTGCCAGTGTCTTCATCATTGTCGACCAACCTGGGGCCGGAAATGAAGTTTGATTCTACTGTCCCACTCACCCCATATAAGTAAATGCCAAAGGATCCGTACGGCGATGTCGGGAAAAACCTGGTTTCCCTTGATCGTCACCGTGAGCGTTCCATCCACCGTTGTAACCAGACTGCCGGCAACGATTCCCGCGGCTGAATAGCTGTTTTCGACCGTCACAGCGGTGTGGGTAGAAGAGGCATTCTCTGCCAGGATTCCAATCGCGCACTCTAGGCCGAAGCCGAAAAAGCCTACATGATTCTGTCTTGGCTGACATAAAATCCCCTCCTTTGGGGAAGCGGCCCCTGGAACCGTATTTCTATTTCTAGTTGGATACCGAAAACGCCAGGGACAACACGACACGGACAATCCAGAAAAACCTGCAAGATCGAAGATGAGGTCGCGGTCTTGTTTTGCCGCGCCTTACCGACGGATCAGGCATCATTGAGGGCGCGACTCCGTCCACGGCCTCGGAGCAACTGCAGCGAGCGATTTGCTGGAGATACTAGCGTTCGTACAAGAAGCCAGGTCGATCTCGGAGAACACGCCGAAATAGGTGTTGCTCCCGGAGAATCCGGCCGGGGCATTTCCATATCCAAAATTCGAATCCATAATCGTGTTCGAATGCACCTGGCTGGAACTGATGTCGTGGCAGCCGAGATCGATTCCCGTTCCTCCGCCTAGGTCGGGATTCGTCACCGTCTTGATTGTGTTGCTCTGGACTGCCGAAACGCTCAGACTTGGGGCCTCGATGGTTATCCCGGTAAGTATGGTGCCGTAGATTTTGTTTGATTTCACCGATGCGCCATCAAGAGTTAGGTCGATTCCAATTTCGCTGCCCAAGATCGTATTGCCCGAAACCGATCCCTCAGGCGTCACAATATAGATTCCGTAGAGGCCGCCGCTTACGACATTGCCGCTTACGGTGGCATTTGTAGCCTCTTCCGCTACGATGTCATACGTGCTCTGGGAGGCGGAAGAAACGAAATTGTTTTCGATTACCGCCTTAAGATTCGGGGTGTCGGTCGTGCCGATGGTAAAGATGGCGGCCTGGGAAAAATCGTACAGGCTACAGTTTTCCACTGTGACCGACGGATCGGAACTGCCACCCTCCAGATAGATTCCGAAGCCAACGGTGTTTAGCCCATCCTGGTTGAATGCGATCACGTGATTGATAGTTCCCGGGGTCTCATCGTAGAGGATCCCGATCACAAAAGCTCCGCTTCCGCTTTGCCCATTGGCGATGCCGTTCACGTTCAGGTTTGACAGATTTACGCTCCCACCCGCCTTCTTGACATAAATCTGAGCCGCCGCGGGAGTGAGTACAGTATCCCCGGTGTAAACGCTCGCGTTGACTTTGAGTCCGCCCCCCGGAGTGTAGATTCGCACTTGGGCTTCATTGCCCTGCGAGATACCTTCGAGCGTGACCGGTTTGGTAATGGTGATCTGCTCGTTGTACTGTCCGGGGCAGACCTCGACCGTGTTGGGAGATGGAGCGGCATTGAGGGCAGACTGGATAGTGGAGAACTGGGTGCCGCTCTTGCAGGTTCCTACGATATAGGTGACGCTGGCGCTCAGTGGTTGGGTTCCGAATGCCAATGCCAGAGCTATAGCCGAAAGCCAGATTGTGAGGATTTGCTTTGGCGCGTGCCGGGTGGAAGTGAGCCGGGCAGTCAGCGTAGCCGTTAGAGCCATAGGTTTTTTCATGACGTATCTCCTTAGCGTACTGATCGTTTGTCCTTCTGTTTCTCACAGCGCAAAACCGCCGGTGAAAACTATCATCGATGCTGAAAATATTTCTCGCTCCTAGAAAGCACCGTAAGTAGCCGAATTTTGCAACTGCTTCCAATTGACATCGGGAGCGGCCATCGCTAACCTTACCTACCCAAACGCTTCCCGCTCCCAAAGGTGGCTTGGTGGGGCACGAATCGGCAGGCGAGATCACGCGACTGTTGCAGGGCTGGCGGGGCGGCGACCGCAAGGCTCTGGACGCCTTGTTGCCCGTCGTCTACAAGGAACTGCAGCGACTGGCCCACTTTCAATTGCGCAAGGAACGTCCCGACCACACTTTGCAGAGCGCCGCCCTGGTGAATGAGGTCTATCTCCGCCTGGTGGGTCTGAATGCTCCGCGATGGGAGGGTCGCTCGCATTTCTTTGCCATCGCTGCGCAACAGATGAGGCAGATCCTCGTCGACTACGCCCGCCGCCGCCGCGCCGGGAAACGCGGAGGGGGTGCCGGCGCACTATCTCTCGATGCCACCGGACTGCTCGAACAAGGCAAGCGCAAGGATCTGGACGTCATCGCTCTCGATGACGCCATGAAAGCGCTGGCGCAGATCGATGTCCGTAAGGCGCAGGTAGTGGAGCTGCGATTCTTCGGCGGATTGACCTTCGACGAGACAGCAGACGTCCTCAAAGTATCGGCGGTCACCGTGGCGCGCGATTGGAGCACTGCGCGAGCTTGGCTGCACCGCGAGATGAGTCGTGGAAATTCCGATGGACGCTGAACGCTGGAAACGAGTCGATGACCTGCTGCAGGCGGCGCTGCAGGAACCGGCCGAGCAGCAGGAGGAGTTCCTGCACCAGCAATGCGGCAGCGATACGGAACTGCTCGAGGAAGTACGTTCGCTGCTCACTTCTCATCACCACGCCGGCGGCTTCCTCGAACCACCCGTAACCAATGATTCCAACGCCATCACTCAGACTTCCGCTTTCGACATGCCGTTCGCCACGAGGACCGTCAGCGCGGGCCAGGTCGTTTCGCACTATCGCGTGATCGGCCAATTGGGTAGCGGCGGAATGGGTGTCATCTATCGGGCTGAGGACATCAAGTTGGGGCGACGCGTCGCCATGAAGTTTCTGCCCAGCGAGGTGGCCAGCGATCACGTCGCATTTGAGCGCCTGCAGCGCGAGGCCCGGGCGGCCTCGGCTCTGGACCACCCCAACATCTGTTCCATCTACGAACTCGGCGAGCATGAGGGGCAGCCCTTCATTGTGATGCAGTTGCTCGAAGGGCAGACGCTGCGCGAATGGATCGAGGGCGATCCCAAGCTCTACGGGACGTCGCGGCTACGCCAAAGCCTGAACCTAGCCATTCAGGTAGCCAACGGGTTGGCAGCTGCACATCAAAAAGGCATCATTCATCGGGACATCAAACCCGCTAACATCTTTATTACTACGCGCAACGAGGCCAAGATTCTCGACTTCGGTCTGGCCAAAGTGCTGGAAGACCAAGCGGTACCAGAGGTTTTTGGTGATACCACCGTAAGTAAAATCGCGGCCGCCGCAGATCCTGCCAAACTCCACTTGACTCGGACCGGGACGACGGTGGGCACCGCCTACTACATGTCACCCGAGCAGGTACGTGGCGACAAACTCGATGCGCGCACGGATTTGTTCTCCCTCGGCTTGGTTCTGTATGAGATGGCAACAGGCCAGCGTGCCTTTGCAGGCGAGACCGGAGCGGCGGTTTACGAAGGAATTCTGCACCAGACGCCGACACCGGTACGGCAACTAAATCCCGCGGCTCCAGGGGAGATGGAACGAGTTATCAACAAGGCACTGGAAAAGGACTCAATTCGCCGCTACCGATCCGCCGCAGAGATAACGAGAGATCTGGAGAATTTGCGCGAAACCTTGCGTCCAGCGCTTTCGTGGCGGGGCAGAAAATGGATGGCCATCGCTGCCGTCGCGCTATTTGTCGCGTTCGCTGTCGGTCTCGGTGTGTTGACGGAACGACTATGGCGTTCCACCGCCCGTGAAACAGTTCGGTCCATTAAGCCTCGCCGGTCCGTCGCCGTTCTGGGCTTTCATAATCTCTCGGGCAAGTCGGACGAGGAGTGGATTTCGACGGCGTTGTCGGAGATGGTGAGCACAGAACTGGCTGCGGGCCAGCAGTTGCGAATGATCCCTGGCGAAAACGTCGCCCACATGAAGCTTGATCTCGCTTTACCCGTCTCCGGTGGCTATGGGTCGGATACTCTGCAGAAAATTCGCAAGAATCTGGGCACAGATGTCATCGTTCAGGGTTCGTACCTAGTATCACCTGGGAACAGTTTGCGAATCGATTTGCGGGTTCAGGAGGCGACTTCAGGCGAGACGATTGCGACGGTGTCCGAAAATGGCAGTGACGGCCAAATCGCGGATCTGGTGTCGCGGGCCGGCGCCAGCTTGCGCGAGCAGTTGGGAATTGCCGCCGTTCCTACGGGAGACCTCGACGAGGCTCGCGCTACCTTGCCGGCAGACCCACAGGCCGCCCGGCTCTACTCCGAAGGTCTTGCAAAATTGCGGGTGTTCGACGCCCTGGCCGCCCGCGATCTCTTGGCTAAAGCGATTGCCGTGGACCCCAATCACGCGATGTCCCATTCCTTGCTGGCGGAAAGTCTGTCCGCCTTAGGCTATGACTCGCAGGCTCAGGTGGAGGCCAGGAAGGCGTTCGAGCTTTCTCATAATCTGCCCCGCGACAATCAGTTGCTGGTCGAAGGGCGCTTTCGCGAACTATCCTATGATTATCCCGCCGCGATCGAAACCTATCGCACGCTATGGAAGTTCTTCCCAGACGATTTGGATTACGGCTTGAAACTGGCTTCCGCGCAAACTAAGGCCTCCCTTGCTAAAGACGCCTTGCTTACGATAGCGCAACTGCGGAATCTGCCAGACCCGAGCCGAATTGATCCGCGCATCGATCTGGTAGAAGCTAATGCGAGCGAATCCTTGGGAGACTTCAAACGCTTGCAGCAGGTGGCAAGCGCAGCCGCTGAGAAGGGTAGGCTGCTAGGAAGCAGGTTGGAGGAGGCACAGGCGAAAGAGAGGGAAGGCTGGGCTTGGGATCGTCTGGGTGAACTGGATAAGGCTATGGCGGCTTATTCTGAGTCGCGCGACCTCGCGCAGGCTGGGGGGAATCTTCGCGCCGCGGCGGCCGCTCTGAATGCAATAGCAAACGCCCTTTACGACAAGGGAGACTTGGAAGCTGCTCGCAAATCCTATGAGGACTCTCTAAAACTTGCTCGTCAGATCGGGGCTCAAAGGAGCATTGCGATTGCTATCAGCAACATCGGCAACGTCCTCTACGACCAAGGGAAATTGGCCGAGGCCCGGCAATACTACGAGCAAAGCCTGGAAATTGACCGTCAGAGTGACAACAAGCGCGCAATCGCAAGCGCCTTTGGCAGCCTCGCCAATGTTCTAGAAGGAATGGGAGACTTACCCGCGGCTACTCGGATGCAGGAGCAAGCGCTGCAGGCGTTCCGGGACGTCGGCGACCGACGCGGTGAAGCTTCCACTCTCAATAACCTGGGAAATGTCATGACTGATCGCGGAGAGTTGGCGCCCGCGAAGCAGAGGTTTGAAGAAGCAATGACGGTGCAGGAGCAAATTGGCTACCGGCGCGGTCGGGGATTCTCGCTGTTCGGGCTTTCAGAGATTTTGCAGTCGCAAGACCGGTTGCCAGAGGCGAGGACGGCCACGCTCGAGGCCATTGCGCTTCGCAAAGAGCTAAAAGACGAAAGCGGTACCGCACAAAGCCAAATGCAACTGGCAAAAATCGCATTGGAGCAGGGAAATGCGTCTGAAGCCGAGGGGTTGGCGCGCGGCGCGGCGGAAGAATTTGGCCGTCAAAAGGCAGTCGATAACGCTTGTTTCTCAAATGCGATCCTCGGTCAAGCCCTGCTGGTCCAAGGCAAACTCAATGAGGCTCAAACTGCCAGCGATGTTGCGGTAGCACTATGTGAGCGCGGTCAAGATCGCGGAGCGCGGTTCCAGGCTGCAATTGTTAGCGCGGCGGTAAAGTTCAAAGCTGCCGGACCCGTGGAGGCTCTGAAAATGTCGGAGAAGGCCCATGCTGAAGCCGCCCGAGGTGGTTACGTGGCCAACGAACTATGGAGTCGTCTTTTGATGGGAGAGGTCGAAATCAATTCCGGCAGAAAACCTTCCGGGCGGTTCCGATTGGAAACCGTGCAGAAAGATGCTGAAAGTAAGAATTTTGCACTCATCGCCCGCAAGGCGCGCACCGCTCTCAACAACGGCGCATTTCAATTCTGATCCGCCCAAGTCCCTTTCGCCTCCCCATACTCTTGTCATTCCAACCGAAGGGAGGAATTTGTTTTTTTCGCCGATGATGAGATTCGCGGCCGCTTTGCGCTTTAACAGATGACGGGAAAGCCGGCTTCGGTTAGTCCGGGGTATTCCGGGGTCGGCCTGAACCCAAAAACTCTGAATGGGAAGGTGCAAAATGTCTCTTCGAAAGCTCTGCTTATTCGCCGTCGTGCTGTTCGCGGTATATCCTCTCCGTGCCGCCACCTACTACGTTGGAACTTGCCATGCCAACAGCTTTGCCACAATCTCCGATGCCGTTAACTCGTCCACCGTAACGCCGGGGTCAACCGTCAAGATTTGCGGCGGTCAATACTTTGAACAAGTGATCATTTCGAAGCCCTTAACTCTCGAGGGCGTTCTCGGGTCAGGCGCGGATGGACAAGTGCTGATCGCAGGCAATGGCGCCATGCAGACGGCGGTCAGCCCCATCTCGAATACGCTTTTGACTCCGATTGTGTGGGTCACCGCTGGGCCTGTCACCCTTCAAGACATAACCGTGGATGACGATTTTCTAAGCTGCACGGGCGCGGAATATGCCGGGATCTACTATGCTAGTGGAGCTTCCGGAACCTTAAACCGCATCGCTGCTCAGGGAGCATGCACGGGAGCCAGCATCTGGGCGGAGAACGCTACCAGCCCGGCCACTAAGGTCACGATCGAAAATAGCTACTTGAACAATGGCGTCGTCGCCATGGGTGCAGTGCAGGCCGCGGGGGCCACCCCTTTGTTGGCCGTGGATATCACGATCAACCAGATATCTCCCAACGTACCTTTTGGGAGCAACTTGGGAAATGGGATTTATCTGTATGAAGTGGGCGGGACCGTGAGCAACAATTCCATTTTTGGCCCCAAGCAACAGGGAGGCGTCAACCTGAAAGGGGTGGGCATCTGGGACGAAGCGGCTGGGGTAACGGTTTCGAGCAACACCATTATGTTCATCGGATACGACAACCAGCCCTTCAACTTTTACGGCATCGCGGTCGCCGAAGATAACGTCACCATCAAGGCGAATAAGATTTCAGGGGTCCTATACGGTATTGACATGGGATGCCACCCTGGCACCGTGACTGCCAACACCATCAACCTCTCTGCAAGTGGACTGCTGAGCGTCCCCCGTACGTTCACTGGCGTGAACTCGGTCTTCAACAGCCCTGTTACAACACCCGCAAGCGACTGCCCAACAGACTAGGTCGGCGGCAGCCATTGAGATCACTCGTAAGTTAGAAGTCTGCTTCCTCTGCGCCCCTCGCACCCTGTTTGGTGCGGGGGGCGTTATCCTTTCGATGGGGCGTCGAGCTAATTCAGCTCGACTCGCTCGCTGGCGTCGGCAACTATTTTCCAATGAAATCAACAAATGAACGCGAGACCACAAGTTCGAGAGCTTCTGATCGGCAATAAAATTAGGCACTGGCTGATGATTGCAAAGCACCTGGCGGTGTATCCACACTGCGCCACATGGCGAGCGAGGAAAAACTATCAGCGTCTCTGTGCCAAGATCCAGAAAGAATGCAGAGGCTGAGCCTGAACGAGTTGTCAGCGCTTGATTCCCCATCGCTAGGATTTGTCCCACATATCGGGGTTCATCCCTCTTGCGAAAAACCCTCGGCTGTTGCGGAAAACTTTGGCAGCTTTTCCGGCCCAACCAGTATTAGGGGGGTGTACGGGGGCGGCAGGACAGGGATTACGTATTGGCGTAGTTCGCAGAATGGGATCTCATCCCTGAGACCGCAGGCTGTCGGCTAGGAACACCGCCCCAAGTTGTGAAATCGGAGGAAAGTGAAATCAGGGGACCATTTAAAATCACGCGCCCAGGCCAACCCTATGAAGGTCCACACATCGGTCGACTGCTCGCTAAGAAATTAGATACACACCGGGGGCATGTTCTCCGGATTGAATTTGAGGATGAACCACAGCCGGAAAACATACGAGACGGCAGTGGCTGCAATGACGGTTACGCCCCTACGCAATGAAGAAACTGATGGCGAAAGCGTGGTGCGCACGCCAGATCCTGTGGCCCGATCGCCAAATGGGAATTTTGGTCGAAACGGGCGCCACTGGTTTCTACCTCGTAACGTCAAGACGCGTCGGGTCCCACCCCAACCAGAGGAACGCGTTTTCTCCTGATCAGGGCGTGACGGTGAAAACGGCGCTGCTTGTGGCTTCGCCGCCCGGAGTTGTCAGGACCACTTTCCCGGTTTTGGCTCCCGTGGGGACGATGAAGGTCACTTGCTTGTCGGAAGACACCGTGAAAGCGTCCACTTTCACACCGCCCACGGAAATCGTCGCGGCCTGGATTAGGCCTGCTCCCGCAAGTGTTACGGCGTCGCCGACCTTGCCGCTCGGCGGAGTAACGCTAGTGATGTGGGGCGTCACTTTGAATATCTGTTTAGACAGCAGGGTGCCGGATGGCGTGGTTAAGCTCACGATTCCAGTTTCTCCCGAAGGGACCTTGGTGGTCAGATAAGTGTCGGAAACTACCTTGAAACTTGCGGACGTTCCGTTGAACTTGACGCTACTTGCGCCGGAGAACCCTTGGCCCAGGATCCCCACGGTCTTGCCCACCGGACCCAGTGTGACGACCAACGAGGCGAATGGCGCGACGCCGTCATCGAGGCTATAGATACCACCTTTGCCGGGGGTTCCACCTCGTTCGGTCATTCCGAAAATCTTGCCGCTCGTGTGCTGGAATGGCGTGGAATAAGCTCCGTCTCCGTGAGGCGCGTCAAAGTTGTAGAGCACGGTATAACCCCCTTCGTCGGTCATCTGGAAGATAGTGCCGTCACCGAAGGTGCCGCCCCAAATAGTGGCACCGTACAGATTTCCGTCGCTGCCTGCCACCAAACCAGCATAGGACTGATAACCCGCGAGGGTGTGAACGTTGTCGAAATTCACGAGGACTGTGAGGATTCCCGCCGTCGTGATCTTGTAAATGACCCCGGCATTGGTGCTTCCTCCGGCGGTGGTTGTACCGTAGAGATAACCGTCGGATCCCTGCACCAATCCGCCAATCGGGTAGGAGCCATGGGTCCCGTCAAAGTTGTAGAGAGTGGTGACTTTCGCCCCAGCTACCTTGTAGACCGTCCCCGCGGAAAACGTACCGCCGAATTGCGTCACGCCATAGAAATAACCATCCCTCGCTTGCAGGAGCGGGCCGAACGACACGGTCGGAATCGTTTTGATGACTTTGAACACCCCTTTGGCCGAGATTTTAAAGGCAGCGCCGGGGTACGATGTGCCGTAGAAGTTTCCGTCTGTAGCAAGTACCAGCGGCGCTACCGGATAACCGCCGTCCGCATTTCCCGTGAAGTCGTAGAGCACAGTCAAGCTCCCCGAGGTTGTGATCTTGAAGATATTGCCGTAGCCGTGGCCGCCACCCTGCTCGGCGGTTCCGTAGAGATCGCCGTCGACGCCGAGCACCAGCCCACCGATGGGCGTGCTTCCGTGAGGGCCGTCGAAATTGTAGATAATGTTGAAACTCCCCGCAGGCGTGATCTGGAAGACGATTCCGAGGTTGCTCATGCCCCCGGTGGGAGTTATGCCATAGAGGTCGCCGTCCTGACCCTGGGCCAGCGTCGCCGGAAATTGGGGACAACATCCCCCGGGAGTCCCGCCGAATTCAAACAGATCGCTGTAGGTTTGGGCGCTGGCGGGCTCCGCCCAGAACACCAAACTGAGCATTAAGAGGAGGAAGCATAGTCCGGCCGCTCCTCTGCTAGCAGGTGCAAAGCCCCCCGCTCTGCCGTGCAGTTCGCTCTTCCTGGGAAGGCAAGTTGTCGCAGAAAACCTCGGTCGGATCGTCATATGCTTCGCTCCTCTTCTCCTGTAAAAACGAGCAGGTCGCCACATCGCTCGGCGCCTGCCCTTACTTGTATGAACGTAAATTCAGAACAAACGGGCTCATCGGCCATCGAAGAAATCTAAAGAAGGATTTCTTGGCAGCTTAAAGTTCGGGTGGTTGAAGACATTGCGTAACGGGCAATCCGGAAGAATCACAAATCACTGTTTGCCGACGATATATCGGGAACAGAGAGAGAGCTCAGCTGACGCAGTTTGAATGAGCCTGGCGCCCTTGCCGGGCGCCAGGCCCTGGCCTTCATCGAACGGTGAGTGTTGCGGTTTTTGTTAGCCCAGCGTAATTTGCGCTGATGTGGACGGTCGTCCGCACCGTCACCGTGTTGGTAGAGACCGTTGCCGTAGCGGTGGTTGCGCCGGCAGGCACCGTGACACTGGTTGGAACAGTTGCCGCCGACGTATTGGAACTAGCGAGTGTGACCACTGCACCTCCAGCCGGCGCAGGATTATTCAGCTTGACCGTCGCCGTCGACGACGAGCCGCCGGTGACGCTGGTTGGACTTAGAGTGATCGCGGACAAAACCGGAGCTTTGACCGTAAGGTTGGCCGTGCGTGTGAGCCCCCCATAAACCGCCGAAATGGTCACGGCGGTTGTCGGGCTGACGGGCTGAGTCTGGACGGTGACCGCCGCCGAGGTGGCGCCACCCGGTATGGTGACGGTAGCGGGCAGGCTGGCGATGGAAGTATTGCTGCTGGCCAGTGTGATAAGAGCTCCCGCGGCCGGCGCCTCTCCGTTCAGGGTGATCGTAGCAGTCGAGGTAGCGCCGCCAAACAGCGTCGCCGGGGTCAGTTTCACCGAAAGTAATGCGACTGGCTTTACGGTGAGCGTTGCCCCCTTAGTAACGGTCCCAAGAGTCGCTGAAATCTTCACCGCAGTGCTACTTGCCACGCCCTGAGTTGTGATGGTGGCAGTTCCCGACGATGAGCCGCCGGCAACCGTGATGTTGGCCGCAGGCACGGCGATCGACGAGTTATTACTGGAAAGGGCGATCGTCAGGCCGCTGCTCGGAGCCAAGCCATTCAGCGTTGCAGTCGCCACTGAACTGTTTCCACCAATGAGACCGGCGGGACTGAGTTTCAGGGACGTAAGGGCCGGAGCCTGCACCGTTAGAGCGGCGGTCTTGGTAGAGCTTCCGGATGATGCGGAGATGGTCACCGATGTATTGGCCGCGACAGGCACGGAAACAACCGAGAATGTTGCCGAGGTCTCGCCCGCCGCAACTGTGACCGTACCCGGCACGGTGGCCGCGGCCGCGTTGCTGCTCGAAAGGGCAATGGATGCACCACCCGATGGCGCAGAACCAGTCAGCGTCACAGTGCCAGTCACGCTGTTGCCTCCCAGCACGGAGGTTGAACTTAACGACAGAGACGCGATGCTCTGCGTCGGCACATTCTGCAGCAGGATGCCGATGGCGCTTCCCGTGCCTACCGCCAAGTCCATCTCTCCGTCTCGATTGAAGTCGGCAGCCAGCAGGCCTACGGCAGATCCGTTCGCCGCCACCGCAGTTGAGTTGGGGAAGGTGCCATCCCCTGCTCCCGAGAGGATCGTCACCTGACTTGAATCCAGGTCGGATACGGCTACATCGAGCTTGCCATCGCCGTTGAAGTCGCCGGCGACGATGGTGTATGGGAACGAGCCAGCGGGATAGTCCACGTGGGTTTCGAAAGTTCCATCTCCGACGCCGAGAAGGATCGAAACCAATCCCGGCCTTCCGCAGGGAGATGAAGTACCGCAACTATTCGCGACGGCCAAGTCCAGCTTGCCGTCGCCGTTGAAGTCCGCGGCTACGATCGAGAGAGGCGCAAGACTGACGGTGTAATCCACCTTCGGCTTGAACGTTCCGTTGCCGTTGCCGAGAAACACGGAAACGGTGTTTCCACTGAAACTGCCGAAATTGACGACGGCCATGTCCAGGATGCCATCTCCGTTGAAGTCTCCCACCGCCATCTGCCCTGGATTAGCATTTGTCGCAACGGCTGCGGGAGGCTGGAAGAAACCGTCGCCATGGAAGATGGCGTCTCCATTCCCGAGAAAAATAGAAATTGTGTTACCGGTCTGGTTTACGCAAGCTAAGTCCAATTTGCCGTCGCCGTTAAAGTCTCCCACGGCGAGGTCCCAGGGACCGGCTCCGGCTACGCTGAGGATGGGGTCGAGATGAAAGCTGCCATCGCCATTGCCTTGCAGCACATAGATACCGCCGTCGCTGTCGCCCACGGCGATGTCGAGTTTGCCGTCATTGTCAAAGTCTGCCGCGATGAGAGTGGACGGACCTCTGCCGACGGTATAAGGCACCGGAGACTGAAATGTTCCATCGCCGTTGCCCAGCATGACCACGACCTGATCGTTGGGGGCGTCTGCCGCCGCCAGATCCATGATGCCGTCATGGTTAAAGTCCGCCGCGATGTTTCTTTGCGGGGACGATCCTGCCGTCACAGTGGACAGGGTGAAGCTGGGAGTCTGGACCGGACTGGTGATGGAGAAGAACTGCGTGTTCGACGTACCGCCGCCGGGAGTCGGATTGGCAACCGTTACTAATGCTGTGCCCTCAGCGGCTACGTCCGAAGCGCTGATCGTTGCCGTGAGCTTCTCGGCGCTCTGAAACGAAGTTGGAACCGGGCTGCCGTTCCAAAGCACCTCTGCTCCCTGCACAAATCCTGTGCCTTCGACAGTTAAGGTGAATCCCGCACTGCCGGGTGCGCTGCTGCCTGGAAACATCGCCTGATGGATGTGGGGTACAGGGTTTACGCCGGCAGGAGTCCGCAGGAAACCGATATATCCGTTCGCGGGAACAAATGTCCTGCCCACGATCTGACCGAAATCATTAATCCGATAAGCGTAAGTCTCGTTAGTACTGCCAGGGTAGTCGAACTGAGTGAAGGTGCCCCCGCTATAGAGGAATCCGTGCTGCACTGAAAGCGTGTCGTAATAGTAGCCCACGATCTGCCCGGCGGTATTGATTCCATTGCCCTCCGTGTCGGCTTGACCAGGAACGTCAATGGTGCTGTAGCTGATCTGGTTGAACAAAAATCCGTGGGTACTAGTGCCGTCAGAGTACGTCCCCGTAATCTGAGCCGCGTCATTGATACCCCGCGAAAGAGTGTAGAGGGAGCCCGGGACGTTGATGCTGTGAGCTTCAAGGCTGGAATCGAGATATCCGGCTCCGGTGGCGATGAAATCAAAGTTGTTGACGTCCCAGCCGTTGGCGCTAGGCAGTGTGGAGAACACTCCTCCCGATAGGAGAAACCCCACGTTCTCATCGTGATCGCCAACGATGTCGCCGGCATTGTTGATGGCGTAAGGAGTCGTTTGGCTGGACCCCGGAAAGTCAAACGATTTGTAGATACCTGCGTTGTACGAAAAGCCGTGGGTATTACCGCTGGCATCTTGCCACGATCCCACAATCTGGCCGAAGGCGTTGATCCCGTGAGCTTCGGTGACAACTGCCCCCGGATAAATGATGGGGATATAAGTCTGCGCTCTCAGCCGCGCAGTAAAAGTTAGCAGCAGAGTGAGCATGATCGCTGCAGTCCCGGCCCACCTGACGCGCCTGGTCGGCGATTTGAGGATCGATTGGAGGATGTTCGACGGAAGTGATGCTGTTGACATGGTGTCTCCTTGAGGAGCGTGGTTCTGATTTAGGGAGGAACTCGAGCATCCGCCAGCCGGGCAACAAGCACCGTCCTGAACGCTCGAGTTCGTCCCCCTACTTGCTGAAACGGAAGAATTGAAGAAAGTGGCTCATGACGGTTTGCAGCCATTCCTGCCCTCCCGGGACGTAAGCCCCGGCTCGATCCCGGCAAACACAACAAACCAGAAGAGTTTCCCTCTTTCCCTACGGTTGACTTCAAAGGCGATCAGGGATACGCTCTGGGGCCAACGGGGCACGTGCTTGGGGGTGCTGTGGGCGGAACGGATGCTCGGCATGACGTTACGGAATTGCTCGTCCGCTGGAATCAAGGGGATGTTGCGGCCCGAGATTCCCTGATTCCCATTGTTTACGACGAACTGCGCCGGGTGGCGAAGAGGAAGCTTGCCGGGCAGCGCAGTGACCATACCTTGCAGGCGACCGACCTTGTCCATGAAGCCTATCTGCGCCTGGTGAACCGCAAGGCTGCGCAGTGGCGAGACCGAACTCATTTCTTTGCGTTGGCGGCGCAAATGATGCGGCAAATCCTTGTGGATCATGCGCGCACACGCAACGCCGCGAAGCGAGGAGGCGGTGCTGTCACGGTGCTGCTCGATGACGAGGCAGGCGCGGAAAAGAAGATCAATGTTGATCTGATTGACCTGGACGCGGCCATCAAGGGGCTAGCCTCCCTGGACCCGCGGCAAGCCCAGCTCGTCGAACTGCGCTTCTTCGGAGGACTCTCGATAGAAGAAGCCGCAAGCGTGGTCAACATTTCGCCGGCGACCGCAAAGCGGGAGTGGACCACGGCGCGGGTGTGGCTGCATCACGCCATGGAAAGCGGCACCGGAACATGACGCCGGAACGGTGGCAGCAGGTGAAGCAAGTGCTGGCGGTCGCCCTGGAACTTGGCCCCGAGGAGCGTGCGGCCTATCTCGACCGCAGCTATGCGACAGACGGGTCCTTGCGAGCTGACATCGAGCCCTTGGTAGCGTCCGGACAGCGGCTCAGAGAAGAGTTTCTCGGGAAAGACGATTTCGCCGCGGCCACCGATGTCCTCCAAACCGGCGAAATGTCATGGGTAGGACGCCGAGTTGGCTCCTACAAGGTGGTCGAACAAATCGGTGAAGGCGGCATGGGGGAAGTGTACCGTGCCTTCCGCGCTGACGATCAATATCGAAAGGAAGTTGCACTCAAGTTTGTCCGCGCCGGGCAGTTCGGCAGCTCCGTTTTCGCTCGCTTTAAGAATGAACGCCAGATTCTCGCCGGCCTCGATCACCCCAATCTTGCGAAACTTCTGGATGGTGGCGCCACTGAGGAGGGAGTCCCTTACTTGGTGATGGAATTGATCGGAGGTCGACCGATCACGGAATACTGCAGCAGGAAAGACCTCCCGCTGCGACAACGTCTGCAGCTCTTTCTGCAAGTCTGCGCCGGAGTGCACTACGCGCATCAGCACCTGATTATTCATCGTGATATCAAACCGCAGAACATTTTGGTGACCACCGATGGCATACCGAAGCTGCTCGATTTTGGCATC
>Ga0209006_10002568_pt1 | contig 16557 bp, 12 predicted proteins | sample JacPin_JW_Ref_O2_FD_188567 | JGI IMG/M metagenome (GOLD analysis project Ga0209006, IMG submission 188567) | Forest soil microbial communities from Algoma, Ontario, Canada - Jack Pine, Ontario site 1_JW_Ref_O2 (SPAdes) (version 2) | ecosystem: Environmental > Terrestrial > Soil > Boreal... | reverse complement strand
CCAACTCGAGTGCCGGCAAGGGCTTGGCCTCTCTTTTGCTGGGTGAGGTCGCCTTGTTTTCCGGAAACCTCGATGCAGCCGAGCAATGGCTCGTGCAGGCTGAGCGGTTTCATCTTGAGATAGGCGCGGTGGCCGGGCGCGTTCTGGCGATCGAACGACTGGCGGAGATTGCACTTGAGCGCGGACAAAAATGGCGCGCCGGTCGGCTCATTCGCCGCGGCCTCGCGGACGCGGAAAAGTCGTGGCTGGCGCCGCATCTCATCATTCGGATGCAGGCGCTTGCGGTGCGAGCCGCGGCAACGCCGGAAGAGGTCGCGGCAGAGATCTTGATTGGCGATCGACTGATGTCGACGGGTGCCTGCCAGCCTTGTTCGATGGCGCTGCGCACGGCTTCCGCGATCGCGTTGGCCGAGGCGGGAGAGCTCGAACAGGTCGACCGCCGCTTGAACGATGCCGAGCGCATTGCTGGCCTCTGGCATGGCGGGCCGTGGGCCGCGGCGCTTTGGGAGGCGCGCGGCGTGCAGCGGCAGGCGCAGAACAACGAAGTCAGGGCGCGCGCGGCGTTCGATGAGGCCGCTAGCCGATACGAAGCGTTAGGCAGGCCGCACGATCAAGCCCGCTGTCTGGCACGACAAGCGCGCGGCTAATCCAGCAAATATGACGAATAACTTTCCGATGAAAATAACCGACGCCTGGGCTAGAGCACATCCCGATCAGATTGAATCGGGAGCTTTTCCACTCCCTGGCGTCATGCGCGGGCTTGACCCGCGCATCCCGGTCGTCCCGGCTCAGTGCCCATTTAAGCGAGATGGCCGGAACAAGTCCCGCCATGACGTTTGCGGCTTATCAACTAGCTAGTCTAGTCTTATCGACAGTACCTAATACTGCAGGCGTAGCCGGGTATATTTCCCCCAGCGACAATGCATCTCTGAATCGCGAATTTCTGCGCTCTTTCAAGAATCACGCCCGAACCGACGCCAACCGCGCCGTTGGTACTGCGGGCCATGGACTGCCATGCTGACGCCGGCGTTGATAATGTTGTGCCGACGGCTAGCCCGACAATCGCTGTTGCCAAAAGAACTCTCACGATTCGCTCCCTCGTTACCCGCATAAGCCGCAGACGCGGTTGTCGCCTTAAATCGCGACCTTACGAATAACATTCATCAGATTGTCGTTCTTGTGCCCTCTGCAGTATTTCTCAACCAGCCTTTTGTTGGTCGCGAATCTTTTGAGATCGACCATGGGCATATTGCGGGCAGCATTGAAATAGCCACTCATCCATGCGGCAAACTGTTCCCGTCGCTCTGGAGGCGATCCCATGAAGTCACCACATTTTAGAGCAGTCATTTCAACAATCGTTTGGGCTTTAGCTGGACCCAATGCGGCGGCTATCACAAGAGAGCTCACAAGCCCGCTGCATACCAATCCATTTGCTATTCTAGCCATTGGTCACCTATTTGCCTGTTGCACGCTCAAGCCCGGTCATCACCAGTTCTCCTGGATTGGTGCCGCACCAGGCTTTGACGTTCGCGACATTTCTCTCATAGGCTTCCAAGTTGACATAGGTGGTGCCTATCTTTTGGTTGAACCAGCCACTCATCCAAGCGGCGTAAATACGAGATTGGTCCGGCGGCATGGCAAGGTATTGCCCGCACGTCAGTCGCGACATATCAACCAGGATTTGGGCTTGACCGGTTGTTGGTATGAACGTACCGACCAGTAACGCGGTCGCTAGAGGTAAACTTACGCGAAGCCTGTTCATCGCCTTCCCACTCCGTTTTCCCTTGGAAAGCACACGCGCATTATGGGTCCCGCGGCCGTACTGACAATCATTGAAGCGTGCTCCTCGACGGTGAGTAGATACGTACCGGTCCGCTAGCCATTGCGGCGGTCGAAACGGCACAACAGCGTGCCGACAATCACAGCAACTACCCTGGTAACGATGGACCCCAAGACCAAAACATCGACCAATCCATCGACCAAACCGTGCCAGGAAAATTCACAACGTTCAACTGTGAAAGGCAATCCCCTGGATCAAACCAAGTGTGATTGCTGCCCTGCAGCACCGACCCGAACACCTGCCAAAAACGCCGGGGCGAGCGCGAGATCACCTGCCGCAATTTTCAGGAAATGGGCCAAGATTGCCGTCACGTCTGCGGTGGTCTTGAACGCAGCGTTCGTAATGCCTTCGACAGCTTCCCTTGCTCAATCACGACGGACACATCCGGCTGATCGGGGCTAATCCAGCAAATATGACGAATAATTTCCGATGAAAATAACCGACGCTACGGCCAGCACGTAAACGGTCGCGACGGCGAGCGGACCCGGGCCTGGATTCAAAAGTGATCCGTGGGTGTTCAGTCCAAGAACGACGACAACCGCAGTTCCCAAAACATACATATTATAAAATCGAAGCGGCAATCGCTCCTTGGGAGCGGCAGCCTTTCGACGAATGGGAAAGAAAAACAGCCACGGCACCAAAGCGGCAATCATGATTGCGCTGGATATCTGCCATATCAAAATTTCGCGCATGCCGAAGAGCGCCAGGACAGGCGCCAACATGGCGAATGCCGACGCCATCAATCCCAATTCGATATAGACTCGCGTGAACAGGGTATGAAGGGGCGACAGCGGCTTGCCGGTACCTTGTCGAAGAACGACGACGATCGAGGTAAAGCCGGCGAATGCCATCGCCAACGCTGCTAGCGCGTAGAAGCAGCCCGATCCTGGCAATTCCATTATTCAGCCCCGAAAATGGTTTAAAGGCACTCGTCCGCCTCAGACATTTGCGGCATGGTAGCGTGATCGGCCGCGCATTATCCATAGACACGATTTTCGGAAACGACCTAACGGCGACATAGCGTTGGGCACGGCTCGCCCAAAATAAAAAGCCGGGTAGATCCGATCTCGGGCTCTGGTCTGGTGGTGGTCTAATTCCGGACCTTGAATCAGCTCTGGCGGTGTTCGCAAAGGGCTAGCGAATATCGAGAGGAAATTTCGGTGGCACGCGACCTCGATACGGTGATACAATAATTAATGTGGATGATCTTAATTTGACCGCGATCCGAATTTGACCGTGACCCGAAATGCCGCATGCAGCTGCGGACAGATTCGACTCGCAATTGAGGGCGAGCCATCCCGCATTGCTATCTGCCATTGTTTGGAATGCCAGCGCCGTACCGGCGCCGTGATCAGCAACCAGGCGCGCTTTCGTCTGGAGCAGGTTTCCTTTGCCGGTAACACGAATTCCTGGCGCCGCACTGCGGAAAGCGGGAACGCAATAACGTATCACTTCTGCCCCACATGCGGTTCAACTGTCTTCTGGGAAAATGAAGGTTTTCCTGGGCACGTCATGGTCGCGATTGGGAGCTTCGGTGATCCGAATTTCCCAGCACCGACCATCGCGGTATGGGAAGAGAAACGCCATGGTTGGGTCTCGCTGCCTCCCGGCACGCCGCCCAATCGTGCCCAAAAACAGGGATAGATATTTACGACAGCGCTCCGGCGAAGCATCAGGCTTGTCTGCGGCAGCGTAGGTCCCCGGTCCAGCTCGTATCCACAGATTGATCGTCGCGCTTCTTCGCGTCGTACAATTGCGGGTTTTTCGCCGCGACGTTTCGAATCAACGCGGCATTCTCGTCTTTAACAAGACACCTGACCACGCCATCGCGACGGAGGCCGCTCGAGCCACAGGCACACGCCGTGGCTCATCTTTCTTCGCGGCGACAAGAGCGGGATAAAAGAAAGCGCTTTATCCAACTTCAGGAACGCGGCGACGGTCAATTCCCATAGCTGCCTAGCAGAGCTGATCTGCGTATTACCTCCGGCAGCCGCACTTCCGGGCGGTACGGAAAATCTGTAGTATCCCCCTAAGCCCAGCGTCTCCATGGAGCAGCGTTTGATGCTCCAGGCAATGACGAAATGAGGCAGCCGATTTAGGCATGGGAGGAAACAGTCGATGAAGCCGCCACCTTTCGACTATGAACGTCCCGTGGATACCAATGGCGCGCTTGCTTCATTGGCTCTGCACGGCGGCCGCGCCAAAGTGATCGCCGGTGGCCAAAGTCTCCTCGCGATGCTCAATCTTCGCCTGCTCTCGCCTGAACGCTTGATCGATGTCAGCCGGCTGGACGAACTCAAATATGTTCGCATGACCCGCGATGAGCTGCGAATCGGGGCGCTGACAACGCACAATACGGTACTGAGATCGGCGGACGTTGCGACCTACTGCCCGATCATTGTGGAGGCGTATCGACACGTTTCGCATCATGCCGTGCGCAATCGCGGCACCATCGGTGGCAGTCTGTGCCACAACGATCCGGCCGCGGAAATGCCGCTCGTCGTAAATCTGCTCGGGGCGTCGCTGGTAGCGCGAAGCAAAAACAACGAGCGGGTTATTGCTGCAGACCAATTTTTCCGGGGCAATTTCGAAACCGCGCTCGCGGACGACGAACTGCTGACCGAGATTCGTGTACCCATTCCACTCAAGGGGCACGGCTGGTCGTTTCAAGAGATTAGCCAGCGGAAAGGCGACTTTGCCTTAGTGGCTGGGGCCGCCACGCTGACCTTAGAAAAGGGCGTCTGCCGCAATGTGCGGCTGGGTTTTCGCAATGTCGGCGAGACGACTTTCCGTCTGAATGCCGTCGAAACTCAGATCGAAGGTCGCGCGCCGAGCCAACAGTTGTTTTCAGACGCGGCGAATGCGGCAATGAAAGCCGTCCAACCGCCATCCGATCTGCATGCCGACTCGGAATATCGCCGAGATCTCGTCATGGCATTGACCGAGCGTTTGCTCGTCAAAGCGGTGGAACGAGCACAACATTGAACGAGCACAAGGATCGATCGAGGTCGCGATCTTGCGGATCGGCCGAGGGATGATGAGGGAGATACATCTGTAGGGAGACACATCTGTACTGAACGATTGGTTTGCCGGAGGGCAACGTAAACGATCGGGAGGAAGGCATATGGCCAAACAAGACGTAACGGTGACTGTGAATGGCACGCGCTATCAGCGTCCAGTGGAACCTCGTCTGCTGTTGAGCGACTTTCTTCGACACGACCTCAGTCTGACGGGAACTCACGTGGGCTGCGAACACGGCGTGTGCGGATCTTGCACGGTCCTGGTCGACGGCATCGCGACCCGATCTTGTCTTTTCCTCGCCGTTCAAGCCGACGGATCGTCCATTGAGACGGTCGAGTCGCTTGGCAATGTCGGTGCACTGCATCCGCTGCAAGAGGCGTTTTGGGAGAAGCACGGTCTGCAATGCGGCTTTTGCACACCCGGAATGCTGATGAGCCTCACGGAATTACTCCGCGTCAATCCAGTCCCTGATCGCGAAGCCATAGTCGAGGCAATCGGCGGCAACTTATGCCGCTGCACTGGATATCAGAACATCGTCGCGGCGGTCGAACGCGCCGTCGAACTGATGCGCACGCAAAGGGAGGCCGCATAATGAGCGCCTCCGATGCTTCGGTCGCCATACCGCCAAGCCGGCAGCGGGAAAAGCCCGGTCAAAATTTGAAATGGATCGGCCAAAATATGAAGCGGGTCGAAGACCCGCGATTGTTGACCGGTCAGGGCCGTTACATCGATGACATCGACCTGCCCAACATGCTGCATGCCGCCGTGCTGCGCAGCTCTCGGCCGCACGCTCGAATTAAATCGATCGATACGCGAGCCGCTGCCGAGCTTCCCGGCGTGGTCAAAATATTGACCGGTGCCGACATCGCCAAGACGACGGGCGCACTACCTTGCTTTGCCAATCCTCCGGTCGAGCAGCGATGCGTCGCCGTTGATCGTGTTCGCCACGTCGGCGAGGCCGTCGCCGTGGCCGTTGCCGAGAGCCGTTACCTCGCTGAGGATGCGCTGGAGAAGATTGCGGTAGAATACGAAGAACTGCCGGTCGTGGTCGATCCGGAACAGGCGATCAGCTCTGCGGGTGATGCGGTGCTCCATCCTGGCCGCGGCCCCACCAACGTGGCGATACAACGACATTTCGCCTTCGGCAACGCGGCAAATGACTTCGCCAAAGCCGCCAAAATCGTCAAGCGGCATCTGCGTTGGCCACGTTCGGGCGCGCAACCGCTTGAGACGGTCGGAGCCGTCGCCCAATACGACAGCGCATCGGGGAAGTTCACGATCCATGCCAACACGTCGATGTATAACTACGTCGGCTGGACGATGGCCTTATCGCTCGGCGTGCCGGCGCACCGGCTTAATGTTGTTCCGGTGATCGCCGGCGGCAGCTTCGGGAGCAAGTTGTTCGCACACAAGGTCTGCGTGTTGGCAGCTTCGCTGGCGCGTATCTGTGGCCGGCCGGTCAAATATATCGAGGACCGCATCGACAACATCATGGCGTGTGACAATCATGGCTCGGATCGAATCTACGACGCCGAGCTCGCCCTCGATGGCGACAACCGGATGATAGGGCTGCGCTGTAACGTGATCGATGATTACGGCGCCTATTTCCAGTTCGGCATCGGCCATCACGGCAACGCATTGTCGCAGATCGTTGGTCCATACAAGATCCGAAGCGTCGATCTCAGCATTACCGCGGTGTTCACCAATAAGTGCCAACAGGGCGCCTATCGGGGGTTTGGCTCGGAAGTTTCGAATTTTGTCATCGAGCGACTCGTCGATGCTGCTGTCGACGAACTGCACCTTGATCCGGTCGAATTCCGGCGCCAGAACTTCATCCAGCAGCAGGATTTTCCCTACAAGATACCCACCGGAAATCTGTACGACAGCGGCAATTACAACGCGGTGCTCGACGAAGCCTTGCGTATGCTTGACTACAAAGGCTGGCGCCGCAAGCAAGAGGAATACCGCAAGCAGGGGCGCTATGTTGGGATCGGTATCGCCACTTGCCAGGAACGCAGCGTGTTCTCGGCGACCGAATTCTGGATGCTCAATGAGGAGGCCGGCTTCGCGCTGACGAGTTCACCAGAGGGCGTTAGCATCAAGGTCGACCCGTTAGGTAAGGTCGTGGTGTCACTGAATGCGCCGTTTTGGGGCAATAGTCCCGAGACCATGGCGACCATGATCCTCGCCGAACAGCTCAAGATCGATCCAGACGATATCGCCGTGGCCTATTCGGACACAGATCACGGACTCGCCGGTACGGGCCCCGGCGGCAGTCGCTACACGGTTATGATGGCAGGAGCCGTTGTCGGCGCTGCAACCATGATCAAGGAGAAGTTGTTCCGCGTCGCCGGCCATATGCTCGAAGCAAGTCCGAACGATCTTGAGCTTCGCGAAGGCAGGGTCGGCGTCAAGGGCGCGCCAGGTCTGGAAAAGACCATCGCCGAAATCGCGATGCACGCCCACTTCTTCCGACTTTCCATGCCGGACGATCCGACCCTGACCAGCGGCATCGACGCCGCATACACCTACGATCACCCGCTGACGACGCTGCCATCCGACGATCGGTCAGACCTCGGCATTTTCTATCCGATCATGGGGCACATGTGCCACATGCCGGTCATCGAGGTCGACCCACGCACGGGCCAGGTGAGCTTTCTCGATTATGTCGCGGTGCACGATTGCGGAACCATGGTGAATCCGATGACTCTTGCCGGCCATGTCCGAGGCGGGACGGCGCAGGGTATCGGCACAGCGCTCTACGAGCAGTATTACTATGACGAGCACGGCCAATTGCTGACGGCTTCTTATGCCGACTATCTGATCCCAACCATCTACGAGATGCCGGCAGACGTGCGGGTCGGCCATGTCGAAACGCCGTCACCCTTTACCGAATACGGCATCAAAGGCGGCGGTGAGGGCGGCCGCATGGGCGCGCCGCCGGCGCTCTGCGCTGCCATCGAGGACGCGCTGCGCCCACTCGGCGTGAAAATCGACGCGATGCCCGTGACGCCGCGGCGGTTGCGTACGCTTATCCGCGAGGCGCAAAAACGCCAGGCCCGAGCTTCGCGCAGCTAAATACGTCCGGTCTCCAGGACCGGAACGGCAAGTCGGAGTAGCACTAGAGCATGTCCCGGAAAAGTGGAAACCGGTTTTCCGAAAAGGACATGCGACAACAAAGAGATCTAGAGCATTTCCCGATTCCACTTAATCGGGAAATGCTCTTGTCGGGCTCACCCGTGCGAGAGCGTGGCCTCGCCGTGCTGGACCAGCTTGCGTCCGGAGAGCTTGCGCAGGCCGACATAGAACACAGGCGTCAGGAACAGGCCGAACAGGGTGACGCCGATCATGCCCGCGCACACGGTGACGCCGGTCGCCGAGCGCACCTCGGCGCCGGCGCCGTGCGAGAGCACCAGCGGGATCGTACCGGCGATAAAGGCCACCGACGTCATCACGATGGGGCGCAACCTCAGCCGGCAGGCTTCCAGTGCCGCTTCGACGATGCCCTTGCCCTGAAACTCGAGTTCGCGCGCGAACTCGACGATCAGGATCGCGTTCTTGCACGCGAGGCCCATCAGCACGACAAGGCCGACCTGAACGAAGGTGTTGTTGTCGCTGCCGTAGAGCTTCACGCCGGCCAGTGCCGAAAGCATGCACATCGGCACGATCAGGATGACGGCGAGCGGCAGCGCCCAGCTCTCATAGAGCGCCGCGAGCACCAGGAAGGCGAGCAGCACCGAAACCGGGAACACCAAGAGCGCGGCGTTGCCCTGGGTGGCTTCCTGGAAGCTGAGATCGGTCCATTCGATGGTCATGCCATTGGGCAACACGCGCTTGGCGAGCTCAGCCATCGCGCTCATCGCCTGCCCGGATGACATCATTGCCGGATTGGCTTCGCCGATGAAGTCGGCGGCCGGATAGCCGTTGTAGCGCAACACCGGATCGGGCCCGTAAGTCTGGCTGATCTTCACCATCGAGCCAATCGGCACCATCTGGCCGCTGTCGTTGCGCGTCTTCAGGTTGGCGATGTCTTCCACCCGCTTGCGGAAGTCGCCGTCGGCCTGCGCATAGACGCGCCACGTGCGTCCAAACAAATTGAAGTCGTTGACATAGGACGAGCCGAGATAGACCTGGAGCGTCTCGAACAGACTGGTGAGCGGCACGCCCTGCGCCTTGGCCTTGACGCGATCGACTTGGATATCGAGTTGCGGCACGTTGGATTGATAGCCGACGAAGGGGAATCCCATGCCGGGCGTCCGCACCGCCGCGCCTTGCAGTGCGTTCGCCGCTTGCTGGAGCGCGCCGTAGCCGAGCCCGGCGCGGTCTTCGACGAACATCGCATAGCCCGCGCCTTGGCCGAGACCCAGCACCGGCGGCGGGTTGAGCACGAAGGCGAAGCCTTCCTTGATCTTGCCGATCTTGCCCTGGATTTCGCCGGCGATCTGCTTGGCGCTGCGCTCGCGCTCAGCGAAAGGCTTCAGGATCGCAAAGGCGACGGCGTAGTTCGGCGTGTTGGTCTGCTGCGTGGGATTGAGGCCGGTCATGCCGATGACGTGACCGACGCCCTCGGTCTCGAGCGCGGCGTCCTTTATCCGTTGCAGCACCGCATCGGTGCGCTCCAGCGACGAGCCCTCGGGCAGTTTCACGCCGGCGATCAGATAAAGCTTGTCCTGGGTCGGAATGAAGCCGCGCGGTACGGCGTTGAACATCAGCCCGGTGCCGGCCAGCAGAACCAGATAGATGATGAAGACCAGACCGCGCCGGCCGAGCGTGCGCGAGACGGCGCCCTGGTAGCCGTCGGAGCTCGCCTTGAAGAAGCGGTTGAACGGCCGGAAGAACCAGCCGAGCAGGCGATCGATCAGACGCGACAGAAAATCTTTCGGCGTGTCGTGGCCATGCAGCAATTTGGCGGCGAGCGCCGGCGACAAGGTCAGCGAATTGATCGCCGAGATCACGGTGGAGATCGCGATCGTCACCGCGAACTGCTTGTAGAAGGTGCCGGTGACGCCGGTCAGAAACGCCATCGGCACGAACACCGCGCACAGCACGAGCGCGATGGCGACGATCGGTCCGGAGACTTCGGTCATCGCCTGGTGCGCCGCCGCGAGCGGTGTGCGGCCTTCTTCAATATTGCGCTCGACATTCTCAACCACGACGATCGCGTCATCGACGACGATGCCGATTGCCAGCACCAGGCCGAACAGCGACAGCGTGTTGATGGAAAAGCCGAGCAGATAGAGCACCGCGAAGGTGCCGACGACCGACACCGGCACCGCGATCAGCGGAATGATCGAGGCGCGCCACGTCTGCAGGAACACGATCACCACCAGCACGACCAGTGCGATCGCCTCGAACAGCGTGTGGACGACAGCGGTGATCGACTCGCGCACGAACACCGTCGCATCATAGTCCGAGCGGTAGCTCACGCCGGCCGGAAACTGCGCGGCGATCTCGTCCATCTTGGCGATCACTGCGTCGCGCGTCGCCAGCGCATTGGCGCCGGGCGCCTGAAACACGCCGATGATCGATGTGTTGTAGTGGTCGAGCTGGCCGCGCAAGGTGTAGTCGCTGGAGCCGAGTTCGACGCGCGCGACGTCGGCAAGCCGCACCACCTCGCCGTTCTGGCCGGTCTTCAATATGACGTCGCCGAATTCCTGCGCCGTGCGCAGCCGGCCCTGCGCGTTGATCGCGATCAGAAAGTCGCTGCCGCCCTTGATCGGCTCGGCGCCGAGCTGGCCGGCCGAAACCTGGATGTTCTGCTCCTGGATGGCGCGCACCACGTCGCCCGCGGTCATGCCGCGCGAAGCGACCTTGTCGGGATCGAGCCAGATGCGCATCGCATAGTCGCCGCCGCCGAATAGCCGGATCTGGCCGACGCCCGGAATGCGCGCCAACTGGTCCTTGACCCGGATGTTGACGTAGTTGCGCAGGTACAGCGGATCGTACTTGCCGTCGGAGATCAGCGTGATCAGCGTGAGGAAGGCCGGCGACTGCTTCTGCGTCGTCACCCCGAGGCTGATCACTTCCGACGGCAGACGCGACTGCGCCTGGGAAACGCGGTTCTGCACGTCCACCTGCGCCTTGTTCGGATCGGTGCCCGGCGCGAAGGTGATGGTCATCTGCAGCACGCCGTCGGAGCCGGCGACCGACTTCATATACATCATGTTCTCGACGCCGTTGATCTGCTCCTCGAGCGGCGACGAAACGGTTTCGGCGATGACCTTGGGGTTGGCGCCCGGATAGGTTGCCTGCACCACGACGGTGGGCGGAACGACCTCGGGATATTCGCTGATCGGCAGCAGCGGGATCGCGATCGCGCCGGCGACGAAGATCACGATCGACAGCACCGCCGCGAAGATCGGGCGATCGATGAAAAACCTGGAAAAGTCCAAAGGGGATTCTTTCTCGGATTACGACTGGGGCTTGCTGTGCATCGCAATCAGGTTGGCTTTGACCTTGCTGTCCAGTGCAAAGATCTTCTGCAGGCCGGCGACAATCACTTTGTCGGTCGCCGCGAGGCCGGATTGCACCACCCGCAAACCGTCGTGAATGCTGCCAAGCACGACGTCCTTGCGCTTCACCTTGTCGTCGGCGCCGATGACATAGACATATTTGCGATCCTGATCGGTCATCACCGCCTTGTCGTCGATCAAGGTGGCCATGTATTCGGCACGCCCTTCGAGCTGCACGCGTGCATAGAGGCCGGGCACGAACACGCCATCGGGATTCGGCACCGTCGCCCGCACGCTGATCGTGCCGGTCGCCGCGTCGACCTGGTTGTTGACGAAGTTCACCGTGCCCGCATGCGGAAAGCCGGTTTCGCTTGCTAGGCCCACGCGCACCTGGTTCTCCGAGTTGGCGCGTTCGCCTTTGCGGGCGAGCTCGCAATAGCGCAGGAAGGATTGCTCGTCCGGCTGGAAGTAAACATAGACCGGGTCTTGCGAGACCACGCTGGTCAGGACGGTCTGGTCGGCCTGCACGAGATTACCGAGCGTCAGCACTGCGCGGCCGACTTTGCCGCCAATCGGCGCACGGACCTCGGTGAAGTCGAGATTGAGCTTGGCGGTGGCGAGCGCCGCTTCGGCGGCATGCACGTCGGCGTTGGCCTGCCCGAGCGCAGCGCTGCGCGTGTCGAGGGTATCGATGGAGATCGCGCCGGTCTTGATCAGGGATTCCCCGCGCTTGTTCTGCGCCTCCGCGAGTTGCACCGAGGCGCGGGCGCGCTCGAGCTGGGCCATCGCGCTGTCAAAGGCGGCGCGGTAGGGGCGCTGATCGATCACAAACAGAAGGTCACCGGCCTTGACCGTGTCGCCCTCCCGGAAGGCGATGCGCTCGATATAGCCGCTGACGCGCGGGCGGATGTCGACCGCGCCGATCGCCGCGATCCGTCCGGTGAATACGTCCCATTGGCGCACCGATGTCGTCACCACCTCGGCGGCATCGACTTCGGGCGGCGGCGGCGGTGACGGCGCTTCAGCGCCGCTCTTGCTGCAAGCAGTTAGCACCGTGGCCGCGGCGACCATGGCGACGGCGGAAAGACCCGCACGCAGCGACGCGAGCAAGGTATGACGGTACGTCACGAGTATTCCTCTTGACTGGGATTGATTGTCAGCCCCATAGTGAACCTAACTTCAACTTCAAAAAGTGCAAGAGTAAATTTTGCGCTAAGTTTTATCCACCGGGCATGATCCGGAAAAGTGGATGCCGGTTTTCCGAAAAGATTATGCCCAAACAAAAAGTTAGAGCGGAATGTCGATCAAGCCACAACTCATTCCGCTCTAGCGCAATTTCGTGCTACTGACGGTTTTGTCGCCTATGCGGTGGTGAATCAGTCCGTTGTGTTGCACACGTGTGACGTACGTGGTCGGCTCGCGATCGATTGGATAATATCGCGATCAATTGGGGAGATTCATGGGCTGCGACGCGCAGGTGATGGAAGCCGACGAGCTGATCAACATCCGCGAGATGTCTGAGCGCAGCTCCGTGCCCGCATCGACGCTGCGCTACTACGAGAAACTCGGCCTGATCACCTCCGAACGCGGCGCCAGCGGCAGCCACCGCCGCTACAGCGCAGCGACCTTTCATCGGGTTACCTACATCACGCTTGCCCAACGCGCGGGCTTCAGCCTCGACGAAATCGCCGAGCAATTGGCTGTCCTGCCGAAAATTCATCCGCTACCCGCGAAGGTCTGGGAACCGTTGCGCCAGAAATGGGAAGAGCGCATCGATCAGAGCATCGCCGAGCTCAAGCAATTGAAAGTCGACTTGCGCCGCTGCACGCGCGAGGCTTCGCGGTGAGACTGTTTGCGGCAAGGACCGGCAGCAAGTCGAGGCCCTAAATCGCCAAATAACGCGACCTGATCTCGTCGTTGGCTTTCAGACCCGCAATCGTATCCCGATAAACAATCTGCCCCTTGTCGATCACGGCGGCGTCGCTGGCGATGCCGAGGCAGAAATGCATGTTCTGCTCGGCGATCAGGATGCTGGTGCCGGAGCCGCGCAGGCGGTGCAGGATGTCGGCGATACGTTGCACCACGATCGGCGCCAAGCCCTCGCTCGGTTCGTCGAGCAAAAGCGCGACCGGATTGCCCATGAGCGTGCGCGCGATCGCCAGCATCTGCTGCTCGCCGCCGGAGAGGCGGCCGGCCTGGCGTGCGCGCAACGGCTGCAGCAGCGGAAACACTTCGTAGATGCGCGTCAAATTCCAATAATCCTGGCCGTCCGGGCCGGTCTTGGCGGCGATTTCCAGATTGTCCTCGACGCTGTGCTCCGGAAACACCTGCCGGTCTTCCGGCACAAAGCCCATGCCGGCCTTGGCAATCGCGTACGGCTTGCGGTTCGCCATGTCGCGGCCCATGACCATCACCCGGCCGCGCCGCGGCGGCGCCAATCCGGCGATGGCTTTGAGCGTCGTCGACTTGCCAGCGCCGTTGCGTCCCAGGAGCGCCATCGTCTGTCCTTCGGCGAGCTCGATATCGACGCCGAACAGAATCTGGCTCGACCCGTAAAACACGTCGAGCCGTTGCGCGCTGAACAGAATGCGGACGCTCATGAACCGCGCGTCTCCTGGCTGGTGCCCAGGTAAGCAGCGATCACGTCCGGATTGCCGCGAATGTCCGCCGGTGTTCCTTCCGCCAGCACTCGGCCGTAACAGAGCACGCGGATGGTCTGCGCGATCTTGAACACGATATCCATGTCGTGCTCGATGAAGATCAGCGTCATTTTCTGACGCTCCCACAATTCCTGCACCTTGGCGATCATCTGCCAGCGCTCTTCCGGTCCCATGCCGGCCGTGGGCTCATCGAGCAGAAGCACGCGCGGCTCGAGCGCGAGCGCGAGCCCGATGTCGAGCAGTTTCTGATCGCCGTGCGAGAGGTTCGACGACGTCACCGCCGCTTTGTCGGTGAGCCCCAGCATGGTCATCACTTCGGCGGCGCGGTCGCGGCATTCGGGCAGCGGGAAACGGCGAAAGATGCGCTCGGCGTAGCCCATATGCGCCTGCACGGCGGCGGTGAGAATTTGCTCCACGGTCAGCGACGGAAAGATGCTGGCAATCTGGAATGCGCGCACGACGCCACGGCGCACGATCTGCTGCGGCGATAGGCCGCCGATGTCCTCGCCGGCAAGCCGCACCCGGCCGCGGTCGAGCCGCATCGCGCCCGAGATCAGATTGAAGAACGTGGTTTTGCCGGCACCGTTCGGCCCGATGATCGCGGTCAGCGAGCCGTCCGGAAAGTCGAGCGTGACGTTCTGCATGGCGGCGACGCCACCGAAGGATTTCGAAAGCTCCTCGACCTGCAGCATGCGGGTTACCCGGGCGCCTGGGATGGCGAAGCTTTCGCTACGGCGGCGGGTTTGACCCTTCCGCGCGCGAACGAAAAATGCCGGCGCCAGCCGTCGAGCACGACGTCGAGAAGCCCGCGCCGCAGCCCGAGCGCGAAAATGAGGATGATGATGCCGAGCGCGAGCCCGTAGTACTCCGTGAACCGGGTCACGGAGTCGTTGAGCAACAAGAGAATAATGGTGCCGACGATCGGACCCAAAAAGCTGTTCAGGCCGCCGAGCATGATGATGAAGACGCCTTCGCCCGAGATCGTCCAGTAGGCGAATTCCGGATAAGCGCCGGAGACGAACAGGCTCATGATCACCCCGCCGGTACCGGCGAAGATGCCGGCGAGCACAAACGCCGTCAGGCGCACGCGGAACGCGGCGATGCCGAGAAAATTCGCCCGCGTGGCATTGTCGCGGATCATCCGCAAGGTGTAGCCGAACGGCGACTGCACCAGATGATGCATGAGGATGAGGCCCACCACCAGCAGGGCGCAGCTTGTCAGATAAAGATGCCACTGGTTGGCTAGATTGATTCCCAGAAAAGGCGGCCGGGGAATGCCGCCGCGCAAGCCCTGGTCGCCGCCGGTGAGCGGCGTCCATAGAATGATCAGGCTGTGCAGCAGCATCTGAAACGCGAGCGTGAGAAAGGCGAAATAGATTTCCTTCAGGCGCACGCAAATGGCGCCGACGATCAGTCCCAGCGCCGCACATAGAATGAGCGTCAGCCCGAATGCCGCCGGGATCGGCATGCCGGTGCGCTGCATCAGCAGCGCGAAGGAGTAGGCGCCCAGCCCGAAAAACATGCCGTGGCCGAAAGACACCATCCCGCCATAGCCGACCAGAACATTGAGCGACGTTGCGAACAGCCCCAAGGCCGCGCCGCGGATCACGAAATCGACCAGCGCCTTGCTCGGCCAGACAACCGGCAGCAAGGCCAGAACCGCGAACGCCACCGCGCCGACGACAAGATCGAATGCGAGCGAGCGCCGCGCCATATCAGGGAAAATCCTTCTCAGGCCAAATCTTTGCCGAACAGGCCGGTCGGCCTGGCGATCAGGATGAGCACCATGAACAGATACATCAGTCCCTCGGTGAACAAGGGAAAGCCCAGGCTGCCGAACGCACGGATGAGCCCGATCGCGAGCGCGGCCACGAAGGCACCGACGATCGAGCCCATGCCGCCGATCACGGTGACGATGAACGACTCGATGAGAACTGAAAATCCCATGCCGGGCGTGAGCGAACGCACCGGCGCGGCCAGCGCGCCCGCAAAACCCGCCAGTAATCCGCCGAGCCCGAACACCAGGCCATAGAGGAGGCCGGTATTGATGCCGAGCGCGCCGACCATGTTCGGATTGATGGCGGCGGCCCGGATGGTCTTGCCGAGCCGGGTGCGGTCGATCAGGAGCCAGAGCGCGAGCCCGATGACGAAGGCCATGCCGACCACGAACAGATAAAACGGCGGCACCACGCCGCCGGCAATGAACAGCGGCGGCACCTGGAAGGTCGATGGCATCCCCATCGACTTGAATTCAGGTCCCCAGATGATTTTGACGAGATCGTCGAAGATCAGGACGAAGCCGTAGCAAACCAAAAGCTGCATCAGCACGTTCTGGCCGTAGACGCGGCTGATGAACAGGCGCTCGAAGATCACGCCGACGATCGCGGTGGCGAGCCCGGCGCCCAGGATGGTCAGCGTGTAGCTCTCGGTGAACCTGAATATCGTGAGCGCGAAATAGGCGCCCAGCATGTAGAACGAGCCGTGGGTGAAATTGATCACCTTCAGCACGCCGAAGATCAGCGTCAGTCCGGCGGCGACCAGAAACAGCAGCATGCCGATGATCAGGCCGCCGGTCGCCTGCGTC
>Ga0209006_10002567_pt1 | contig 16560 bp, 12 predicted proteins | sample JacPin_JW_Ref_O2_FD_188567 | JGI IMG/M metagenome (GOLD analysis project Ga0209006, IMG submission 188567) | Forest soil microbial communities from Algoma, Ontario, Canada - Jack Pine, Ontario site 1_JW_Ref_O2 (SPAdes) (version 2) | ecosystem: Environmental > Terrestrial > Soil > Boreal... | reverse complement strand
CCTGCCCGATCTCGCCGACGCCCTTGACGCCGAGCGGGCCGACGACCTGGTCGTCGACCTCGATCAGCTCGACGTCCACGTCGGGCGCGTCCGCGTTGACCGGCACCAGGTAGTCGCCCAGGCTGGCGTTGGCCCAGCGGCCTAGCGTGGTGTCCATGTGGGTGCCCTCGAGCAGGGCCTGGCTCATGCCCCAGAGCATGCCGCCCATCAGCTGGCTGCGGGCGGTCCGGGGATTGAGCACGCGGCCGGGCGCGAACGCGCCGACTAGGTGCCGGACCCGGATGATGCCGAGGTCGGCGTCCACGGCGACCCGGGCGAACTGGGCGCCGAAGGTCAGCAGCCCGTAGGGAACGTCCAGCGGCGGCGGGTCCCAGCTGCCGACGGCCTCGGCGTCGCCCATGACGTGCCGCTGCATCAGCGCGCTGTAAGTCTCGCCGGTGCCGTCGTCGCCCGCCAGCGCCATCCGCCCGTCGGTGACGACGATCCCGGCCGGGGAGGCCCCGTGCAGCGGCGACTGGGGGTCGCCGACGGCCAGGGCGATGAGCTGATCGCGCAGGGCGGTGGCGGCGTTGTGCACGGCGGAGCTGATCATCATGGCGCCGTTGGAGCCGACCGGCGAGCCGGCGTTCGGCAAGTCGGTGTCGCCGAACTCGAACCGCATGTGAGCCAGGTCGACGCCAAGCCCGTCCGCGGCCACCTGCGTCATCACGGTGGCCGTTCCGGTGCCGAACTCCTGGGTCGCGGTCTGCATGATCGCGCTGCCGTCGGCGTACAGGTGCGCGCGGGCGCGCTGGGTGTGCATGAAGAACGCGACGGGGTACCCGGCGACGGCCATGCCGGTGCCGATCAGCCAGTTCCCGTCGCGCTCGGAGCGCGGCCGCGGATCGCGCCTGGCCCAGCCCACGCGGGCGGCGCCGCGCTGCAGGCACTCCCGCAGCCCGAAACTGGACCACGGGTGGCCGGTGTTGGGATCCACCTCGGTCAGGTTGCGCTCGCGCAGCTCAACCGGGTCGATGCCGAGGTTGCCTGCCAGCTCGTCCATCGCGCACTCGAGGGTGAACACGCCCACGGCCTCGCCGGGCCCGCGGGTGAAGGTCGGCGTCATCGTGTTGCCGCGCACCAGCCGGTGGATGCCCTCGAAGCTGGGGCAGGCGTAGAGCTGGGAGGCGACGCCGAAGGCGGGCTCGGCCCAGTCGTCGAACGGTGAGGTGATCGAGATCTTGTGATGCCTGATCGCTGTCAGCTTGCCGTCGCGGGTCGCGCCGAGCTGGATGTGCTGCTCCTGTTCCTCGCGGTGGCCGCAGGAGGTGAACATCTGGCCGCGCGTCACCACCAGCCGGACGGGGCGACGGACGTGCTGGGCGGCCAGGGCGGTCAGGGTGACGTGCGGCCAGACCATGGCCTTGGAGCCGAACGCGCCGCCGACGAAGTGGGTCAGCACCCGGATCTTGGCCGGGGACATGCCAAGCAGCGCGGCGACAGTGAGCTGCACGGCCTTGATGCCCTGGCACGAGTCGTAGAGGGTGAGCTGGTCGCCGTCCCAGGCGGCCATGGTGGTCAGCATCTCAATCGCGTTGTGGTGGTTGGCGGCGAACCGGAACCGGGCGTCGACCTGCAGGTCCGCGGCGGCCAGTCCGTCGGTAACGCTGCCGCGCTGGGTCCGGCCTGGCATCAGGCCGCCGAAGAGCTTCTCGGGCTCGTAGGCGGCGTCCCGGCCCTGGTCGATCGTGGTCACCGACGGGGTCTCGGCGTAGCTGACGTCGACCAGGCTGGCGGCGTGCTGGGCCTGCTCCAGGGTGTCGGCGACCACGACCGCGACCGGCTGGCCGGCGTAGTGGACGACGTCGTCCTGCATCGGGAAGAACGTCTCGCCGGGGGCCGGGCCGCCGATCAGGGACGGCAGCAGCGGCACCGGGTTCAGCTTCGGCACGTTGCGCTGGGTCAGGATGCCGGCGACGCCCGCGGCCCGCTCTGCCTGCGCGGTGTCGATGCCGGTGACCCGGCCGCTGGCGATCCTGGCGCCGACGATCGCGGCGTAGGCCAGGTCTGGCAGGGTGATGTCGCCGGAGTAGTGCGCGGTGCCGGTCACCTTGGCCGGGCCGTCGACCCGGCGGATGTCCCGGCCGATGGCCTGGGTCATGACATGCCCCACTTCGTCAGTTCGGTCGGCTGGTCAGTGTGCCGAGCGCGCGCACGATGGCCCGCTGGGCAAGTTCGACCTTGAACTCGTTGAGCGGTCGCGGCGAGGCGGGCGCAAGCTCGGCGGCCGCGGCGCTCGCGAACGCGGCCGGAGTGGCCGGCTGGCCGAGCAGGCTCGCCTCGGCCCGGCGGGCCCGCCACGGCTTGGTGGCCACGCCGCCGAGCGCCAGCCGGACCTCGGCGATCGTGCCGTCCTCGACCCGCACCGCGGCCGCCACCGAGGCGAGCGCGAACTCGTAGGACTCGCGGTCGCGGAACTTCAGGTACACAGAATGACTGGCCACCGGGGTGGCCGGGACCTCGATCGCGGTGATCAGCTCGCCGTGCTCCAGCGGATGCTCCCGCTCGGGCGTGTCCCCGGGGAGCAGGAAGAAGTCGTCGATGCCGATGGCCCGACCGCCGCCCGGCCCGCGCGTGTGCACGACCGCGTCCAGGGCCACCAGGGCCACGGCCACGTCGGACGGGTGCGTGGCGATGCAGTGGTCGCTGGTGCCCAAGATCGCGTGCCCGCGGTTGAAACCGCTCAGCGCGGCGCAACCGCTGCCGGGGTCGCGCTTGTTGCACGGCGACGTCGCGTCGCGGAAATAACTGCAGCGCACCCGCTGGCACATGTTCCCGCCCATCGAGGCCATGTTCCGCAGCTGGGCCGAGGCGCCGAGCAGCAGGGCCTGGGCGATGACCGGGAACCGCCGGCGGACCGCCGAGACCTGCGCGACGTCGCTCATCCGGGCCAGCGCCCCGATGCGCAGTCCGCCGCCCGGCAGGTCCTCGACCCGGTTCAGCGGCAGGTCGTTGATGTCGACAAGCAGCGTCGGCCGGAGCACGTCCTGGCGTACCAGGTCGACCTCGGTCGTGCCGCCGGCCAGGAACGCGCCGTCGCGGTTCCGCGTGACGGCCGCGATGGCGCTGTCGACGTCCGCGACCCTGGCGTAGCTGAGCGGCCGCACGCTCACGCACCGCCCGCGTCGCGGACCTCGCGGATCGCGGCCCGGATGTTGGGATAGGCGGCGCACCGGCAGATGTTGCCGCTCATCCACTCCCGGATCTCGCCGTCATCCCCGGCATGCCCCTCGCGCAGCAGCGCGACCGCGGACATGATCTGGCCCGGCGTGCAGTAGCCGCACTGGAACGCGTCCTGCTCCACGAACGCCGCCTGCATCGGGTGCAGATCGCCGTCGTCGGCGGCCAGCCCTTCGATCGTGGTGACCTCTCGGCCCTCGCAGGTGACCGCGAGTGTGAGGCAGGCCAGCACCCGCCGGCCATCCACCCAGACCGTGCAGGCCCCGCAGGTGCCCTGGTCACAGCCCTTCTTGGAGCCGGTCAGCCCGAGGCGCTCGCGTAGCGCGTCGAGCAGGCTGACCCTGGGCTCCAGTTCCGGTTCGTGCGTGCGGCCGTTGACGGTCAGCGTGACCGTGCCGGCCCCGGGCCCGCGTTCCAGCGGCGGCGACACAACGTCGATACCCATCGCAATCTCCCCCTGATTGCCGCCGTCGGGGCCTGAAATCGAGCCGGGCTCAATCAGCCAGGGCCCGTGAGCGGGTCGTCACACCGCCCTGACTAGCGAAGTCCCAGAGACCGCCTGCCGGGCCGCGATGTTCCTAGTGGGAGTTCCCTGATCCCCTTGATCTACCCTTCGGTTCTCGCATCAGATCCCCGCCCGGGGAACCACGAGGCGCGTCTGCGCTGCCGCAGGCGGCTGGCGCCCCTGCCCCTCGCCGGGCAGCAGCCCATTGGCGGGATCACGCTCGCACCGCAGGTGCGAGCTCACCAGGTCGGCGCTATCGGCGGCGACGCTCGCCTCGAATCGGTACTCAGCAAGCTGGGAGGTCGGCGGCGGGGGCGGACATAGTCGGCGTCGAGGAACCTGGGCGTCATCACGGCGTCCGCGACCTGAGCAAGGCGCCAACCCCGCGATCACAGTCGAGATGGGTACCCGGACATTCCCTGCCACAGCCGAGGAGCAGACCGGCCACGCCAGCGCGGAGTTCCGGTCCAAGCTCGCGGCGCAGTTCCCCGATCTCGTCAAGTTCCAGGCCGCGGCCGTGAGCTCGATCCCGCTCTTTCTCTCCTCGGCCGGGGACCGTGATGATCAGTGTCGCGATCGCCCTAACCGCCGATTCTGGCTGCCCGCCACCTCGGGGGCATCGGTTCCCGCCGAGGAGTTCGACCACTCCGGCGCGTGGTCGCCATCTCCGTCGTGGTCGTGCACGATCATCACCGGCCGCTGCGAGTGGGCGGCGACCTCGGCCGCGACACTCCCGGCGACCAGCCCGCCGAGCCCGCCCCGTCGGTGGGCGCCGAGGACGATGAGGCTGGCGTGGTGATCGTCGGCGGCCTCGTTGAGCGCCTTGCCGGCCGGCGTTCCCTGGACCGCCAGCGGGTGGGCCGAGAATCCGGCCGCCGCGGCCAGCTCGGCGCCGTGCGCGGCGGTCTGCTCGGCCGCCTCCCCGACCGCGTCGGCGCAGGCCGCGTCGAACTCGGCCCCGGGTTCCGGCAGGAAGCCGACGTTGAACGTGCGCCACACGGTCAGCACGAGCGCGTCGCGCCCGGCCGACAGCTGGCGGCCGGCCTCGGCGATCGCGGCCTTGGCGAGCCGGGAGCCGTCATAGGCGAACAGCACCGGGCCCTCCGTCTCCGGCTCGCCGGCCCCGTGCCGATGGGGGAGAGCAGCCGCCGCCGTCGTCGTCACCAGCTGCCCGCCGCCAGCCAGGGCGGCCGCCGCGGCCGTCCGGGCCAAGCTCGGCAGCGGCGCGCCGGGCCGGAGCGCCGCCAGCAGCGGCGGCGAGTCCCAGGCCGGCTCCATGCCGCCCATCCACCGCTCGATCGCCGGCGCCACCCGCCGCACCCGGCCGAGCGCGTACAGCAGCACGCCGACGACCGCCCCGCCGGCCGCCAGCCCGAAGCAGATCCACAGCGCGGTGTTGAAGGCCGGGGTCGGCAGCCCGGTCAGCGAAATCGCGAAGTGCAGCAGGATCGGCGTGACCAGGAACGCGGCGATCGCCCGGAGCAGCTCCAGGATCGCGAAGACGCGCTGGATCGAGGCCGACCGCAGCGAGTACCCGGCCATGAACAGGGCCGGCACGACCGAGGCGCCGATGCCGATGCCGACCAGCGCCGAGCCGGCCAGGGTGATCCCCGTGCTCGCCGGGACGACGGCGCGCAGGACCAGGATGCCGGCCGCCAGGACCACCAGCCCGAACAGGGCGTAGTAGTGGATGAAGCGCGTGCTGAACAACCGCCCGAACACGAACGCGGTGAGAACGGCCGCCGCCAGCTCGGGGATGTACAGCAGCCCCAGGTGCAGCGGCGCGTAATGGCCGGTTTGCACGGTCGCCGTCAGCGCGATCGCCGTGGTCGCCGCCGCCGCCGCGCACATCGCGATCACGATCCCGGTCACCGGGATCGTGCTGGCCAGGGCGCGCAGGATGAGCAGCGGATGGCGGGCGCGATATTCATATACGATCAGGGTGATGATCAGCGCTATCCCGACCAGCAGCGGAACCACCGCCACGGGGTCGAAGAACCCGTGCGTGAGCAGCTGCGCGGCGCCGAAGAAGGCCAGCACCGAGCCGGACGCCGCCAGCCCGATCGCGACCGGGTCCCGCGGGGCGCTGAGGTCGGCCGGGGGCGCGTCCGAGAACGTCAGCAGCGCGAACACCAGCCCCAGGAAGGCGATCCCGGCCACGATCCCGAACAACGGCCGCCAGGCGTGGAAGGAGGCCTGGGCCCCGCCGATGAGCGGCCCGGCCGCGACCGCGCCGAAGATGCACAGGTTGAAGATCACCGCCGTCGAGCGGAGCTTCTTCACCGGGTAGCCCAGGATCAGCGGCGGCGTCGAGGCGATCAGCAGCAGGCTCGTGCACAGCCCCTGCATCACGTGCCCGACGATGAACTGCGCCGGCCCGGTCGCAGTGGCTGCGAGCACCGACCCGATCACCAGCAAGACGGCGTAGACCACCGTCAGCCGGCGCTGCGGCAGATGCTGGGCAAGCTGGACCGCCAGGACCGTGCCGAGCGCATAGCCCGCGTTGGCCAGCCCGTAGCCGAGGCTCATCGTCTGCTCGCTCGTGTGCAGAGACGACGCGATGGTCGGCGTAAGCGGGTCCAGGGCGCCCGACAGCCCCAGATACGGAACCAGGAACAGGACGACCATCGCCGCCGTCGGCGCGTACCGGCCGGACAGCGGCCCGGGCCGGATCGGCTCGCGCCGCTCACTCTCGGGACGAGGACGCGGCGGTGTCAACAGCCTCGAGCGTGCCATGTGTCCATTTTTGCCGGCCACCCGCCACGCGCAGTGACCGGGGCGACCAGTTGGCCGAAATCCCCTGGTTGCCCGGAATGCGATCACCCCGAATCAGCTCCGCGCCCCTCGCACCGCGCGCCACCGGGCCCCCGAACCCGCTCCGCGCCTCCAGGTCACGCATCACCAGCCCCAAAAACCCCACCAACCACGCGCCAAACCCGACCACCCCTCAACGTGTGCCATTCGGGTCGTATAGGTCCCAATAGCACACAATGACGACTTACAGCGGTTAAGCTGGCCATTTCAGCACACAATAACGTCGGAGGCCAGCCGCCGCTCCGATGGATCGATGCGGCGTCGATTGGGTAAGCCCCCGATGGAGGCCCCTCAACGGGATGCCGATCCGCGAGCCCTTGGCCCGGTCGGCTGTCCTGCGGCCCGCTGAGAGCGGTGCACCACCGGTCTCTTGCGTGTGGCAACTCCCCGGACCTGACCCGGAGGCACCGAGCCCTTGTGAATGAGCTGATCGCCGTGCTGATCGCGATAGCGGGCGCTATCACGTTCGGCGCATCCGACGTCATCGAGCAGCGCGCCACCCACAAGGTGGCGAAAAAGCCTCCGCTCGATTTCAAGCTCTTTGCCGAGCTGGCGGCCAACCGGCTGTGGGTGATCGGAATCTCCGTCGACATCGCCGCTTCCGTCATGCAGGCCTTCGCGCTGCACTTCGGAGCGCTGGCCCTGGTGCAGCCGATCCTGGTCCTCGACCTGCTGTTCGCCGTCGTGATCACCTATGTCATGGCCCGCCGGCGCCCCGACTGGGTCACTACCGCCGGGGTCTTGTGCACCACCGGCGGCCTGGTCCTGTTCCTGGCGGTGGCCAGACCGACGTCGCCGCCGGTCAGCGTCGGGCCCTCCATCCTGCTGCCGCTGGGCCTCGCGTCGGTCGGGGTCATCTTGCTCTGCCTGGTCGCGTGGCGTCTCAGCCCGCGGATGTTCCTGCCGCTGAGCACCGCCTTCGCCTGCGGCGTGATCTTCGGGATCACGGCGTTCCTGCTCAAGGAGCTGACGCAGACCATCGGCCACGGATTCGACCCGCCTTCACAGCAGTGGCCGCTCTACGCGTTCATCATCGCCGAGCCGCTCGGGTTCCTGCTCAACCAGAACGCCTTCCAGGAGAGTTCGCTCATCGCCCCGGTGCTAGCGATCCGCACCGTCACCGACCCCCTGGTAGCCATCGGCATCGGCCTGGTCTGGCTGAACGAGGACATCGCCAACAGCCCCGCCGCCATCGCCGCCGAGCTAGTCGGGCTGATCGTCATGTCGGTCGGCGTGGTCGCCCTCGCCTACCGATCGCCCCACCTCGACGCCGCCTCCCCGAGACCGGCACCGGCACCAGCCCCGGCGCCGGCGCCCGAAACTCACCCACCGGGCAGTTCATAGCGCCCCTGACTATCCTCCCGGTAAAGACGGCCGAGGTAGCGGGTCTGCCCGCAGGCGGGCAGCGGACGAGGGCGGCCGAGGAGGGTTGGCCATGACCGAGGATGCCGGGGGAGCGTCCGCAGAGATCCCGGATGGCATCGTCGAGCGGATCCGCGCGCTGTGCCTGGCGCTGCCCGAGGTCACGCTGCGGGTCGACGATTCGCGCACCAGCGCGAGGTCGACGGCGTGGTCGTTCGACATCCGCCGCCGGTCGTTCTGCCTGCTCGTGGCGTGGCAGGACTCGGCCGGCGAGTCCGCTCCGCGGCTGGTGCTGCGCGCCGACGCCGACGAACGCCGGGCGCTGCTCGCCAGCGGCCACCCGTTCTCCGCCCCCCGGGCCGGCCGTGATCGCATTGTGATGAAGCTCACCCACGACGCGGACTGGCAGGAGATCCGCGAGCTCGTAACCCAGAGCTACCGCATCCTCGCCCCGAAGAAGCTCATCGCGCTGCTCGACTAGCGCCCGTCGGCCGTCACCGACCTGTGGCGCGCCGCCTATATGGTTTGACACCATGAGGAACGCCCCAACCGCCGCTAGACCGAGCCATATGCCCCCATGGGCGTGATCAGCCGGGCTGACGCTTACCAGCGGCGGCACCGCTGGGCCGGGCTGCCGGTGGCGGTGGTCTACAAGTTTTTCGACGATCAGGGGAGCTACCTGGCCGCGCAGATCACCTACTACGGTGTTGTCTCGCTGTTCCCGCTGCTGCTGCTCCTGACCACCTTCCTCGGGTACGGGCTGCACGGCAGCGTGCACTTCCAGCGGCAGGTGCTTGACTCCGCGCTCGCCCAGTTCCCGGTGGTCGGCGACCAGATCGCCAGGAACATCCACTCCTTCCATGGCAGCGTCCCCGGCCTGGTCATCGGCATCGTCGGCTGCGTCTACGGCGGCCTCGGCATCGTTCAGGCAACCCAGAACGCGCTGAACAAGGTGTGGGGCGTACCGCGCAACGCCCGCCACAATCCGCTCCGGGCCCGGCTGCGCAGCTTGATGCTGCTGGCCGCCGGCGGCGGCAGCGTGATCGTCACCACCGTGCTGTCCGCGCTGAGCGGCGCCGCGGACTCCTACGGCGCCAGCGCGGTCAGCGTCACCGTCCGGGCGGCCGCCGCCACGCTCGCCATCGCGCTGAACGTGACCCTGTTCATGGTGGCGTTCAAGATTCTGATCGCCACGCCCGTCAGCATCCGCCAGATCCGCGCGGGCGCGATCGCCGCCGGCGTGACCTGGCAGGCCCTCCAGCTGGCGGGCGCCATCCTGCTGGGGGACAAGCTCAAGGGCGCCACCGCCACCTATGGCCTCTTCGCCATCGTCCTCGGCCTGCTGGCCTGGGTTTACGTCGGAGCGGCGACGGTGGTGATGTGCGCCGAGTTCAACGCCGTGCGAGCCCGGGGGATGTGGCCGCGGAGCCTGCTGGCGCCGTTCAGCGACAACCCGGACCTGACCGTCGGTGACCAGCGTGCCTACGTCTCCTACGCCAAGACCGAACTGCACAAGAGCTTCGAAACCATCGACGTCAGCTTCGATGCGCCTGCGCCAACGGAAGCCGCCCAGCCAGAACGCTGACCGTCGACCGGGTCAGGGCGCCGCCAGCCCGGGCCTCAGCGCCAGCCCGACCCTCAGCTCGAGTAGACCTGAAGCTCCGACAGCTGCCCAGCCGGCCAGCCACTGTTGGCGGTAAAGGTCAGCTTGACGTACCGGATCTGAGCGGCGCCAAAGGTGACCGTCACCGTGTTACCGGTCGAGGGGTTGAAGGTATACCCGGCCGAAGCCGCCAGCGTGGTGTAGCTGGAGCCGTCAGCGCTGCCCTGGATGGTGACCGTCTGGGTCCGGGTTCCCCACGAGGTCGACGGCGGCAGGTCCATCACGATCCGCCCCACGGTCACGGAAGACCCGAGATCCACCTGGAACCACTGCGGGAACGCGTTGTCAGTGCTCTCCCAGTAGGTGCTGGTGTTCCCGTCGACCGCGCTCGACGGAGCATACGTCTGCGTGTACCCGCTGGCCGTGGTCGGCCGGTTCAGCGCCAGGTTGGTGTTCGCGCTGACCCCGGTGCCCGACAGCCCCACCGTCAGCGGGCTGCTCGGCGCGCTCGACGCGACCGTCAGCGTCCCGCTCGCCGCCCCCGCCGCGGTCGGCGCGAACGACACGCTGACCGTGCACGACCCGCCCGCGGCGATCGAGCTGCCGCAGGTGTTGGTCTGGCTGAACGCCCCGCTCACGCTGACCGACGTCGCCGTCGCCGCAACCGTCCCCGGGTTCGACACCGTCACCGTCGAAGCCGAGCTGGTCGACCCGACCGTGACGCTCCCGAACGACAAGCTCGACGGCGACGCCGTCAGCGGCGAACTGGTGCCGCCGGAGCCGCTGGCGAAGGACATGTAGTTGAGGTTCCAGCCGCCGTTGTCCTCGTCGACGGCGAGGGTCTGCTGGCCGGCCGCCAACTGGACGGTGGCGGTGACGGTGGACCAGTTCTGCCAGCCGCCGGTCGCGGGGATGCTGACGTTCCCGCTTAGGTTCGCGCCGGACGCGCTGGCCAGGTGCAGGGCGTCGGTGACGGCGGAGGGGGCCGCGACCCGGAAGCTGACGGTGTAGGTCCCGGCCGAGGCCGCGTTGACGGTGTACTTGAACCACTGCCCGCCGGATGTCCAGCCCAGGTCGTAGCCGCCGCCCGAGTCTGACGTGGCCTCCAGGTCGATACCGTCGGAGCGGTAGCTGTTGCCGGTGCCGTTGGTCGAGGTGACGTTGTAGGCCGCCCCCTGGCCGCCGGTGTCATAATTCTCGGCCTGCACGACGCCCGGCACCGCCGCCGCCGTCCCGCCGTAGGGGCCTTCGCTGCTGCCGGTCTGCCAGCTGTTGTCGCTGAGCGTCGCGGTGAAGCCGCTGGAGTCGTTGCTGAAGGCGGAGAACCCGGAACCCAGTCCGGTTACCGTGTTGCCGGTGATGGTGGCGTTGCCAGTGGGAGCCGGGTAGTACGGCGGCGAGATCACGATCCCGTTGCGCCAGGGGCTGGTGATCGTGTTGTCGGCCAGGTCGGTGCTGGTGGAGGTGGAGAAGCCGATCGAATCGTAGACCGAGTTGATGATCGTATTGCCGGTCACGGTGGCGTCGGTGACGGTCCCGACGTTCTGCCCGTCTCCGCCGTTGCCGATCTGCAGGGCCGGCTGGCCCTGGAAGTAGGCGTTTCCGCCCGACCTGACGATCACGTTCCCGGTCACCGTGGCGCCGAGCATGTCACTGCCGTTCACCCCGAACCGCCCCACGCCCAGCCCGATGTAGCGCGCGGTGTCGGAGATGAAGTTGTCCTCCACGAGGTGGCCGCTGCCGCCGTAGATCCCGATGCCCTTGCCGCCCCACGGGGCGATGACGGTGTTGTGGGACATCGTGATGTCGGACATCGCGGTGTAGTCCTGGCTGCCGTTGTAGGCGACCGAGTTGATCGCCATCCCGTCGTCGCCGGTGCCCCGGATGAAGTTGTTGGTCGCGGTCAGGTGGCTGCCCGACGTCCCGGTCAGCGAGACGTTGTTCAGATTGCACCCGTCGGCGAAGATCACCGTGAACAGGTTGTTCTGCGCCGTCCCGTTGCTGCCGGAGGCCCACAGGCTGGACTCCACGTGCTGCACCCACATGCCCGAGATGAGCCAGTTGTTGCCGGTGGTGTCCTCGGCCCCGCCGCCGCCGTCGACCTCCGCCCGGCTCATGGCGTCCGAGTCGATGTGGAAGTTCTCCAGCTGGCACGAGTAGCACTGGAACGCGGCTCCCAGCGGCGTGTTGTTGGGCAGCGGCACGTCGCGGTAGACCTCGCTGTACCAGTAGCCGGCCCCCTCGATGGTGACGTTCTGCGCGACCAGGCTCGACGTGCCGATCATGTAGAAGGTCCCCTGCGGAATCCACAGGATCTCGCCCGCCGACGCCGCCTGGTTGATGCAGTTCTGGATGTCGACGGTGCTGTCGACCGCGCCGGGCGCGGCCGCGCCGTTGGTTGGCGTGTTGTCGGCGACCGCCCCGCAGCTCGTGATCGAGATCGAGTTGGCGGGCTGGGTGGCCGGCGCGGGCGCGTCCCACAGGTCAATCGAGTTGATCCAGTAGAACTGGGCCGTGTTAGTCGAGTCCTTCTGCAGGCTGAACGTGGCCCCCGCGGGAATCGCCGCGCCGGTGACGAACGCGTGGAACTCGTCCCAGAAATCGCGCGGGTCCCCGTCGGCGGGATTCTCGTCGCTCCCGTTGTAGTTGTTGTTGCCCTCGTACTCCCAGCTCTGGGCGGAGTTCATGTTCAGGGCCTGGCGGAACGTGCCGTTCACGTACAGGTCCAGGGTGGCGGTCATACCGCCCCCCGCGCTGGAGTCCGGAATGGAGGCACGCACGTTAATGAAGTTGATCGGCTGGCCCGTGTTGTTGGTCCACTGCACCGACTGGCCGGGCCCGGTCAGCTGGACATAGGCGTGGCCGTCGGCCTCCCCCTGGGGACTGTCGTACTCGCTGGTCGGCGCCGAGGTCAGCGACACCACGCTGGCGCCGCCGCCGAGGGTGGCCTCCGGCGCCTCGTAGGTCGTGAAGGGGGTGGTCGCCCCGGCCACGCTCGGGCTCGGGGTGCCCGGCGCCTGATACGAAGTCGCCGCCGCCGCCCGGGGCGCGGCGGCAAGCATCGGGACCCCCGCCAGGGCTGCGACAACACTGAACACGGCGAGCAGACTGCCGAGGCGACGTTTCAGGTCCATGTCGCGGAACATACATTTACCGACGACATGATGCAATAACAAGATTTAATTCCGCAAATTACCGACGTATTTACGCAAATTTGCGCGCACACAACACAAAGCTCAAATTCATCATCTCGAACGATCTCGAACGGACCGCGCCCTCCGTCCCACCCCGCATTCCCCTCATCCTCCAGCGCCGCCTCACAACCAGAACCCGCCACACCGCAGTCGCCTGTGCTAAAGAGGAAGCACGATGTCCACTCCTCGAACCGGACGCCGACGGCGTCTGTGGGCGGCCGCCATCACGGTGCCGCTGCTCCTGCTCGCATCCTGCACCGGCTCCGGCGCCTCCTCGGGCGCCGCCTCCTCCGGCGCTTCCGCTGCTGGCCCTTCCGCCGCCCCCGCTTCCCCGGCGGCGACGCCGCCGACCGGCGCATTCTCGTCGAAGCTGCGCGTCCCGAGCTTCACCGGCGGCTGCCCGGCCGCGACGGTCCCCTCGGCCTCCGGCCGGACCGTGGTCATCCCGCTGCACATCCTGACCCCGTCCGCCCTCATCTCGCAGATGTTCGTCGGCGTCTGCCTGAACGGCCACGGCCCCTTCCCGTTCATCATCGACACCGGCTCAAGCCGCACCTACGTCGATGTCGCCCTGGCCAGGCGGCTGGACCTGATCAGCGCCTCCGCCGCGTCCAGGCTTCACACGACGACCTGCAACGGCCCCGATCAGCGGGTGGCGGTGCGATTGTCGGCCGGCCCCTACGTCTTCGGCCAGGACCGCGAGGCCCTGGTCACGGACCTGGCCAGCCCGTCGGCGCCGCTGATGGGCATCCTCGGCGCGGCCGAGCTCAGCACTCTCGGCATCGACCGCATCGACTACCGCGCCCAGACGCTCAGCGTGCCGGCCCCGGCGGTCGGCCGCGCCGCGCTCGCGTCACTGTCGGCCGGCACCGCGCACCGGATCAGGCTCCACCCCAGCGGCGCCTTCCAGCTGATGCCGGCCACGGCCGGGACCGCCCGCGGGGAGCTCGCACTCGACACCGGCGCGCAGGGCACCGCCCTCACCCCGGCCTTCGCCCGGCAGGCCCAGCTGGCCAAGACCTCCTCGGTCACCACCCAGACCTACGCCGGGCTGGGATGCACGCGGCCGGTGACCTACTACGCAGCGCGCACGTGGTCCATCGGCGGACTCGCGCTGGCCCCGCAGACCGTCGGGGTCGTGCCCAATCTCCTTATGGCCGACGGCTCTCTCGGCTCGGGCACCCTGCAGCGCTACAGTCCGGTCGTAATCGACTACCTGGACGAGGAGCTGCTGCTCGGCCCGCTCCGCCCCCGCGCCTGACGCTCGCGCGGCTAGCGGGCGCTCCGGGTGCCGACGACCCGGCGCTTGCGCAGCGACTCGAGCCATTCCTGCCCGCTCAGCAGCCGCGTGGTCTTGGCCGACTTGACCTCGCCCGCGGCGGCGACGGCCATCGCGACGCTGGCGGCGGTCATATCGTCGGGTGCGTCATAGAGGACAAGCAGGTCATACTCGCCGAACGGAAAGGCGGCCACCACGATCTCGGCGCCCACTTCCTCCAGTGCCGCCGTGATGTCTTCCACGGGGTCTTGCGGCTCCTTGAGCTGAGCCGCCATTGACTTTGCGGTGTACGAGGCTTGGTACATATAGAGCGCCATTGAGAGTCTCCCTGGTGGGAAGAAGCGAAGGGAATACCTGCCAGTTCGTGTGACGCCCGGCGGCTCCTGCAGACGCGGGCGAGGCATGGGCTGCAGCTCAACTACGGTCTAAAGATCGTAGACCCGCCCCTGGCGGCGCACCAGCCTCCGCCCGGCCTCCACGCCGCGCGCCTGCCCGTTCCCGTCGCGGTGACCGTTGCCATGGCACCCGGACGCTCGTGGCGCCGTGGAACCGGTCGTCCAGCCAATCGCATCATGCAACCAAAGGTTGCGCTTTCGAGACGAGGCGGATACGCTGACATGCAACCGTTGGTTGCAGAACGAGGGGACAGAGAAGATGCGCAAGCTCATCACCGCCATGAAGATCTCGCTGGACGGGAAGTTCGAGGGGCCGCAGGGCTACGCGGACTGGGTGGCGGCCTGGTCGGATGACTACGGCCTGACCCCGCAGATCGACGCGTGCGTGCTCGGCGGCCGGATGTATCCCGGCTACGAGCAGTACTGGACGCCGATCCGGGACGAGCCGGACAAGGTCCACCCGATGACCGGCGCCGTGCCGACCCCGGCCGAGGTCGAATGGGCCCAGTTCGCCAGCCGGACTCCGCATTACGTGGTGTCGGCCACCATGACCTCACCCGCGTGGCCCAACACCCAGATCCTGGGCGGCCTCGACGAGCTCGAGACGCTCAAGCGGGAGCACGGCAAGGACATCTACCTCATGGGCGGCGGCGCCATCACTGCCGCCGCCACCGACGCCGGCCTGGTGGACGAGCTGCGGCTGATCGTCTATCCGGTGATCGCGGGCGGCGAGAACGCCCTCTTCACGTCATCCGCGACCCGCCGCGGGCTCGAGCTCCGCAAAGTCGAGCAACTGCCAGACGGCCGCCTGAGCCTGGTCTACGGGATCGACCGTGACTGACTTCAATCGCAGGACCGTCGAGGAGTTCCGGGCCACCGGCGGTCGGCCCGGCGGGCCGCTGGCAGGCACCCCGCTGGTCCTCATCCACCACATCGGCGCCAGGTCCGAAACCGAGCACGTCACGCCACTGGCCTACTCAACCCAGGGCGACGGCTGCATCGCGATCGCCGCCTCCAATGGAGGATCGCCGAAGCACCCGGCCTGGTACCACAACCTCAAGGCCAATCCCGCGATCACCGTCGAGCTGGGCACCGAGCGATTCCCCGCCACAGCCGAGGAGCAGGTCGGCCCCGCCCGCGCAGGCCTCTGGTCCAACCTCGTCGCCCAATTCCCCGATCTGGCCGAGTTCGCCACCAGAACCGACCGCTCGATCCCGCTCTTCCTCATCCGCCGGGTTCGCCCTGAAACCAAAGATCAAACCCATGATGATCCCGAACGGTCCCGGCCCTCCGCGTCACTCGCGCATGTCACTCCTTCGCGGTGACCGGCACGCCTGCCCTCCGCTTCACTCGCGCATGTCACTCCTGCGCGGTGACCGGCAGGGCGGGCAGCCGGCGGCCGGCCCGCTGGCAGAGTTCCGCCGTCACCCGCTCGCTTGCCAGCGCCACGGGCACGTCGGCCAGCCACATCCGCGCCGCTGACCGGACCGACACGCGGCTGCCCGCGATGCCGGCGCCGTCGCGCTCGAGGCGCGCGCCGAGCGGCTCCCGGCGCACGCCGAAGCCGGCCAGCGCCTTGCCCAGCGGGACATCGGAAGGCGGCGGGGCCGGCTCGTCTGGGCCCGGCAGTCCCAGCGCCGTGCACGCGGAAGCAGGGAGCCGGCCCGGAACAACCAGGGAGGACACCTCAGCCGCGACCAAGCCGGAGTTAACCGTGCGCAGCGTCCCCGCGCGCTCGTATCCGCGCGCGCCCAGGGCAACGCGCAGGTCGTGGCACTCGGCCAGCGTCAGCGGGCGGTCGGCGCAGCCGGTCAGCTCGATCCGGATCTGCTCGCCGGCCAGCTCCTCGAACAAGATCGTGGCCGGCCCGGTGTTGCGGGCCAGCAGCGCCACGACCGAGGCCGCGGTCTGCGCGCCCGGGTCCCCCGCCTCCCGGGCAAACGCCCCGGGCGGCGGGGCCAGCTGGTCGACGGTCTCGGTGATCGCCCCCAGTTTCGCCGCGGTGCCGAGGTCCGAGTGCACCAGGATCAGCCGGATGTCCCTGATCAGCCCGCACAGCAGGTCACCGAGGGCAGGTTGCGTCTCCGGGGCGCGGAGCCAGGCAAGCGATTCTTCCATATTCATAGCGTAATCAATTGATTACAGAATGCGCCAGTATCGGAGCGTGACATTTGCCGATATTTAGACTC
>Ga0209006_10002566_pt1 | contig 16567 bp, 11 predicted proteins | sample JacPin_JW_Ref_O2_FD_188567 | JGI IMG/M metagenome (GOLD analysis project Ga0209006, IMG submission 188567) | Forest soil microbial communities from Algoma, Ontario, Canada - Jack Pine, Ontario site 1_JW_Ref_O2 (SPAdes) (version 2) | ecosystem: Environmental > Terrestrial > Soil > Boreal... | reverse complement strand
ATCGAAGACATTGCGCGGCGACTGGCGCTGGCCAATTTTCTCGCGCTCGCACCGGATGCGCTGTTCCCGCTGGGAGGTTATCCCGGCAACGAAGATGCCGCGCGCGAGTTATTTCCGAAACTCGATCAGGACAAGACGCACAACGACTTTCTGGCGGCGGTCAACTACTTGAGAACCTTGCCGGCCGGGAACGGTAAAGTGGGCGTCGTTGGGTTCTGTTACGGCGGCGGTATCGCCAACTTCATCGCCACACGCGTGCCCGATTTGGCGGCGGCGATACCGTTTTACGGCGCACAGCCAACCGCGGAGGAAGCCGCAAAAATCAAGGCACCGGTATTGCTTCACTACGCGGGCGCGGACGATCGCGTCAATGCCGGTTGGCCCGCCTACGAACAGGCCCTCAAATCCGCGGGCGTGAGCTATCAAGCCTACGTTTATCCGGGCGTGCAGCATGGCTTCAACAACGATACGACACCCCGATACGACGCGGCGGCCGCGCAGCTGGCCTGGCAGCGGACCATTGATTTCTTCAATCGACATCTGCGAGGTTGAACGCCCCGGCGCCTATCTTGCTATTTTGCCCGCACGAAAAATCGGACGGCGCGGGTCCTTGGGGTCCGGAAACGCCGGAATGACTTGGTTGGGGTACCAGAACTTGAGGTGACAGCCCTCACACACCTCGTCAATTTCACCACCGGCTTTCACCAGCGCCGCGGGGTCCTTTGCGTCAGTGGCCGCAACTGCCCCCAACGCCCCCTCGCGCAGCGCCACTGCGAACGCGTTGAACGTCGGCCGCTCGGCTTCGACGAGCTCTTGGATACGGACAGAATCCAATGCGCCGTCGGCCTCGGCGGGAAACTCGTTGGCGCCCACGCGCCGGCCGGGGATGACGAGTAAATTGGTGGCCTCGATCAGGGTGATTGCGGCATTTTTGACTGTGCTCCACTCCTCCGGCGTTCGCGGTTGGTGCTCCTCAGTCCCGGCTGTCGTGCTGATCGTCGCGACGGCGTCCCAAATGCCATCCGCAGCAGTATCGACCTCGACCTGCATGAGCTGCTGGATCGACGCGATCGGCCGCTGGGGCGATGGCTGAGCGGCTGCCGGCGGCGTGTCGTGGCGCGCGCAGGCGCCTAGCAGGAATGCCATCTCACACAAAGGCCATAGGTACCGGACCTGATTCATCCGAGGCGTTGCGATCGGGGATTTCTCCAGGGAGAAAACTTTCCCGCTAGAGGCGCTCGTCCAACCGGGGTTGGAAATGTGCACGAGCAAAAGTCGGGAGCCGGCTCGAGCTGAAGTATTGATTGCCATCATCGAGCGTGGCGCCTTCGTCGCCATCGGTCAGCAGACCGTAGCGCTTCAACAGCGTTCGAATCACGTTGCGCGATACGCCCAAGAGTTCGGCGGTTCGCACTTGATTTGACTCGCAATGCCGATAGCCATCCACGACGACGCGACGCTCGATGTCACGCAACAAATGAGCGTTTGGCTCCGCAAAGCACGCACGCAGTACATCACCAATTCGATCCAAAGGCTGGCGTTCGGCGCGAGTCACGGCGCTGTCCGCCGTGACGCTCGCGGTCCGGTCGCTCGGCAGGCGCAAATGTTCGGCGCAAATCTCGCTCTCTGTATTCATCAGCAGGGAACAATGAACGACGTTCTCCAGCTCGCGGATGTTTCCCGGCCATGAATACCGACGCAGCGCCTCGATCGCTTCCGGCTGGAGACGCGGCGCCTGGCGGTTGAGCCGCTGACTGTAAACGAGAATGAAATGCTCGGCGAGTGCTGTAATGTCGTCGAGGCGTTCCCGCAGCGGCAGCAGGCGTACCGGGACGATGTGCAGCCGATAGAAGAGGTCTTGCCTGAATTTTCCCGCGGCAACGGCCGCTGCAAGATCGGCGTTGGTGGCGGAAATGACGCGAACATTAACCGGCGTGCTTCGCCGCGATCCGACCCGGCTCACCTCGCCTTCTTGCAACACGCGAAGCAACTTTCCTTGCAGCTGCAGCGGAAGGTCGCCGATCTCGTCGAGGAACAGCGTGCCACCCGTGGCAGCTTCGAACCATCCCTCGCGTCGTGCGTTCGCACCGGTGAACGACCCCGCTTCATGGCCGAACAATTCACTCTCCGCCAGATGCTCGTTGATCGCGCCGCAATTAACGGCAACGAACGGTCCGGACCGTCCGCTCATTTGGTGGATTTGACGGGCCACCAACTCTTTGCCGGTGCCGGTCTCGCCGGCTACGTGCACCGCGGCGTCACTCGGGGAAATCCGCTCGAGGAGCCGGAGGAGTGCCTGCGAGGCCTCGTCAACGAACACGAGATGCCTTGCCCGCAGCGGTCCCCGCGGTTCGCTACCCTCGTTGGCAGCGGGAAGTTGAACGGAAGCTATCTTTGTCGATCCCAACATTATCGGTCCCCTGACGCCTGGGTTGCGGTCGCCGCTAATAATGAACGGCAGCATCGAACCCATCATAGGATGCCGCTTCGCGCGCGGCCAATACCAATATGGACTAAGGCAATCACGGGTCTCATAGATTCCCCGCCGATCCGCCGGTCCGTCAAAACCTGGCTTTGACGTTCAAACCGACGTAGCGTGGATCGCCATAGAATTCAGCCACACCGGCGGAGTTGGAGTACTGTCCCAGGTTGATGGCATACCTGGTATTCAGTAGATTTTTGGCAATGAAATCCACCTCGATCCTGTCGTCCTGCGAGGCAAATCCGACTCCGCCGTTGGTCACGTTGTATGCGCCCTGCCAGGTATACTCCGATAGAGTCGTCGACAAATTGGCTCTTGAACGGAAGACGTCGTTCAGGAAGACATGCCCTACCAGATGATTCACTACCGGCTGCCTGTAATCCACGCCGATGGTCGCGCTCACCTTCGGTGCATCCGCCACCTGTTTACCCGTAAAGTTGCAGGGGGTACTCACATTCAGTTCCACAGGGCAAGTGGCATTCGTATAACTGGAATATTTGGCATCGTTGTACGCCGCGCCGAGGGTAAAATGTAACCGGCTGCTGGCATTCCAGGCACTGTCAATTTCCAGTCCACGCATCAATACCCCACCCACATTGGTCAATAGGCTCGTGTACCCGGTTGAGCTGGCAGCCGAAACGACCGTAGCCGTGGACTGGTAATCCGTAATATGGGTTTGATAAAGATTGGCGTCGAAGATCAGTGACTGATTGAGCCAACTGCTCTTGAATCCCAGCTCGTAGTCGCGAGAGTTTTCCGGCTGCACATTGGCTTGATGACCGTTGTTGTCCAGTTGGACTGCGCCCGACTTGGTCCCGAAGCTGGCGGAGGCGTACAGAAGTACGTCGGCGGTCAGCCTGTAACTCGGATTAATCAACCAGGAAATCGAATTATTCTTCACCTCCCCGGCATTCACGTAACCATATAGCGGACCGCCATATTGAGCTGACCGGATCGCGAGCGCCGCACCTTGTACCACCGCGCCTCCGGTACTGCTCTTGTTGTAGATGGTGCCGACGGTCTCGTCGGTGTCACGCAGGCCGGCGGTGAGGGTGGCCTGGTCGGTGAGGTGCCAGTTGGCTTGCGCAAACGCCGCCGCACTCTTCGAGGTCGGATCCACTTCCGTGGTGTTGTACACACCGTTCAGAGAAGCTTGCAACGCCGCGCTGCTCAGGGCGGCGTACTGTGCATTGGTTGCATAAAACGCGCCGGCGTCCTGGCCGAAAAGCGCCCGGCTCAATGTGTATGATTCCGTCCTGTCCGCGAATAGTCCCAATTGATAGTCGACGGCGGGACCCACCGGAGACGCGAGTCGCAATTCTTGGGAAATCTGGTTGGTATCGCCGATGGTTCCCGACAACTGCTCGATATTGAAATGCGTGTAGTCGAAATCGTTTTGAAAATTGAAATCATTGCGGCGATAAGCGCTGATTGACGTGAGCGTATACCCGCCGAACTTCTCGTTGACCTCCAACGACAGCCCACGTTGATGGACGGGCAGCGGCTGCGCGGAATTCAGGTCCACGTATTGGCTCGTAATCGGTCCGATCAACGGCACGTATCCCCCAAAATACCCGCGGGCCAGACGGCTGCTGAAGGTAATGGTTCGCGGCCTGCCGTTGGCGAAGGTCGTAGGATCCAGGATGTAGGGCGACAGATTGCCGCGCTCGTCGGAAGCGTCATAGTTAACGATGAGACGCGCGGTCAAATCTTGCAGCGGAGTGAACAGGAACTGCAGTCGAGCACCTCCCCTTTGAGGTCCCTCCCAGGTTCTCCCCAGCGGCGTGTAGATGTTTCTGATCGGACCATCGCCGTCGGTTGTGTAATAAGATGCCCGGTAGGCTAGCAGGTCATCGATCAGTGGACCGGTGGCCGACGCCCTGACATCGTAGGTGCTGCGCGAGCCGTATCCCGCTTCGACCGTGTACTCCGGGGTGAAACTGGGCGCCTTCGTCGCGATGACGATCACGCCCAGGGTGGTGTTCTTGCCCTGCAGAGTTCCCTGTGGGCCGCGCAGCACTTCAATCTGGTCGAGATCGACGTAGTCCGACCACGACATGCCCGCCTGCGTCAGTACCACACCGTCGACTACGATACCCACGCTGCTTTGAATCGCTTCGTTTGCACTATTCTTCCCCAAACCACGCAGCGCGACGCTGGTCTGACGGGAGTTGGTGGCGCTCACCAGCAAGTTGGGTGCTTTCTGCGCGAGGTCGGTCAACGTTACCGCATCGTCGCGATCCAGTACTGCGCCGCTCAATACCGTCTCCGCTACCGGGACGTCTTTGACCAATTCCTCGCGTTTACGCGCCGTAACCACGACATCACCGAGAGTAAATATCAGCTCTGAACTCGTGTCGATTTCCGCAACCCGTGTAGCGGCCGGCGTTTGCTGCTGAGCCTGCACTCCGAATGTCGACAAGATTGAGATCCCAGCCGCAATGGCAGCCGCGTTGACGTACGACCTGCGCGGACGCAAATCTACTGAACCTGTATTCATTATTTCCCATGGTGGTTTTGCGCGCGTGAGCCTCGCCATCGAATGCTTGAAGCAATCCCCGTGCCGTCATCGACACCGCGATGGAAAAGATCCGCGCAATTCTCTCCAACGATTGTTTTATAAAGATATTTTATTTTTTCTCATCGTTCAGGATGAGCGCGGTCAGGGCTTTCTTGGGCTTTACAAATCGCGGACTGTTGGGAAATCCACTGGAGATCGAGAGCGTGTTGATTGCGCAGCAGTTAGCTGGAATGCGCCTTGCTCGAGAATATTCCCGCCTGGTGGCGTTGCGTGAGCCGAATCGCAACATCACCGACGGTTATGAGAGAATGCTTCGTCGTGATTTCCGCCTCGGCAGCGCACGAACTCGCGGCATCTTTACCGGGATTTAACCGGCCTTATATCAGCTCGCATCGCCGCCGGGTGGCTCTTTTTGCGGCGCGGCCTGGTGCACCGCGATGCGCCTCAATGCTTCACGCGGCAACTCATCGAGGCCGCCATCGCCATCCTGCTTCACATGAGAAAGGAGTTTCTCGCGCATGCGCTTGGTCCAGAATTTCGCGATGTGATTGCCGATGCCGGCGATGGCGTCCTCGCGCTCCGGCTCAGCGCGGAAAAAATTCCCGATGTCGTTCGCCATCTTCACCAAGTGCCCCGCGCCGCCGCCGCCGCTTTCGCCGTGCGCCGCAGCGCGGGATGAATCGCTATTCATGCCCCGGCCCTATTTGGCCACGAACATGACGTCGGCGCCTTTCATGAGCGATTCCTGAGTCTCGCTGAACTCGCGAAAGCGCCTCTGCCACTCGGAGGGCTGACTCACGCGGATGGCCTGCACGGCGGTCACCTTGTACTCGGGGCAATTCGTGGCCCAGTCGGAGTTGTCCGTGGTGATCACATTGGCTCCGGACTCGGGAAAGTGAAACGTGGTGTAGACCACGCCGGGCTGAACTCGCTCGGTGACCCGCGCCCGCAGTACCGTGTCGCCGGCGCGGCTCTCGATCCCTACCCAATCCCCCTCGGCAATGCCGCGATCTTCGGCATCCTGCGGATGCATCTCCAAGCGATCCTCGTCATGCCACTGATTGTTCTCCGTGCGCCGGGTCTGGGCGCCCACGTTGTACTGGCTCAAGATTCGCCCTGTGGTCAGGATCAAGGGGAAGCGAGCGTTGACTTTCTCCGCGGTGGGCACGTACTCGGTGACCAGGAATTTGCCCTTGCCGCGCACGAACTCTCCGATATGCATGGTCGGCGTTCCCTCGGGATGCTGCGCGTTGCACGGCCACTGGATGCTGCCGAGTTCGTCGATGCGCGCGAAGCTTACGCCCGTGAAGGTCGGCGTCAGGCGCGCGATCTCATCCATGATCTGCGACGGATGGGTGTAATTCATCGGGTAACCGACGGCGTTGGAGAGCAACTGCGTGATCTCCCAATCCGCGTAGCCGGACTTCGGCTTCATCACTTTGCGCACGCGTGAAATGCGCCGCTCGGCATTGGTGAAGGTGCCGTCCTTCTCCAGGAAGGACGAGCCGGGCAGGAACACATGCGCAAACTTCGCCGACTCGTTCAAGAACAAATCTTGCACGATGATGCACTCCATCGAGGTGAGCGCCGCGGTGACGTGCTGGGTGTTCGGGTCCGATTGCGCGATATCCTCGCCTTCGATATACAAGGCCTTGAACTCCCCATCGAGAGCGGCTTCGAACATGTTGGGAATGCGCAGCCCCGGTTCGCCCTGCAGCTTCGTGCCCCATGCATCCTCGAACAGCGCGCGCACCGAATCATCGGACACATGCCGGTAGCCGGGAAATTCGTGCGGGAAGGAGCCCATGTCGCAGGAGCCCTGCACGTTGTTCTGGCCGCGCAGGGGATTCACGCCCACGCCTTCCCGGCCGATATTGCCGGTGGCCATGGCGAGGTTCGCGATGCCCATCACCATGGTGGAACCCTGGCTGTGCTCGGTGACACCGAGGCCGTAATAAATGGCGCCGTTGCCGCCCGTGGCGTACAGCCGGGCGGCGGCGCGCACGTCGGCGGCGGGCACGCCCGTGACCGCCTGCATGGCCTCCGGGGAATTTCTCTCCTGGGCGACGAAGCTGCGCCACTTCTCGAAGGAAGGCATTTCGCAGCGCTCGCGCACGAAGTCCTCTTTCACCAATCCTTCGGTGACGATGACATGTGCGAGTGAGTTGATGAGCGCCACATTGGTGCCGGGGCGCAGCTTCAAGTGCTGCTGGGCCTCGATGTGCGGCGTACGCACCAGATCGATGCGCCGCGGGTCGGCAACGATGAGCTTCGCCCCTTGGCGCAGGCGGCGCTTCATCTGCGAGGCGAACACCGGATGGCCGTCCGTGGGATTCGCGCCGATCACGAAGATGACGTCGGCCTTCATCACGGAGTCGAAGTTCTGCGTGCCGGCCGATTCGCCCAAGGTATTCTTGAGCCCGTAGCCCGTGGGCGAGTGGCACACGCGGGCGCAAGTATCGACGTTGTTGTTGCCGAAGCCCGCTCGCACCAGTTTCTGTACGAGGTAGGTCTCCTCGTTGGTGCAGCGCGAGGAGGTGATGCCGCCGATCGAATCGCGGCCATACTTCGCTTGAATGCGCTTGAGCTCCGAAGCCGCATAGCCGATGGCCTCCTCCCACGACACTTCACGCCACGGATCGGTGATCTTCGAGCGGATCATGGGCTTGACGATGCGATCAGAGTGCGTGGCATAGCCGATGGCGAACCGTCCCTTGACGCAGGAGTGCCCGTGATTGGCATGGCCGTCCATGTTCGGCACCATGCGCACCACTTCCTCGCCCTTCATCTCGGCGCGGAACGAGCAGCCCACTCCGCAATAGGCGCAGGTCGTGGTGATGCTGTGCTCGGCCTGACCTTTTTCGATCAGGGTGTTCTCGGAAAGGGTCGCGGTGGGGCACGCCTGCACGCAGGCGCCGCAGGAAACGCACTCCGAGTCCATGAAGGACACGTTTTGGCTCGCCGACACGGTGGACTCGAAGCCGCGGTTCTGAATGGTCAACGCCAGGGTGCCTTGCTGCTCGTCGCAGGCGCGCACGCAGCGCGAGCAGACGATGCACTTGCTGGCATCGAAGGTAAAATAGGGGTTGCTCGTGTCCTTCTCGGCGCTCAAGTGGTTCGCGCCCTCGTAGCCGTAGCGCACCTCGCGAAGGCCGACGACGCCCGCCATGTCCTGCAGTTCGCAGTGCCCATTGGCGGGGCAGGTCAAGCAGTCCAAGGGGTGATCGGAGATATAGAGTTCCATCACGCCGCGGCGAATGTCGGCGAGTTGTTTGTTTTGCGTGGTCACTTTCATTCCGGCGGCCACCGGCGTGGTGCAAGAGGCGGGCAATCCCTTCATGCCCTCGATCTGCACCAAGCATAGACGGCAGGAACCGAAGGCCTCCAACTGCTCGGTGGCGCAGAGCTTGGGGATCTTCACATCGGAGAGTGCCGCCGCGCGCATCACCGAGGTGCCGGCCGGCACCGTCACTTCCTGACCATCGATGGTGAGGGTCACGAGTTCGGCGCTCTCGCGCTTCGGAGTACCTAGATCTTTCTCGACAATGGATAACATGGGTCAGTCCTCGTAGACGATCAACCGGCGGCGCTCGACGCCCCGACCGGCTTGACGAAATCTTGGGGAAAATGGTTCAACGCAGAAATCACGGGATACGGGGTCAATCCCCCGAGCGCGCACAGCGAGCCGTAGGTCAGGGTTTCGCATAGATCGCGCAAAATCGTCTCTTGTTTGGCCGCGTTCTCGCCGGCAACGAGCCGATCGATGACTTCCACTCCGCGGGTCGACCCGATGCGGCAGGGCGTGCACTTACCGCAGGACTCGATGGCACAGAACTCCATCGCGTAGCGTGCCTGCGCCGCCATGTCGACAGTGTCATCAAAAGCGACGATACCGCCGTGTCCGAGCATCCCCTTGATCGCGGCGAATGCCTCGTAATCCAGGGGGGTATCGAATTGCGACTCCGGGTGATAGGCACCCAAAGGACCCCCGACCTGGACCGCGCGGATCGGACGGCCGCTGAAGCTACCGCCGCCATAGTCGTACAGAATCTCGCGCAGGGTCATGCCGAAGGCGATCTCCACCAGACCGCCGTGCTTGATGTTGCCCGCGAGTTGCATCGGCAACGTGCCGCGGGAACGGCCCATGCCGAAGTGCTGATAAAACTCGGCACCGCGGTCGAGAATGATGGGTACCGAGGCGAAGGTGATCACATTGTTGATGACGGTGGGCTTGGCCCACAGCCCTTGCAGGGCGGGAAGCGGAGGCTTGAAGCGCACCTGGCCGCGTTTGCCCTCCAAGGACTCCAACAAAGAGGTTTCCTCGCCGCAGATGTAGGCGCCGGCGCCCATGCGGACTTCCAGCTCAAAGGCCTTGCTGCTGCCCAGTATGTTCTGCCCCAGATAGCCGGCAGCATTGGCCGCGGCAATCGCGGCCTCGAGCGCGAGCTTGGCTTGGGGGTATTCCCACCGTAGATAGATGTAGCCCTGGGTTGCCCCCGTGGCCAACCCGGCGATGGTCATGCCCTCAATCAGCACGAAGGGGTCGCCCTCCATCAGCATGCGATCGGAGAAAGTCCCGGAGTCGCCCTCATCGGCATTGCAGACGATGTACTTCTGCGCGCTCTGCGCACCCAGCACCGTCTTCCACTTGATCCCCGCGGGAAAGGCCGCTCCGCCGCGCCCCCGCAGGCCCGATGCGGTGACGCTCGCGACGATGTCCTCGGGCTTGAGCGTGAGCGCGGTCTTAAGGCCACGGTAGCCGCCGTGCTGTTTGTAATCTTCCAGGCTGCGCGGGTCCGTGATCCCAACACGGGCGAAGGTCAGGCGTTCTTGTTTTTTCAGGTACGGAATCTGCTCGGTGACTCCGTGGCTCAACGCATGGGGCTTACCCGTGGTGAAGCCCGCCTCGAACAAGCCAGCCACATCGTTGAACTGCACGGGGCCGTAGGCCATGCGCGTGCCCGCAACGTCCACCTCGACCAAGGGCTCGAGCCACAGAAGGCCGCGTGAGCCGTTGCGGATGAGTTCGACGGCGATTCCGCGCCGCTGCGCCTCTGCCAGGATGGACCGGGCAGTCTCATCGGCACCCACCCCGAGCGCCGCCGCATCGCGTGGTACGTAGATTCTCACGTTGGCTCCTGACGCCGCGTGATCAGCGCATCAAACCGCTCCGCGGTAACGCGCCCATGCAACTGTTGATCGATCATCAGCGAAGGACCCAAGGCGCAGTTGCCCAAGCAGTACACCGGTTCCAGCGTGATCGCGCCGTCGCGCGTCGTGCCGTGGAAATCAACGCCCAATGTCGCCTTCACATGCGCCTCCAGCGCCACGCCGCCGCGCGCCTGACAGGCCTCCGCACGGCACAGATGCATCACCTGGCGACCCGGGCGTTCCTGAAGAAAGTAGTGGTAAAAACTCACCACCCCGTGCACCTCGGCCACCGAGAGATTCAACTCCCGCGCGATCAGGGGCACCGCGTCCTTCGGCACAAATCTGAGTGCTTCTTGTACAGCGTGCAGAATCGGCAATAGCGCGCCCGGCAGTCCTTTCAACCGCATGCACGCGTCGAGCACGGCCGACCGTTCCTTGGCGGTGAGGTTGGACTGCCGCTCGACTTTTATCGGGATCACTCGCCGGGGAGATTGACTGCTCATAAGACTACGTCCATAGATATATCAGATATTACCCTTCTCGAGCACCCGGGTCGCTATGCTCGAGTGTGCATATGGGAGACGAATTCTCAATGAAAACAGCCACTTACGATGACGATGGTTCGCGCACCACCGGCAACGGTACCCAAAGCACGAGTAGCCAGCATGCCTGTGTCGTCAAATCTCGCAGTTTCGATTTATAGGATTGCAGTCTCGCGCCCGGCGACCGCGCCGGTCTAAGTGTTTAGGCCGATCGGCTGATAAGCGGCGCTTATCAGCGGCCCGTTCCCAGGCAGCTACCGTGGATCCCCAAAACGCGCTTCCAGGTCGATTGTTTGGGTTGTCGACCAGGCGGCCGCCACGATGGGCGGCAACGGGTCGTGCTCGAGGGCGATGAGGCCGATGGCGCGATTGAGTTCGGGCGTGAGCGGAATGGCAGTCAAACCATGGCCTTCCCCCAACGCGCTCAAGAGGTTGTGCGGCACGATGCTAAACACGTCGGAACACAGTACGTGGGAATAGAGCGCGAACATCGAATCCGTTTCGATGACCACCAGCGGCGCTGTCTTGGCCCGCCTGAACGCGGCCGTGATGATTCGCCGGTTCTGCATGTTCTGGGTCAATAGACACAGCGGCAGCTTGGCCGCCTCCTCCCAACTCATGTCGGAACGGTTCTCGATCGACTGAGTATTCTTTGCCAGTAAGACGTACCGTTCGCGAAACAACGGCCAGACTCGAAATCCCTCCAGGCGCTGGTCCTCCAGGTAGGTCAAACCCAGATCCAGATCGAAATCATCGAGCCCGCGGATGATCTCCTCGGCACTCAGCGACTTGACCAGCTGATGCATGTCCGGAAACGCGGCGCGATAGGGCCCGGTCAGAAAGGGCACGATCGGCATGGTTGTGGGAATGGCGCCAATGCGTAGCGTGCCATTGAGATGAGCACGCGCGCTCGAGGCCTCCTGCCGCAGACCTTCCCAGGCGGCAACCGTTTGTTTCGCCCAATCGAGGATTTTCTCGCCTTCCGGAGAGATCCCCATATAGCGTTGACCGCGCTGCACGATGGACACGCCGAGTTCTTCTTCAAGATGACGAATCCCGGCGGACAGGGCGGGCTGCGAAACGCAGCAGATTTCCGCCGCACGGGCAAAATGCTTTTCCCGCGCGAGCGTCACCAGATATTCAAGCTGACGAATGAACATGGATGGCGCTCAAAAGCACTATATTTCGTCGTATTAGCGCGAAAGTATGCCATCTGGCTGAAGTGGTTGCACTGTCGGCGCTCAGAGGCTATAGATCCACTCGAATGCCCAAGTTGAAGGTGCGACCGTCCAAAGGTGCCCACACCTCGGTAATCGGATTACCCCCGAGCCCCGGCGATGGACGAACGAGAGGATCGAAGCGCGTCTGCCGCACGTCGGTCAAATTGATCGCATTGATGAAGATTGACACCTTGCCGATGCGGATTTCGCCGAGCGCATTGAGTTCAAAGTACGGCTCGGTGACCGACCGGTAGGGGTCATCCTCGAGCGCCTGCCGTCCCGTGTATCCCACTTCCAGGCCAACCCGCCCGCGCTGCTTTTTCTCCAGGATTGCGCCGAGTTCACCGGAGTCTCGCGGCACCAATGGCGCCGCCTGGCGTATGCCGGAGAACTGAGCTTGAGTGGCATCGATGTAGCTCCACGAGCCGATGGCCTGGAGCGGTCCCACGACATAGTGTACGAGTATCTCGGCTCCTGGCGCGCGCCGCGGTCCAGGAGCGTTGAACAGCTGTAGTTTGTCGCCGGGAGCCTGTTGCACGGTCAATGCATCCCGGATCTCTGAACTAAAGACACTGACATTCACCTCCAAACCGTCGTTGGCCCACTTGGCATCAAGCGACTCCGTGACCGCGCGTTCAGCGTGCAGACCTCGCAGCGGCAGAAGTGAACCGAGGCCCGTGGCCTCAATTTCATCAACGAAGGGCGTTGGCGCGGAATAGCCACCACCTAGCGACGCACGCAGGCTCCACTTGCTGCCCGGCTGCCGAAGGAGCGCCGAGAGCCGGGGGCTGAAGAACGTCCCATACTCGTTGTTGGAATCGACGCGCGCACTGCCGGCGAATTTGAGCCACGGCGCCGGCGAGAATTCATCTTGAACGAACAGCCCCGGGACGTTGTAGGAGTAACCGACGCCGGCGACGGCGGCTGCCGACAGACCGTCATGTTGGAAGGCCAGCCCCAACACCCACGCGTGGCCGCGCACCGTACCGCTCACCGCTTCTTCCCCGGATACGGTGGTTTGCGTCGAGTCGATACGTTGGCCGCCAAAAATGCGGTCGAGATTGGTCGACGTCACCGATAGATGCCCGTCGAGGGCGACCACGTCGTTCACGCGCCAGTGATCCACCACGCCGCCATCCACACGCTGCGTATGCAGCGCTTCGGCGAAGGGCATGCCGCCCGGCAGCACGCGGCCGCCGAGCGTACCGCCCTGCCGGTACTCATCGGTCAGTCCGGCGGTAAAGAACAGTGTTTGATTCTCTCCCAGGTTCCACCAGACGCGCGGGCGGACGGTATACCGACGGTATCCCGGGATATCCCCCCATCCTTCGCCGCTGGCGTCTTCGCGCGACTGATCGTGCACGCCGGCGGTCAACGTGCCGCTTAAGCTCGTGCTGCTGCCTTGCGTGAAAAATCCCTCCAGATCCCGACCGCCGCGAGAAGTCACGTTGGCGAGTACCGAGGAATTGGCCGCCGCGGATTGTGAGACGAGATTGAGTACACCGCCCAATGACGCCCCACCAAAGAGCGCCGACGCGGCTCCTTTGATGACCTCTACGCGCGCCAGATCCAAGGGCGGCGTTTGCAGCAGCCCAAAGCCATCGGGCTCCGCGCCGAGCAACGGCAGCCCATCCATGAGCACCAATGTGTGCCGGGTCGGCATCCCTCGCAACTGCAGCCCAGCACCGCCCAGCCCCGCCGCCGTCGACTGCACGCGCACACCGGGTAACTCGTTGAGCAAGGAGGACAAGTTCCCCGGCTGAACGGTAAGGTTCTCCTCGATCTCCTCGGCGGGCACGGCCTCGACCCGCAGCGGCTCATCACGAATCAACCCGGGAGCGCGGGTGGCGGTGACCACGATTTGGTGAAGCGCGGCATCATCATCGTCATCAGCCCAACCGCAAATCGGTCGAGCAAAGAGCAGCGCCGAGGCAACGACAACGCCTCGGAAATGCGAGCGGCGCTCAGCTGACAATGATCCCATTAGTCATGTTACGACGCACGTCGTAGATATGCGAATACCGATTGTTGCTCGGCAGATTTTCGCGACATCGCTGCCCTTTCATGCCACGGCGGTCGAGGTGGGCAGACCCTCGAAGAATCGATCGAGGTCCGGGGTTCGCCCGCCGCTACTTTGCCATGTTGATGATCCGCGACTGCGTGAATTCCTCCAGGCCTTCCTGACCCATCTCCGCGCCGAAACCGGATTGCTTCGCGCCGCCAAACGGGACGTCCGGAGGCAAGTCGAGGTGCTTGTTCACCCACACCGTGCCCGACGCGATGCGTTCGGCGACTGCGTAGGCGCGTTTGAGGTCGGTACCCCAAACTGTCCCGCCCAAGCCGTATTCCGTGCTGTTCGCCCGGGTAATCGCATCGTCCAGATCCGTGTACTTCAGCACCGGCAGTACGGGTCCGAATTGCTCCTCGCGGACCAAGCGCGCGTCATCCGGAATATCGCGCACGATGGTCGGCGCGATGAAATAGCCGTCGCGATCCAACGCATTGCCGCCGGCGATCACCTTACCGCGCAGCCGCGCATCCTGGAGAAATTCCTTCACTTTTTCGTACTGTATCTTGTTTTGCAGCGGACCCATCTCGGTCGTCGCATCAAGTCCATCGCCCACGACCGTTGCACCAGCCAATGCCGTCAATTCCGCACACATCGCTTCGTATAAAGCATCGGGCACATAGACCCGCTTGATGGCAAGGCACACTTGTCCCGAATTCACCATCGCGCCCTGATAGATCTTTGCCGCGACTTCCTTGACGTTCACATCGTCCAACACGATCGCCGCATCATTGCCGCCCAACTCCAGAGTCAGCCGTTTGATGGTGCCCGCGACGCTCGCCATGACCTTCTTCCCGGTTGCCGTCGATCCCGTAAAAGCGACTTTGGCAATGTCCGGGTGCTGTGTGAGCGCGCCGCCCAAGTCGTTCTGATCGACGATCACATTTAGGACGCCCGGTGGCAATAAATCCGCGCACACCTCGCCAAACAGCAACGTCGTCAGCGGTGTCGTCGGTGCAGGTTTGGCGACGACGGTATTTCCCGCCAAAAGCGCCGGAGCAACTTTCATCATGAGGAGAATCATCGGGAAGTTCCACGGCGTGATGGCTGCCACCACACCGAGCGGTGCATGCCGCTGAACGATACGTTCGGTGGCGGTCTCACGAAGCACCTTGACCGGCAGATCCATGGCGGCGAAAGCCTGAATCATCGCAACGGCGCCACCGATTTCCCCGGCCGCATGGGCGAGAGGTTTACCCTGTTCCTCGGTCAACAGGCGGGCAAATTCCTCACTGCGTGCGGCCAGCGCATCAGCGATCTTGAGCAAGATCCGGCGACGCTGCTCGATCGGTGTCGTGGACCAGGTCAGGAACGCAGTCTTGGCCGCCGCAACGGCTAGATCGAGCTGCGCCTTATCGGCGCGGGCGCAGGTCGTCAGCAGCTTGCCGGTTGCCGGATTGATGACATCGAGCGTCGAGGCGCCGGCGGTCAAACGCCCATTGATCAACAGCCGAAAGTCATGCGTCGTACCATTCACCAATTTTGGATTAGCGCTCATGGGTCACCTCGAATTACATACGAAAAAGGATATGGCAGGTATTCGCAGAATTGGGCCTTGGCCGACACTTTAAGGGCTCTCGCGGGACATGCAGTCTACGCCATTCGAACACTGGTCACCATCGTCGCCGCTGGAATGGAGCGGCGCCATGGTAACCTCAGTGGTGCAAGATCATCTTTTGGCGAAGGCTGTTTTTGTCGTGCATCACGGCCGCTAGCGACGTCGCTTTTCAATTCCAGCGTGGGAGTCAAACATGTCGCGAGGTCCTGACTATGAATCCAAGCGAGAGCGCTCGGTGATTCGCATTGCGCCCCTGCGAGTCTCGGAGCGCTCCCGATGGGAAGCGCTTTGGGGCGAGTACCAGCGTTTCTATGCCGTGCAATTGCCGGGCACCGTAACCGACTTGACGTGGCAACGCCTTCACGATGGACGAATTCATGGACTTGGGGCCCGCGATTCAGCCGGCTCCCTGGTCGGGATCGTGCACTTCCTTTTTCACGAGGACACCTGGTCGACCAAGCAGGCGTGCTATTTGCAGGACTTGTATGTGGATCCCGCGGCACGTGGCACCGGATGTGGAGCTCAACTGATCGCAGCCGTAGCGGCGGCCGCCGAATCAGCCGGGGTCAGCCCGCCTTACTGGCTCACTCACGAATCCAACGCCGTCGCCCGGCACCTGTACGATCGTGTCGCGAAGAATCACGGATTTATCCAGTACACCTACGTGCCTTCCGAAGCGGGAGGACTCCCCACGGTTGATTGAAGCTGCAGTCTCAGCGCGCGCTCACCAGCACCGGCCGCCCGCTGTAGAGTTCCGGGAACGTGCGCCGGAAATTTTCGATCTTCGGAAGATCATTGAATACGATGTAGGATGCGCTCGGATTGTGCACGAGATAGTCCTGGTGGTAGCCCTCTGCAGGGTAGAAGCCCTTCAGCGGTTCGACCCGGGTGACGATCGGTTTCGGAAACACATGCGATGTATCGAGTTGCGCTATATACGCTTCAGCAACGTGTTTCTGCGCATCGTCGGCATAGAATACGGCCGATCGATATTGAGTGCCGACGTCAGGTCCCTGACGGTTGAG
>Ga0209006_10002565_pt1 | contig 16571 bp, 13 predicted proteins | sample JacPin_JW_Ref_O2_FD_188567 | JGI IMG/M metagenome (GOLD analysis project Ga0209006, IMG submission 188567) | Forest soil microbial communities from Algoma, Ontario, Canada - Jack Pine, Ontario site 1_JW_Ref_O2 (SPAdes) (version 2) | ecosystem: Environmental > Terrestrial > Soil > Boreal... | reverse complement strand
CCGAGGTGGTGAGCCGGCTCGACCCCATCTTCAAGACGATCGCCCCCGGCGCCGGGTGTGCCGAGCCGACCCCGGACCGGACCCGCACCGACGGCACCGCCCCCGACGGGTACCTGCACTGCGGCCCGAGTGGCGCGGGGCACTTCGTGAAGATGGTCCACAACGGGGTCGAGTACGGGATGATGGCCGCGATCGCCGAGGGACTGAGCATCATCAAACACGCCAACGCCGGCAAGGTGAGCCGGACCGTTGACGCCGAGACCACACCGCTTCGCGATGCGTGGGCCTACCAATACGACATCGACGTCGGCGAGGTCGCCGAGGTCTGGCGGCGGGGATCGGTGGTCTCGTCATGGCTGGTCGACTTGACCGCGGACGCGTTCGCCCGGTCGCCCGGGCTCGACGATTTCAGCGGGCAGGTCTCCGACTCCGGGGAAGGCCGGTGGACCGTGCTGGCCGCCGTGGACGAGGGGGTTCCGATCCCCGTCATCACTACCTCGCTGTACGAGCGGTTCGAGTCGCGACAGCTCGGAGAATTCACCGGCAAGATCTTGTCGGCGATGCGCAGCCAATTCGGCGGCCACGCCGAGAAGAAATAGATTTCGCCGATGGACGCAGCTGCGACCGCGGCGGCGGATGTTCTCGTGATCTTCGGCATCACCGGCGATCTGGCGAAGAAGATGACCTTTCGGTCGCTGTACCGGCTGGAGCGCCGCAGGATGCTCGACTGCCCGATCGTCGGCGTCGCCCTCGACGAGTGGTCGGTGGTGATGCTGCGTGAACACGCGCGCCGCGCCATCGAAGACAGCGGCGAGGACATCGACGAGGACGTGTTCCAGCAGTTTGCGGCCCGCCTGTCGATGGTGTCGGGCGACTTCGGGGATGCCACGACCTATGACCGCGTGGCCAAGGCGATCGAAGGGCGGCACACTCCCGTCTTCTACCTCGAGATTCCGCCGTCGCTGTTCGGCCGGGTCGTTCAGGGGCTGGCCCACGCCAACCTCACCGACCGGGCCCGGGTCGTGGTGGAGAAGCCGTTCGGCCACGACCTCGCGTCGGCCCGTGCGCTCAACGATCAGCTGCGCGGGCTGTTAGAGGAGTGGCAGATCCTTCGCATCGACCATTTTCTCGGCAAGGAACCGGCCATGGACATCATGTTCCTCCGGTTCTCGAACTCCATCTTCGAGCCGTTGTGGAACCGCGACCGAATCCAGTGCGTGCAACTCACGATGGCCGAGAACTTTGGGGTCGAGGACCGTGGCGGCTTCTACGACCCGGTGGGGGCGCTGCGCGACGTTGTCCAGAACCACCTGCTGCAACTCGTCGGGTTGTTCGCATCGGAGCCGCCGAGTACCGCGGATGCCGACGGGCAGCGCGACAAGCGGGTGGAGGTATTCCGGGCCATCCCGTCGGTGGACCCCAAGCACTACGTCCGCGGACAGTACGACGGCTATCAAGCGGTATCCGGGGTGAAACCGGGCTCGCAGACCGAGACGTTCGCCGCTCTGCGCCTGGAGATCGACAATTGGCGCTGGGCGGGGGTTCCGTTCTACATCCGCGCGGGCAAAGCGCTTCCGGTGCGCGCCACCGAAATCCGCGTCATCTTCAAACGGCCGCCCAAGCTGGCGTTTATGTCACTCACGCCGGATCCCGACGAGCTCATCCTGCGGATCGATCCCAGCCCGGGAGCCGACCTGGTCATCCAGGCGAAGCAGCCGGGCACGGACGGGACGAGGACCGTTGACCTCTCGGTCATCTTCTCCGAGGAACTCGGGGACGCGCCCGAACCCTATGAGCGGCTCCTCTGCGACGCCATGCACGGAGACTCCAGCCACTTCACCCGCGAGGACGGCGTCGAGGAAACCTGGCGCATCGTCCAGCCTCTGCTGGACGCGCCACCCCCGGTGCAGCCCTACCAGCCCGGGTCGTGGGGTCCGCCCGGCGCGGACAAACTGCTAAGCGGGCACCCCGGCTGGCGCGAGCCCTGGCTAGGCGCGGGCGGTTTGCCTCACTGACCAGGCAGCCCGGGGATCTGGAACGGGAGGCCAGGTATGCCGCCGCCCATGCCCGGTATCCCGCCCATGCCAGGTATGCCGCCCATGCCAGGTATGCCGCCATTGCCAGGCATGCCGCCGTTGTTGAGCCAGTCGCCGTTGGCGAACGAGGCCATCATCTGCGGGCAGTACATCGATATCGCGATGCTGGTGAACATTGACGCCATGCCCGGCGGGATGCCGTTGTTGGAGACGCTCGACGCAACACCGGCGAATGTCCCACCCGGCTGCGCCAGCATCGGACAGATCGACTGGCCGAGCTGAGCAGCGTTCGAAGGATCGCCGTATCCGACGCCCTGATTGTTCAGGGCCGAGAGGAACGCGTCGGTCGTGACGTCCGCGCGAGCGGGCGCCGCGGACACTCCCGCACCGCCGATCATCCCGACCGACACCGCGGCCACTCCAATGGCCTTTGCCCAGTTACGACGGTTTGGCAGCACAGTCATGTCTCATCCCCCACGGTTAGGACGAACGCTAGTTGCGTTCAAGTCACTTTGAGAACACTGCTTTACAACAGTCACATTTGCAACACGGTGACGTAACTCTTCGCACACTATGCGCGCGCTGGCCGCGGTCTGTGCGATCAAGGTGCGATCATCGCCGGTTTTGCGGCGAGTGCCGGGCCGAAGAACTCAGATCGCCCGCCCATGTCGCTCTGGGCCGCCACGGCGTCAACCTAACACTATGAGGGGTCTGTGAACGGGTTACGCGTCGCATCTGCGGCCCCACCTGTGGGCGTAACGTATTGCCGCGCGGGCGACTCGGGAATGGGGGCTGATGCGGCACTACTACACCGTCGACGCTATCCGCGCCGCCGAGGCACCGCTGCTGGCAAGCCTGCCCGACGGTGCGCTGATGCGCCGAGCGGCGTACCCGCTGTCCATCGCGGTCGCGCGGGAACTGGTGGCCCGAACCGGCGGGGTCGCCGGGCGAAGCATCTGCGCGGTGGTCGGATCCGGTGACAACGGCGGCGACGCGCTGTGGGCGTCAACGTTTCTGTGCCGGCGCGGCGCGGCCGCGGCCGCGGTACTGCTCAACCCGGAGAAAACGCACAAGAAAGGGCTGGCGGCATTCCGGGGGGCCGGCGGCCGTGTGGTGCAATCGGTCCCCGCCGCAACCGATCTGGTGATCGACGGGATCGTCGGGATCTCCGGCTCCGGACCTCTGCGACCGGCGGCCGCGGAAGTGTTTGCCGCCGTTGACAAGGCCGGCATTCCCGTCGTCGCGGTCGACATCCCCAGCGGCATCGACGTGCACACCGGTGTGGCCAGCGGCCCGCACGTGCATGCGGTGTTGACGGTCACGTTCGGCGGCCTCAAACCTGTTCATGGGCTCGGCGACTGCGGGCGGGTCGAACTCGTCGACATCGGGCTGGACCTGCCGCCGACTGACATGCTCGGCTTCGAGGCCGACGACGTCGCCGCCCGCTGGCCCGTGCCGGGCCCGAAGGACGACAAGTACACCCAGGGCGTCAAAGGCATCCTGGCCGGGTCGGCGACCTACCCCGGTGCCGCGGTGCTGTGCACGGGCTCTGCGGTCGCGGCCACCTCGGGCATGGTCAGGTATGCGGGAAGTGCTGCAGAACAAGTACTTTCGCACTGGCCCGAGGTCATCGCATCCCCTACCGCCGAGTCGGCTGGGAAGGTGCAGGCCTGGGTCGTCGGGCCGGGGATCGGCACCGATGCGGCAGGCGCGAGTGCACTGTGGTTCGCACTGGACACCGACCTTCCGGTGATCGTCGACGCCGACGCGCTGACCATCCTTGCCGCCCACCCCGATGCCATCGCGTCGCGATCCGCGCCGACGTTGCTGACCCCGCACGCCGGGGAGTTCGCCCGGTTGGCCGGCTCACCGCCGGGCGACGACCGTGTCGGTGCCACCCGCCAACTGGCCGACAAGTTCGGTGCGACGGTTCTGCTGAAGGGCAACGTCACCGTCATCGCGGACCCCGGCGGGCCGGTGTATCTGAACCCAGCGGGCGGATCGTGGGCGGCGACCGCCGGATCCGGCGACGTGCTGTCCGGCATGATCGGCGCGCTGCTGGCAGCCGGACTGCCCGCCGCGGAGGCGGCCGCCGCGGCCGCGTTCGTCCACGCACGAGCCGCGAACCTGTCGGCCGCCGACCCCGGTCCGACGCCGGTGCCAACGTCGGCGGCGCGCATCCTCGCCCACATCCGCTCGGCCCTCGCCTGTTTATAAGAGCCCCAACGAAAGGATCCCGTCATGCCACGCGGTGTGTACATGTCACCCTCGATCGCCCCGGCCTACACCGGACGGATGGCGTGCGCATCCATCCCGTCGCTGCGGCTGCCCGACGAGCCGATGGACCCCGACGCCGCCTACCGGTTCATCCACGACGAGCTGATGCTCGACGGCAGCTCCCGGCTGAACCTCGCGACGTTCGTCACCACCTGGATGGAGCCGCAGGCGGAGAAGCTGATGGCCGAGACGTTCGACAAGAACATGATCGACAAGGACGAATACCCCTCCACCGCGGCGATCGAGCAGCGGTGTGTGTCCATGGTCGCCGACCTGTTTCATGCCGAGAGGCTGCGCGACGACGACCCTAATAGCGCGATCGGAGTGTCCACGATCGGTTCGAGCGAGGCGGTCATGCTCGGCGGGCTGGCGCTGAAGTGGCTGTGGAAGGAGCGCGTAGGCGACGGATGGAAGACGCGCACACCCAATCTGGTGTTGGGCTCCAACGTCCAGGTGGTGTGGGAGAAATTCTGCCGCTACTTCGAGGTCGAGCCGCGCTACTTACCGATGGCCGAGGGCCGCTACATCATCACACCCGAGCAGGTGCTCGGCGCCGTCGACGAGGACACCATCGGTGTTGTCGCGATCCTCGGCACCACGTACACCGGTGAACTCGAGCCGATCGCGGAAATCTGCGCGGCGCTTGACAAGTTGGCTGAACAGCCGGGAAAACCGGATGTCCCGGTGCACGTGGACGCGGCCAGCGGCGGGTTCGTCGTACCGTTTCTGCACCCGGACCTCGAGTGGGACTTCCGGCTGCCGCGCGTGGTGTCGATCAACGTCAGCGGCCACAAGTACGGGCTGACCTACCCGGGAATCGGCTTCGTGGTGTGGCGCAACAGCGACTGGCTGCCCGACGACCTGGTGTTCCGGGTCAATTACCTCGGCGGGGACATGCCGACGTTCACTCTGAACTTCTCCCGGCCCGGCAACCAGGTCATCGGCCAGTACTACAACTTCCTGCGATTGGGCCGTGCCGGCTACGCCCGGGTGATGGAGTGCCTGTCCACTACCGCGCGCTGGGTGGCCGATCAGCTGGAGAAGAGCAAACACTTCGAGGTGATCTCGGACGGATCGGCGATCCCGGTGATCGCGTTCCGGTTGTCCGGTGATTTCGGTTACACCGAATTCGACGTGTCGGCGGGCCTGCGGTCCTACGGCTGGCAGGTGCCTGCCTACACCATGCCCGAGGGTGCCGAGAACGTGTCTGTGCTGCGCATCGTCGTGCGCGAAGGGTTCTCTGCCGACCTGGCCAGGTCGCTGTACGAGGACTTGGCATTGGTGGTGCAGCACATGGACGAACTGAAGCCGGGCGGTCAATTCAATCATCAGAGGCTCTTCGCGTACTGACCGGTGCGGGCGGCCTCCGGCCGCGTTCTGGGACAATCGACAGCGGTGAACAGCATCCACACAGTCCCACTGACCACACCGGTGACGCCCAACGTCGTGGCTGAGGCCGTGATCGACCTCGACGCGATCGCCAACAACATCCGCGTGCTGCGCGATCACGCTGGGTCCGCGGCGGTGATGGCCGTGGTCAAGGCCGACGGCTACGGGCACGGCGCCACCCCGGTGTCGCGTGCGGTACTGGCCGCCGGCGCGACCGAACTCGGGGTGGCCACCATCGCCGAGGCGCTCGCGTTGCGCGGCGACGGCATCACTGCGCCGATCCTGGCGTGGCTGCACCCGCCCGGCGCCGACTTCGCGCCCGCGCTGCGCGCCGATGTCCAGCTCGCGGTGTCGTCGGTACGTCAGCTCTCCCAGGTGCTCGACGCGGCCGTACGCACCGGCGTGACCGCCGCCGTGACGGTGAAGATCGACACCGGACTGAACCGCAACGGCGTCAGCGCGGCCGACTATCCGGCGATGCTCGACGCGCTGCTGCGCGCCCAGTCCGATGAGGCCCTGCGTGTGCGGGGATTGATGTCGCATATGGTCTACGCCGACGATCCCGATCATCCGACCAATAACCTTCAGGCGCAACGATTTTCGGATATGCTCGGCCAAGCTCGATCCAGTGGCGTGCGCTACGAGGTTGCGCACATATCCAATTCGTCGTCGGCGATGTCGAGGCCCGACCTGGCCTACGACATGATCAGGCCTGGCATCGCCGTGTACGGTCTGAGCCCGATCCCGGAACGCGGGCAGATGGGCCTGGTTCCGGCGATGACGTTGAGATGCCCTGTGGCGCTGGTCAAACCGGTGCGCGCGGGCGATGGGGTGTCGTACGGTCACATTTGGGTCGCCGATCGCGACACGACGCTGGCGCTGATGCCGATCGGGTACGCCGACGGGGTGTACCGGGGACTGAGCGGCCGCTTCGACGTGCTGATCAACGGCCGCCGGCGGCCCAACGTCGGCCGGGTCTGCATGGACCAGTTCGTCGTCGACCTCGGACCCGGCGAGACCGGCGTGCGCGAGGGCGACACCGCGGTCCTCTTCGGCCCCGGTACTGACGGCGAGCCGACGGCTCAGGACTGGGCGGAAGCACTCGACACCATCCACTACGAGGTGGTCACCAGTCCGCGCGGCCGGGTCACCCGCGTCTACCGGAAGGGCGGAACCATTGAGTGACGAGGCATCCCGGCGACCGAGGCGCGCGCAGCGTATCGACGATCGCCTTGCCCGCTCCGTGGCGAAGAACGCCGCGAAACTGGCCCGGTTGGCCAGTGGCGAGCAGCCGCGGCGTGGGCGGTTCAAGGATGCGCGCTGGATGGCGGGCGTGGCCGGGCTCGCGGCAGTCGGCACCCTGGCAGCTGTGTCCGCCGCGCGCTCGATGGGCAAACGGGTGTCCGTCCACGACCCACATGCGACAGAGGATTTCACGCTTCTCGACTTCGATCGCGCCAGCGTGGTCACGACCGCCGACGGTGTGCCGTTGGCGGTGCGGGAGGTGGGTCCGTCCGACGCCCCGCTGACAGTCGTGTTCGCGCACGGGTTTTGTATGTGCATGGGCGCGTATCACTTTCAACGTGCCCGCCTCGAAGAGGAGTGGGGCGACCAGGTCCGGATGGTGTTCTACGACCAGCGGGGCCACGGCCAGTCCGGGCGGGCGCCGATCGAGACGTACACCGTCGAGCAGCTCGGCAGCGACCTGGAAAACATTCTGGAGGTGATGGTTCCCCGCGGGCCCGTCGTGCTGGTCGGCCACTCGATGGGCGGCATGACCATCCTGTCGCACGCACGGCAATTCCCGCAGCACTACGGCTATCGCGTCGTCGGCGCCGCGCTGATCTCGTCGGCCGCCGAGGGGGTAGCGCGATCGCCGCTCGGGGAGATACTGAAAAACCCAGCGCTGGAGGCGGTGCGCTTCGCCGCGCGCTATTCACCGCGACTCGTGCATCGCGCCCGCGGCTCGGCGCGATCGCTGATCGGGCCCGTGCTGCGTACGGCGGCGTACGGCGACGAGAACGTCAGTCCCGCAGTGGTGTCCTTCTCGGAGAAGATGATTCACGACACGCCGATCGAGACGATGGTCGAGTTCCTACACGCGCTTGAGGTACACGACGAAAGCGCCGGCGTCATGGTGCTGGCGAAGATTCCGACGATGATCGCCTGCGGTGACCGGGATCTGCTGACATTGGTGGCCGATTCGCGCTCAATGGCGGCAGCAATGCCGAAGTGCGAGCTCGTGATTGTTCCCGGTGCCGGACATCTCGTGGAGCTGGAGCGCCCCGAGATCATCGACGACGCGCTCGTGCGGTTGGTGGAGCGGGCGACACCACCCAGGCTTGTCGCGCTCACGCGGCGGCTACGGGACAAGGTCCGCCGCAGTGGGTGATGAGCGCTTGCGCGAAGAACCGCAAGCCGGTGAGGACAGCACTGCGACGCTGCCCACCGCCGAAGACACGTTCACGTTGGGTGCTCGCCTCGGCACAGACCTGCGGGCGGGCGATGTGGTGGTGCTGTCAGGTCCGCTCGGTGCCGGGAAGACCGTGCTGGCCAAGGGGATTGCGCATGCGATGGGCGTTGACGGCGCCGTGATCTCGCCGACGTTCGTGTTGGCGCGGGTTCATCCGGCCCGGCAGGCCGGTGCGCCCGCGATGGTGCACGTGGACATGTATCGGCTGCTGGAGCACACGGGCGCCGATCTGCTCGCCGAGCTCGACTCGCTCGACCTGGACACCGATCTCGCCGATGCCGTCGTCGTCGTCGAGTGGGGCGAGGGACTCGCCGAGCGGCTCTCCGAACGCCACCTCGACGTCCGGCTGGGCTATGACGACGACTCCGACGTGCGGACGGCGACCTGGCAGTGGATTCGCCAGTGATCGTCTTGGCACTGGACACCGCGACCCCGGCGGTGACGGCGGGAGTGGTGCGCCGCGATGCCGGCGAGCACGTGCTGGCCGAGCACGTGACCGTTGACGCGCGTGCGCACGCGGAAACTCTCACCCCGAATATACTTGCCGCGCTTGCTGAGTCGGGTCAGGCGATGGCCGACCTGGATGCTGTCGTGGTGGGCTGCGGGCCGGGCCCGTTCACCGGACTGCGGGTCGGGATGGCCACCGCGGCTGCCGTCGGTCACGCTCTGGACATTCCGGTCTACGGCGCCTGCAGCCTCGATGCCATCGGCGTGCGCACCCGTGGAGACGTCCTGGTGGTCACCGACGCACGCCGCCGCGAGGTGTACTGGGCGCGCTACCGCGATGGAATCCGGATCGAGGGCCCGGCGGTCAATGCAGCGGCGGACGTCGCGTGCGAGGGCGCAAGGGCGGTGGCCGGATCCGCGGACCACGCAGCGATGTTCCCGCTGCCCCGCCTCGACGCGGAACACCCGACGCCGGTCGGGCTGGTGCGTGCCGTTGACTGGACCGCCGACCCGGGCCCGTTGGTGCCGCTGTATCTGAGGCGGCCGGACGCAAAAACCCTCGCCGAACGCCAGGTGGTCACACGATTGGCCGATGGTCGTCGCGCAAGCGGCTCATCGGTGCCATTTGCTCTTCGCGCAAGCGGCTCATCGGTGTCTTTTCCTCTTCGCGCAAGCGGCTCATCGGTGTCGGTCACGATCGACAGGTTGACCCGCGCCGACGCAGCGCGATGCGCTGAGTTGGAGGCGCAGCTTTTCGACGGCGACGACCCGTGGTCCGCCTCTGCGTTCGTGTCCGAGTTGGGGCGCAGGCACAACCACTACGTGGCCGCCCGCACCGCCGACAAGTTGGTCGGCTACGCAGGCATCACCCGGCTCGGGTTGCTGCCGCCGCACGAATACGAGATCCACACCATCGGTGTCGACCCGGCGTTTCACGGCCAGGGCACCGGGCGCCGGCTGCTCGACTCGCTTCTGGACTTCGCCGACGGCGGAACCGTGTTCCTCGAGGTCCGCACGGACAACGCCGCGGCGATCGCGCTGTACCGCAGCGCAGGGTTCGTCGAGGTCGGGCTGCGCAAGAGGTACTACCGAGCGAGCGGCGCCGACGCCTACACGATGCGGCGGGAGCGCCGTCGCCCGGCCCGGAGACAGGCACCGTGACCACGGTCCTGGCGATTGAAAGCTCGTGCGACGAGACCGGCGTCGGCATCGCCGAGGTCGGCCCGTCGGGTGACGTGAGGCTGCTGGCCGACGAGGTGGCGTCCAGCGTCGACGAGCACGCCCGGTTCGGCGGCGTGGTTCCGGAGATCGCGTCGCGCGCCCATCTGGAGGCGCTCGGCCCGACGATGCGGCGCGCCCTGGCCGCCGCTGGGATCGAGCGGCCGGACGCGGTCGCGGCGACCATCGGGCCGGGGCTCGCGGGTGCGCTTCTGGTCGGTGTCGCCGCGGCAAAGGCGTACGCGGCCGCGTGGGATGTGCCGTTCTACGCGGTCAACCACCTCGGTGGCCACCTCGCCGCCGATGTATACGATCACGGTCCGCTGCCCGAGTGCGTCGGACTGCTGGTGTCCGGCGGCCACACCAACCTGCTGCATCTGCGATCGCTCGCCGAGCCTGTCATCGAACTGGGCAGCACAGTGGACGATGCCGCCGGGGAGGCCTACGACAAGGTGGCGCGGCTGCTCGGACTGGGCTATCCCGGCGGCAGGGTGCTCGACGACCTCGCCCGCACCGGCGACCGCGACGCGGTGGTGTTTCCCCGCGGCATGACGGGCCCCCGGGACGACCCCTGCTCGTTCAGCTTCTCCGGGTTGAAGACCGCGGTGGCCCGCCACATCCAGCGCCACCCGGACGACTCGCCGGCCGATGTCGCGGCGGGCTTCCAGGAGGCGGTCGCCGACGTACTGACCGCGAAGGCGGTGCGGGCGGCCGAAAACCTCAGTGTTGGCACGTTGCTCATTGCCGGCGGGGTGGCGGCGAACTCGCGGCTGCGCGAGCTCGCCGCTCAGCGCTGCGCCGTGGCCGGGCTGACGCTGCGGGTGCCCCGGCCGCGGTTGTGTACCGACAACGGGGCGATGATCGCGTCGCTCGCGGCGCATCTGATCGCCGCCGGAGCACGCCCGTCCGCGCTGGCCGCCGCCGCCGATCCCGGGCTGCCAGTGGTGACGTCGCAGGTGTTCTAGGCCGTGCTTGAGTGCTAGCACTCGCATGTATAGAGTGCTAGGTGGCAGGCGCGCTGCCTCTTGGGTCGGCACCCGCGACGACGGCGCAAAGGCGGTGGCGCATGCCGGAACCTGTAATGCCGAAAGGTCTGGGGACTGCCCCGGGCCAGGACACTCCGGCCCGGGAGAGACCCGGGCCGCACCCAGATAGTGGAGGGCTCACACCGTGGCGAAGGTAAAAATCAAGCCACTCGAGGACAAGATCCTCGTCCAGGCCAACGAGGCCGAGACCACGACCGCGTCCGGTCTGGTCATTCCTGACACCGCCAAGGAGAAGCCGCAGGAAGGCACCGTCGTGGCCGTTGGTCCCGGCCGCTGGGACGAGGACGGCGAGAAGCGGATTCCGCTGGACGTGTCCGAGGGTGACACCGTTATCTACAGCAAGTACGGCGGGACTGAGATCAAGTACAACAACGAGGAGTACCTGATCCTGTCGGCACGCGACGTGCTGGCGATCGTTAACAAGTAAGCACCCGTGTATCCGCCCCGGCTATCCACCGCGTGCGCGGTGGATAGCCGGGGCGGTGCGCGTACTAGGGACGGGAATCTTCGATGAGTAAGCAGATTGAATACAGCGAAACCGCGCGCCGCGCGATGGAGGCGGGCGTCGACAAGCTCGCTGACACCGTCCGGGTCACGCTCGGTCCGCGCGGCCGCCATGTGGTTCTGGCCAAGGCGTTCGGCGGGCCGACGGTCACCAATGACGGGGTGACCATCGCCCGCGAGATCGACCTGGAGGACCCGTTCGAGAATCTCGGCGCACAGCTGGTCAAGTCGGTGGCGACCAAGACCAACGACGTCGCAGGCGACGGAACCACCACCGCGACCGTGCTGGCACAGGCGCTGGTGAAGGGCGGACTGCGGCTCGTAGCGGCGGGAGCGAACCCGATTGCGCTCGGCCAAGGAATCGGCAAGGCAGGCGACGCGGTGTCCGATGCGTTGCTGGCCTCGGCAACTCCGATCAGCGACAAGAAGGCGATCGCGCAGGTTGCGACTGTGTCGTCACGCGACGAGCAGATCGGCGAGATGGTCGCCGAGGCGATGACGACGGTGGGCCACGACGGCGTCGTCACGGTCGAGGAATCTTCGGGGATGAACAACGAGCTGGAGATCACCGACGGCGTCCAGTTCGACAAGGGCTTCCTGTCGGCGTACTTCATCACCGACTTCGACGCGATGGAAGCCGTTCTCGAGGACGCGTACGTGCTGCTGCACCGCGACAAGATCAGCTCGCTGCCCGACTTCCTGCCGCTGCTGGAAAAGGTTGCGGCGGCCGGCAAGCCGCTGTTGATCATCGCCGAGGACGTCGAGGGTGAGGCGCTGTCGACGCTCGTGGTCAACGCGATCCGGAAGACGCTCAAGGTCGTCGCGGTGAAGGCGCCGTTCTTTGGCGACCGTCGCAAGGCGTTCCTCGAGGACCTCGCCGTCGTGACGGGCGCTCAGGTCGTCAACCCGGACGTGGGCCTGCTGCTGCGCGAGGTCGGACTCGAGGTGCTGGGCAGCGCCCGGCGCATCGTGGTCACCAAGGACACCACCACGATCGTCGACGGCGGCGGCAGCGACGACGCCGTCGCGGCGCGGACCAAGCAGCTGCGTGCCGAGATCGAGACCACCGACTCGGACTGGGACCGCGAGAAGCTCGAGGAGCGGCTGGCCAAGCTGGCCGGCGGCGTAGCGGTGATCAAGGTGGGCGCCGCGACCGAGACCGCACTGAAGGAACGCAAGGAAAGCGTCGAGGACGCGGTTGCGGCGGCCAAGGCCGGTGTCGAAGAGGGCATCGTCGCCGGCGGCGGATCTGCGCTCATACAGGCGAAGGGTGCCCTCGACAAGCTGCGGGCGAGCCTGTCCGGTGACGTGGCACTCGGCGTCGACGTGTTCGCCGGCGCCCTCAGCTCGCCGCTGTACTGGATCGCGGTGAATGCGGGCCTGGACGGCTCGGTGGCGGTGAACAAGGTCGCCCAGTTGCCTAAGGGCCACGGGCTGAACGCGGCGACGCTGGAATACGGCGACCTGCTGGCCGACGGTGTCATCGACCCCGTCAAGGTCACCCGGTCCGCGGTGCTCAACGCAGCGTCGGTGGCACGGATGATCCTCACGACGGAGACCGCGATCGTCGAAAAGCCGGAGGACGAGGATGAGCACGCCGGCCATCATCACGGCCACGCGCACTAAAGATGTCGTAGTCGAAGCACCCTCGGGCTCTTGCCCGAGGGTGCTTTGTTTCTAGGGCGATCGACGACCTCCGCGACTGTGCGGCTTCTTACGCAACACGCCGCAACGGCGTAAAAATACGCACACTCGGCGACGGAGTAGCCGGGCGGTTCGCGACCACGTTGTACTCACACCGTCCCGCGGGCCGCCCACGCGGTAGCGGTGACGGTGAACGGCCCACTACCCATACGTTCGCGAGCCACTAATTCCAGATGTGCGCGAGCATCGTCATCGAGTCGCTGGACGTAGTCACCGGCAGGACCTACACCGTATGTGTATGGCTCCCACCACTCCTCAAACGTCGGGTGTACAACATCGACCGCAATGGAATCCTCGTTTACGTCGTGCAGGCCAGCAGCTTCGAATAGCTCAGCCAGGTGCCCCTTGGGCGCCCCGGAGAGGAGCGCTTCATCCTCAACGTCAGGGTCGATCATGTGCACCGCATCCCAGAATGGCGCCAATGCACCGGTCGGCCCGTCCCACACGCATGCTGCGATGACACCGCCACGCCGAGTCACTCGCGCCATCTGGCTGAGGCCGGCCACGGGATCCTTCATGAAGTGCACCACCAACTGCGCAAGAGCGGCGTCGAAGGCGGCGGTGCCGTACGGCAATTCCTCCGCCGTACCTCGACGCACGTCGACGTCTGGCAACCGCATACGGATCGCGTCGATGAACGGCGGTGAAGGATCGATCGCCGCGACCTCCGCTCCGACCGAACGCAAGTGTGCCGTCAGGGCACCGACTCCACAGCCGACGTCAAGCACTTTGTCGCCCGCGCCGACCCGGGCAAATGCCGCAAAGACCGCCGCAAGAGGCTCGGCATATCGGCCCATGAAACGGGCATACGCCTCTGGCGGGACGCCAAAACTCACCGGGCAATGCTACGTCGCAAGATACGTCGCGGAGCTAGTTCGTTGGTCTGGTCGGACTCGGTGAAAAGCCCGCAGTCACCGGAGCCCGTTAGCGCCTCCCGACACGTCTGTAGCTCGCGTTCTGGTGAGGTGGCGGCCTCTGTGAGTTGGGAGAGTGGGATTACCAGTACGGCACGCTTCGGTGGCCTTGGTACATCTTGCACCACCGCGACCGCATTTTCGAGAAGCCGGCCGAGGAGGAGGACGACCACCACGGTCATCACCACCACTAGGCCTCGGTGCTCAGCCGACAAAGTGGCGTACCCCCGCCCCGCGGCCTCGAGACTGAAACCACTGCGGGTGTTCGTGTGTCGTCGCAGACGGTTTACGTGTCGCGGCGGGGCTGTTCGGCTGTAATCGAACACCACCGGAACTGCGGTGGTGGACGAGCCGGCCGACGAGGACGAGCACGCCGGCCACCATCACGGCCACGCTCACTAACGCTCACTAAGGAGTGGTGAAAGGGGTCGGACCGGTCTAATTTCGGTCTGGCCCCATTTCCGTACGGCGAGCGGTTCGATGAGTCGCGCAAGCGTAGGTTTCTGGTCTATGCGGACTCACGTTCACCGGGCTATGCGGGCCGTTGTGTATGCGGTGGACACCGCAGGGAACGTCTATGTCGTCGGGCGGCTACTGGGCTACCGGCTGGATCGACACCAGCCGGAACCAGCCGGAATGGGTGTCGTCAGGCACGAACCGGACAACGATGATGTCGGGGGGAAATCGGCTGGCCAGTTCATCCAGGCTCCTGGGCAAGAACGCTCTGGACTTGCCGGCGGCGTACCAATCGGGACCGGACGGGTCGGCGTTATTCACCCCGTCAATCTCAGCATTCCAGCGTTGGATTGGGTCCGGCGGCGTATCCCCGAATCCCTGCGACTTTAGGTACGCATCCGATTGCCCCCAAAGGGTGACCGGAGCCCCGCCACCGACCGGCGTCCCGGTGATCGTCCCGTCGGTGCTATTGGTGGTCAGCGAGGTCAGCCTGGCGGTGCACCCGCTATCGTCACCGCTGGTGGCCGGCTTGCAGATGTCGGGCCCCGGCGAGCCGTGAGCTGAGGCGATGCCGAGGATGGTCGGGAACGCCAGCACGGATATTGCGGCGCCGAGGGCGGCCATTGCATCGCTGCGATCGTTAGGCATCGGAAGTCCCTCCTTACGAAGTCGGCATCCGACGACCTTGCCGCGCAACCGTTCATGGCGACCGCGCCCTGGTTACTGAAGTGTATTCGCCCTCTTCATCACCCCGCTCGCATTTTCACAGAAGTCGTTCCCCGCGGTCTCTTGAACCAAACTCACCGCTCCATCGCCGCCGGAGCGTCCAAGTCCATCGCCCGCGACATCGACGCCATGGTTACGTTAGCGGCCGCGCTTCCTCGTGACCATGGCGGTGGCTCCCGGTCAGCCGATGCTCGTCTTCGTAGACGACGAGCTTGACCAGCGCCGTTGGAAGGCGGTCACTCGCAGTGATCTGAGGGGGAGGGCGAGAGGCTCATCTACTTGAAAGCCCTTACGGGATGGGGCAGCCGCGTAGCTGGCATTCAGGTGAGGTAGTGGCGTCCGTGACTCGGGAGAGTCGGACAACGATCAGGACGCGCATGTCTGTAATCGAACACGACCGAGACGGCCGTCGTGGAGAAGCCGGCCGAGGAGGCGGACGACCACCACGGCCACGCTCACTAGAACCACGTACGCGGGAGCACCCGTCCGGTGTAATGGCTGGGGGTGTTTTCGTGTCGCCAGCCCAACTCATTGCCGTCTGACCAGCGGGGAGCCGTTGTACTGCCTCCCGGCACCATCACGAAAGTCGGGGAGGCGCTAAAGCCGCTGGTCTCGGCATGACACTGAGTACGCCGGCGGGATTCGAATCGCGCCGCCCGGTTGTTATACCAACTTGTGACCATCCGACTCGGACTACAGATTCCCAACTTCTCCTACGGCGCCCCTGTCGCCGAACTCTTTCCGGCCGTAACGGCGCAGGCCCAGGAGGCTGAGGCCGCCGGCTTCGACACGGTCCTGTTGATGGACCACTTCTACCAACTGCCAACGCTGGGCGAACCCGACGAGCCGATGCTCGAGGCGTACACCGCGCTCGGGGCGTTGGCGAGCGCGACCGAGAAGATCCAGCTGTCGACCCTGGTGACTGGCAATACCTACCGAAACCCGACGTTGCTGGCCAAGATCATCACCACGCTCGACGTGGTCAGCGGCGGCCGCGCGATCCTGGGCATCGGCGCAGGCTGGTTCGAGCTCGAACACCGGCAACTGGGCTTCGAATTCGGCACGTTCACCGAGCGATTCGAGAAGCTCGAGGAAGCGCTCCAGATCATCCTCCCGATGACCCACGGCGAGCGGCCCACGTTCTCGGGCAAGTGGTATCACACCGAGACTGCGATCAACGAGCCCCGCTACCGCGACCACATTCCAGTCATGCTCGGCGGCAGCGGCGAAAAGAAGACATTCAGGCTGGCCGCACGCTACGCCGATCACCTCAACCTGATCACACCGATGTCAGAGCTGCGCCACAAGCTAGATGTGCTCAAGCAGCGCTGCGCCGAAGCCGAGCGCGATCCCTCGACGCTGGAAACCTCGACGCTGCTGA
>Ga0209006_10002563_pt1 | contig 16573 bp, 13 predicted proteins | sample JacPin_JW_Ref_O2_FD_188567 | JGI IMG/M metagenome (GOLD analysis project Ga0209006, IMG submission 188567) | Forest soil microbial communities from Algoma, Ontario, Canada - Jack Pine, Ontario site 1_JW_Ref_O2 (SPAdes) (version 2) | ecosystem: Environmental > Terrestrial > Soil > Boreal... | reverse complement strand
GGTACACGAGCTTCTCGACATCCTCGATCTCGAGCCGCTCGAGGTGAATCTCTTTCGCGGCCGCTCGCCGCAGTCGCGCTGGCAGCGCGTTTTCGGCGGCCAGGTGATCGGCCAGGCGCTGGTCGCGGCCTGCCGCACCGTCGAGGGCGTGGCGCAGCGCCCGCCGCACTCGCTGCACGCCTACTTCCTGCTCGCCGGCGACCCAAAGGTGCCGATCGTCTACGAGGTCGACCGCATCCGCGACGGCAAAAGCTTCACCACGCGCCGCGTGGTCGCGATCCAGCATGGGCATGCGATCTTCTCCATGTCGGTGTCTTTCCACGTTGCCGAGCCGGGCTTCTCGCACCAGGCGCCGATGCCCGACGTGCCGCGGCCGGACAGCCTGCCGAACGAGGCCGAGCTGCGAAAGGCCATGCTCGCCACCATGCCGGAGCCGGTGCGGCGCTACTACGAGCGCGAGCGGCCGATCGAGCTGCGGCCGGTCGAGCTCGATCGCTATCTCGGCAAGCCGATCCCGGATGGAAAGTTTCACGTGTGGATGCGCGCGATCGACCGCCTGCCCGACGATCCCGCGATCCATGAATGCGTGCTCGCCTATGCGTCGGACATGATGCTGCTCGATGCCTCGACCATTCCGCACGGCCGTACCCTGTTCGAGCCCACCATCATGGCGGCGAGCCTCGACCACGCCATGTGGTTCCACCGCCCGTTTCGCGCCGACGAGTGGCTGCTCTACGCCCAGGACACCCCGAACGCCGCCGGCGCGCTCGGCTTTGCGCGCGGGATGATCTTCGCGAGCGACGGGACGCTGGTGGCCTCGGTGGCGCAGGAGGGGCTGGTGCGCGAGCGGCGCCCAGCGCCAAGCGCTTAGGCCTGCGGCGCTTACACCTGCTATTTCCCTCAATCGCGAAAGCCTGTAATCAGGTTGCGGGCGTCGCCGGGACGCCAGGGTGCGGAAGCGGCGCGACCAGCGCGTATCCTACGGCCCGGTTCGTTTGCGTCCGGCGACCCGCGGGGAAGGCCGGTCATGAAGCTCATCATCGCAATCATCAAGCCGTTCAAGCTCGACGACGTGCGCGAGGCGCTCACCGAGCTCGGCATCAGCGGCATGACGGTGTCGGAAGTGAAAGGCTACGGCCGCCAGAAGGGCCACATGGAAATCTACCGTGGCGCCGAATACGTGGTGAATTTCCTGCCCAAGGTGCGCATCGAGGTGGCGGTGCCGGCGGAGCAGGCCGACCGGGTGATCGAGGCGATGACCACCGCGGCGCGCACCGGCCAGATCGGCGACGGCAAGGTCTTCGTCATGCCGCTCGATCACGCGGTGCGCATCCGCACCGGCGAGACCGACACCGACGCGCTGTGAGCGCGGCAGGCCGATTGCCCTTGCCGACACGCAAACGCCTCAAGAATTCGACCGCAGACGAGGGGCGACATCTTGCTGCGGGGCGAAACGTTGCCGTGATCGGATGTCGTGACCCAGCACGATGTTTGCTCTTATCCAATTGAAATAGCATTGTTTTTTCCAATCAGGAAGCATCAGGCCTGCGCGCATGGCGCGCGCCGGCGCGGCGCCGCAATCGCTCCAACGCTTGCTCGATCATGAGTCATTCCGCGTCTGCCCAGATTCTAGGCAAATCTGGTTCGTTCTTGAGCGGGGCATCCGTAGGGGGGCGCCGGAAGGTCGCAGACATCTTGTAATACGCAAGCTATTGTAATGACTTAGATCGAAATTTCGAGCTTGGCACAGGGCTTGATAGAGGACCCCGGCAACACTTGGGTGCGATCGCACGCGGGCTCGTTGCGATTGCCCGCGCCGTCGCTTCGGCGCGGACCACCAGGGGGATCAAACCCATGAAAATCGTCATGGCCATCATCAAGCCGTTCAAGCTCGACGAGGTCCGCGACGCTCTGACGGCGGTTGGCGTGCATGGCATGACCGTCACCGAGGTCAAAGGTTACGGACGACAGAAGGGCCACACCGAAATCTATCGCGGCACCGAATACGCCGTGAGCTTCCTGCCGAAGCTCAAGATCGAGGTCGCGGTTCCGGCGAACCAGGCCGACAAGATCATCGAGACGATCACCAGCGCCGCCAAGACCGGCCAGATCGGCGACGGCAAGATCTTCGTGCTCAACCTCGACCAAGCCGTCCGCATCCGCACCGGCGAAACCGACGCGGCGGCGCTCTGAGCTTAGCCCCTCACAGGAGTCACACAATGAACGTCAAAAAACTTACCCGTGCGGGCGTCCTTGCTCTCGCGTTGACGGCGCTCGGCGGCCTCGGCTTCGCGCTGGCGCCGCTGTTCGGCCACTCGGCCGCTTTCGCGCAGACGCAAGCGCCTGCACCGGCTGCTGCGCCGGCAGCTCCAGCTGCACCGGCGGCGGCTCCTGCTGCCGCTCCAGCCGCGGCGCCCGCGGCAGCCGCTCCTGCGGCGCCGGCGACGCCGCCGGCGTGCGATGCCAAGACGCAGACGAAGTGCACCATCAACACCGGTGACACCGCCTGGATGCTCACCTCGGTCGCGCTCGTCCTGATGATGACCATCCCGGGCCTCGGCCTGTTCTACGGCGGCATGGTGCGCAAGAAGAACGTCGGCGACACGGTGATGACGAGCTTCGCGATCACCTGCCTGATCACGATCCTCTGGGTGGTGTGCACCTACAGCCTGGCGTTCCGCGCTGGCTCGCCCTTCATCGGCGGCCTCGATCGGGCCTTCCTGCAGAACATCCTGAGCGACATCTCCAACAACACCGGCAACCCGAACCCGCTGGCGCCGACGATCCCCGAGACCGTCTACATCTGCTTCCAGCTCACCTTCGCGATCATCACCCCGGCGCTGATTGCCGGCGCCTTCGCGGAGCGCATGAAGTTCTCGGCCATGCTGTGGTTCATCGGCCTGTGGGCGATCTTCGTCTACTCGCCGGTCGCCCACTGGGTGTGGGGACCGGACGGCATCTTCAGCGCCGCCAACGTCAACGACAAGGGCGACTTCGTCGGTTGGGTGAAGGTGCTCGACTTCGCCGGCGGCACCGTGGTGCATGTGAACTCCGGCACCGCCGGCCTCGCCGCCTGCATCATGCTCGGCAAGCGCCGCGACAGCGGGCCGGGGCACAACATGATCCTCACCTTCATCGGCGCGTCGCTGCTGTGGGTCGGCTGGTTCGGCTTCAACGCCGGCTCGGCCGTGACCGCGAACATGCAGGCCGGCATGGCCATGCTGGTGACGCAGATCGCCACCGCTGCCGCCGGCTTCACCTGGATGCTGGTTGAGTGGATGCTGCGCGGCAAGCCGACCGTCATCGGCATCTGCACCGGCGCGGTCGCGGGCCTCGTCGCCATCACGCCGGCCTCGGGCTTCGTCGGCCCCGGCGGGTCGCTGGTGATCGGCATCGCGGCCGGCATCGTCTGCTACTGGGGCGTCACCGGCCTCAAGCACATGTTCGGCTATGACGACGCGCTCGACGCCTTCGGCGTGCACGCGGTCGGCGGCGCCGCCGGCGCGATCCTCACCGGCGTGTTCGCCATCAATCAGTACGGCGGCACGCCGGGCCTGATCGAGGGCAATGCGGCGCAGGTGCTCAACCAGTGCATCGGCGTCGGCACCGTGTTCGTCTACGACTTCGTCGTGTCGCTGATCATTCTCAAGATCATCGACATCGTGATCGGCCTGCGCGTGAAGGAAGAGGTCGAACGCGAAGGCCTCGACCTCGCGCTGCACGGCGAGACCGTGCAGTAGCGCGCACGACAAGAGATACGGTTCGGGGCGGCTACCCGGCAACTGCCCCGTCCGTTGCGGGAGGCCCTGGCGCAAGCCAGGGCCTCTTGTTTTTCGGGTGCATGATCGTGCTACAAATGCGCATGACCACGCTACTTGACCAGGCGATCGCCAAGGTTCGCGAGCTCGCCGAAGAAGACCAGGACGCGATCGCGACCGCGGTCCTGTCGATGACGGCCGCTGACGCCTCGACATTCCCGATCGACCCCGAAACACGGGCCGCGATCCGCGAAGGACTGGCGCAGGCCGAGCGCGGTGAATTCGTCGACGACCATATCGTAGCCGAAGCGGACAAGCGCCACGGCATATGAGGGTCCGCTACACGCCGCGCGCCTTCGCGGATCGGGAAGCGATCTTTGCCTACCTCGTCGCCAAACCCCGACCGATCGGGCAAATTCCGATGGTTAATCGCCCCTTAACCTCGCCTCTCCTATGGTGCTTTCCTCAGGATTGCGGCCGGGGCGCCCGCCGCGCATGTAGAGTGTCATGATCAGCGTTGCACGCGAGTCCAAACGCGAGACCGATCGCGAGTCCGCGCCCGAATCCGCCGCGACCGGCCCGAACGCCAACATGCGCTCGCCGTTCATGCGGCTTGCCGACCTCATCGGCGGCATCGAGCCGGGCAAGCCGGTCATCGACCTCGGCGTCGGCGAGCCGCGGCATCCGATCCCTGATTTCGTCGCCCCGGTGATCGCGGCCCACATCAACGATTTCGGCCGCTATCCGCGCAACGAGGGCATTCCCGAATTCCGCGCTGCCGCCGCGGCCTGGGCGGGCCGTCGCTATCAGCTCTCGCGCGCGCCCGATCCGAACGGCGAGGTGCTGGTGCTCGCCGGCTCGCGCGAGGGCCTGTTTCTCGGCGCCATCGCGGCGCGCCGTTACGTTCCGCCGCGCGCCGGCCGCCCCGCGATCCTGGTGCCCAATCCGTTCTACGCCGCCTATTCGGCAGGCGCGATCGCGGCCGACTGCGACGTGGTCTACCTGCCGGGCACGCGCGAGACCGGCTTCCTGCCCGATCTCGATGCGATCGATCCGGCCGTGCTCGCCCGCACGGTCGTGTTCTACATCGCGTCGCCCTCCAACCCGCAGGGCGCGGTCGCGAGCCTCGCCTACCTCACCCGCGTCGTCGAGATGGCGCGCCGGCACGGCTTTCTCGTCTTCTGCGACGAGTGCTATTCGGAAATCTACTCGACCACGCCGCCCGCCGGCATCCTGCAGGCCGCCGGTCCGGACTTCGAGAACGCGGTCCTGTTTCAGTCGCTGTCGAAGCGCTCGAGCCTGCCCGGCCTGCGCATGGGCTTCGTCGCCGGCGACCGCCGTTTCCTGAAGAAATTTCTCGAGCTGCGCAGCGTCTCGGCGCCGCAGGTGCCAATCCCGGCGCAGCACGTCGCGGTCGCGGCCTATTCGGACGAGACCGATGTGGAGAAGAATCGCGACCTCTATCGGCGCAAGTTCGATCTCGCCGACCAGATCATCGGCGACCGTTACGGCTACCGCCGGCCGGCCGGCGGCTTCTTCCTCTGGCTCGACGTCTCGGCGCACGGCACGAGCGAGGCCGTGACCGAGCGGCTGTGGCGCGAGGGCGGCGTGCGCGTGCTGCCGGGAAACTACTGCGCGCGCGAGCAACAAGATGGCAGCAATCCCGGCGCGGGCTATATCCGCGTCGCCATGGTGCACGATCAGGAGACCACGGCGGAGGCGCTTCACCGCATCGTCGCCGTGCTTGGCTAGACCATGATCCCGAAAAGTGGATACCGGTTTTCGGAAAAGATCATGGTCGAACAATGAGCTAAAGCGTGATGGCGATTCGAGGAAAAGTCATCACGCTTTAGTGTAGGCCCGAAGGGGGCGTGTAGAGCGTCAGGGGCGAGTGCGTGGCGATCTCGAGTCTTCATCGTGGTTTCGATGCCGGCGCCTTCCTGCCGGAGGATCTCAGCGCGGCGGTGCGCCGCCGCCTGCATGAGATCTGCGGCCTTGCGCTGGTCGCCGCCGCGGCGCTCGCGACCGCGGCGCTCGCGAGCTGGTCGGTCAAGGACCCGAGCTTTAGCTACGCGACCGGCGCGCCGGTGCGCAACCTGCTCGGCGCGCACGGCGCGGTCGCGGCCGACCTGCTGATGCAGCTGTTCGGGCTCGCCGCCATCGCGCTGGTGCTGCCGGTCGCGCTGTGGGGCTGGCGGCTCATGACGCATCGGCGGCTCGATCGCCTGCGGCTGCGGCTTGCGCTGTGGCTCGGCGGCGCCCTGCTCGCGGCCGGCTTCATCGCCTGCCTCACCCGCCCGCACACCTGGCCGCTGCCGACCGGGCTCGGCGGCGTCATCGGCGACACCATGCTGCGGCTGCCGGCATGGTTCGCCGGCGGGGCTCTGTCCGGCGTGCCGCGCCTCGGCATCGCGCTCGTCCTCGGCTGCGCGGCTTTCGTCCTGATCGTTACGGCGTGCGGGGTCGGGCTGCATGCGCCGATTGATGATGCCGATCCCGGCGATGAAGACGAAGCCGACGAGAACGAGGGCGCGATCGAGATCGCCCTCGGCTGGATCGGCCACCAGGTCTTGAGCTTCCGCTCCGCAGTGGCGCGCGGCGTCGCCAGCCTGTTCACCCGCGGCCGCGCAACACCGGCGGGGCGGGGCGCGCCAAAGGTGCGCGTCGAGCCGCGCATCGTGCCGCCGCTCAACCCGCAGCCGGCGCCCGACGAAGAGGAGAACGCGGAGGAGCAGCCGCGCGGATCGCTCAAGGTCACGCAGAGCAAGGCGGCGCGCAACGCCGCAAAGCCGGCGGCGCGCAAATCGTCGAGCGGCTACGAGCTGCCGGCGCTCGGCCTGCTGATGGCGCCGAAGGCGCAGGAGCGATTCGCGCCCAGCATGGAGGCGCTGCAGGAGAACGCGACCGCGCTGGAAAGCGTGCTCGGCGATTTCGGCGTGCGCGGCGAGATCATCAATGCGCGGCCCGGGCCCGTCGTCACGCTCTATGAGCTCGAGCCCGCGCCGGGCATCAAGTCGTCGCGGGTGATCGGGCTTGCGGACGACATCGCGCGCTCGATGAGCGCCGTGTCGGCGCGCGTCGCCGTCGTATCCGGCCGCAACGCCATCGGCATCGAGCTGCCCAACCCGACGCGCGAGAAGGTCTATCTGCGCGAGCTGCTCGCCTCCGACGACTACAACAATTCGGCGGCAAAGCTCCCGCTCTGCCTCGGCAAGACCATCGGCGGCGAGCCCGTGATCGTCGACCTCACGCGCATGCCGCATCTCCTGATCGCCGGCACCACCGGCTCGGGCAAGTCGGTCGCCATCAACACCATGATCCTGAGCCTGGTCTATCGGCTGGGGCCGAACCAGTGCCGGCTCATCATGGTCGATCCGAAGATGCTGGAGCTCTCCTCCTACGACAGCATCCCGCATCTGCTCACCCCGGTCGTCACCGACCCGAAGAAGGCGGTGGTGGCGCTCAAGTGGGCGGTGCGCGAGATGGAGGACCGCTATCGCAAGATGTCGAAGCTCGGCGTACGCAACATCGACGGCTACAACGCGCGGCTCGCCGACGCCAAGCAGAAGGGCGAAGGGCTGTCGCGCACGGTGCACACCGGCTACGACCGCGAGACCGGCGAGGCGATCTACGAGAAGGAGGAGTTCGATCTCGAGCCCCTGCCCTATCTGGTCGTGATCGTCGACGAGATGGCCGACCTCATGATGGTCGCCGGCAAGGATATCGAGGGCGCGATCCAGCGCCTCGCCCAGATGGCGCGCGCGGCCGGCATCCACGTGATCCTGGCGACGCAGCGCCCCTCGGTCGACGTCATCACCGGCACCATCAAGGCGAATTTCCCGACCCGCGTCTCGTTCCAGGTCACCTCCAAGATCGACAGCCGCACGATTCTGGGCGAGCAGGGCGCCGAGCAGCTGCTCGGCCAGGGCGACATGCTCTACATGGCGGGCGGCGGCCGCATCAGCCGCGTGCACGGGCCGTTCGTCTCCGACGACGAGGTCGAGAAAGTGGTGCGCCATCTCAAGACGCAAGGCGCGCCGCAATATCTCGAAGCCGTCACGGCCGACGAGGGCGAGGAGGGCGAGGACGGCGCGGTGTTCGATGCCACCGCCATGGGGCAACCGGAGGGGGGCGACCTCTACGCCCAGGCCGTGCAGGTCGTCACCCGCGACCGCAAGGCGTCGACCAGCTACATTCAGCGCCGGCTGCAGATCGGCTACAACCGCGCCGCCTCATTGATGGAGCGGATGGAGAAAGAGGGCATCGTCGGACAGGCCAATCACGCCGGAAAGCGCGAGATTCTGGTCGCCGAGGAGGACGAGGGATTTTAGAGCATGATCCCGAAAGGTGGATGCCGGCTTGCGGAAAAGATCATGCTCCAACAATGAGCTAAAGCGTGATGACGATTCGAGGAAGGTCATCACGCTTTGGCGCGAGTTCCGCGCATACGGGACGCCGGCTCGCTCAATCGGAGTTCGCTTCGCCGGGACATGGGCAAATCGATATAGTCGATCGGCGAATCAGGGTCGCGAAAACGCCACAGGGCGCGACTAGCGAGAAACTGCTAAACGAATCCCGGGGCGCAGCGGAGATGGACATGCGGAAGGCGGGGTTGGGCGCACTCATCGCGGCACTGTGGATCGGCGCGAAGCTCGCCGCGTCGGCCGAGAATATCCCGTTGCCGCAGCCGGCGCCGAAGAAGCAGCCCGGGCAATCGGCCGCGCAGCCGCCGCGGCCGCCGATTTCGATCACGCCGAACACCACCGCGGCGGCGCCGCAGCCCGGCCAGGCGTTCGCGCTCGACGACAATCAGCGCGCGCTGGTCCAGAGGGTCAGCACCTACCTGTCGGGCATGCAGACGCTGGTGGGCGATTTCGTCCAGGTCGGGCCGGATGGCCGGCGCACCGAAGGCCAGTTCTACATCCAGAAGCCCGGCAAGGTGCGCTTCGCCTACAATCCGCCGAGCCAGATCGACGTGGTGGCGGACGGCCAGTCGGTCGTGGTGCGTGACCGCAATCTCGCCACGCAGGATCTCTACCCGCTGTCGCAGACGCCGCTGCGCTTTCTCTTGTCCGATCACATCGACCTCGCGCGCGACACCAACCTGGTCTCGGTCTCGGCCGACGACACCTTCGTCACGGTGGTGGTCGAGGAGCACCAGGTGGTCGCCGGCACCAGCCGGCTGATGCTGATGTTCGGCGCCAAGGATTTCCAGCTGCGGCAATGGACCGTGACCGACCCGCAGGGCTTCGACACCACCGTCGCGGTCTACAATCTCGACACCACCAAGAAGCCCGACCCGGATCTGTTCGTCATCAACTATCCGGACCACCATCAGCAGTAGACGCGACGTCATTGCGAGGCGCATCGATCTCGGGTTTACCCGAGATCGACAACAATCAGATGCGCAAGCCGGGCAAGCCCGACTTGCGCGCGCCGAAGCAATCCCGATCCACAGTCATTTCGACCGCGGGATTGCGTCGCTACGCGCGCAATGACATTCATGTTGCATGCACCTCTCCATCTCGACCTGGAACATCAACTCGGTGCGGCTGCGCATCAACCTCGTTGCGAAGTTCATCAAGGCGGAGCGGCCGGACGTGCTCTGCCTGCAGGAGACCAAGTGTCCGGACGACGCCTTTCCACGCAAGCGTTTCGCCCGGCTGGGCTACACCCACATCGCGCTCAACGGGCAGAAGGGCTATCACGGCGTCGCCGTGGTCTCGCGCGTGCCGTTCGACCTGGTCGACAAGCGCGATTTCTGCAGCAAGACCGACTGCCGCCACATCGCGGTGACGTTCGGCGAGACGGCAGGCCTGCGCGATCCCGCGACCGTGCATAACTTCTACGTGCCGGCCGGCGGCGACGAGCCCGATCCCGACGTCAACGCGAAATTCGCCCACAAGCTCGCCTTCCTCGACGAGATGAAGCGCGAGGCGTGGCTCAAGCCCGCCGACAAGGCGCGCGCGATCCTGGTCGGCGATCTCAACGTCGCGCCACTCGAGCACGACGTCTGGAGCCACAGGCAAATGCTCAAGGTTGTCTCGCACACGCCGGTCGAGTGCGAGAGGCTCACCGCCGCGCAGAAATCCGGCGGCTGGTTCGATACGATGCGTGCGTTCGTACCGGAACCCGCCAAGCTCTACACTTGGTGGAGCTATCGCGCGGCCGACTGGGCCGCCGCCGACCGCGGCCGCCGGCTCGACCATATCTGGGTGAGCCCCGAGCTCGCCGATCGGGTGTCATCCCTGAAAATCCGGCGCGAGGCGCGCGGCTGGGAGCGGCCGTCGGATCACGTGCCGGTGACGGCGCGGGTGGAGCTGTAGACCTCGTGCCCCGGATGCGATGCAGCGCGCAGCGAAGCGGAGCGGTGCACTGCTGATCCGGGGCCCAGGTGGGTCCCGGGTCTGCGCCCGGGACACGATGCCGGAATTATCTGCGCGGCGGGCGCGGCTCGAGCGTGCTGCGCACGCTGATCATGTCCTGGGCGGCCTGATCGGTGCGCGCCGCGATGTGATCGCGCATGCGACGGGCGGCCTCCGGATAGCCTTCCAGCATCTTGAGAAACAGGCTGCGCGGCACGCGGATCACGGTCGAGGGCTCGGCCGCGGTCGCGGTGACGGGGCGCGTCGTCTCGGTGAGCAGCGCCAGCTCGCCGAGCAGCGTCCCGCGTTTCACCGTCACGGCGGCGCCGGCGCCATCCGTGTTGTCGGTCGTGAGCGTGAACGCGCCGTCCTGCACCACATAGCCGGCATCGGCGGGATCGCCGACCGTGAACAGAACCTCGCCGCCGTGCACGTAGCGGTTCTCGGCGCCGATCGCGAGAATTCGCAACGCATCGCGGCCGAGGATCGCAAAGCTCGGCACCTTCTCCAAAAATGCGATGTCGTCCTCGATCGTCATCCGTGTCGGGCACTTTTGCGCATGATCTTTTCCGAAAACCGGTTCTCACTTTTCGGGATCATGCTGCTCAAGGCACCAGCTTGTAGCCGCCGGCTTCGGTGACGAGGATCGCCGGCATGGCGGCATCCTTCTCGACCTTCTGGCGCAATCGATAGATGTGCGTTTCCAGCGTGTGCGTGGTGACGCCGGAATTGTAGCCCCATACTTCCTGCAACAACACCTCGCGCGACACCGGCCGCTGCCCGGCGCGATAGAGATAGCGCAGGATCGCGGTCTCCTTCTCGGTCAGGCGCACCTTGCTGCCCTTGGGGCTGAGCAGCAGCTTCGAGCTCGGCCGGAACGTGTAGGGCCCGATGGTGAAGACGGCATCCTCGCTCGCCTCGTGCTGGCGCAGCTGGGCGCGGATGCGCGCCAGCAGCACCGCGAAGCGGAACGGCTTGGTGATGTAATCGTTCGCGCCCGATTCGAGCCCGAGGATCGTGTCCGAGTCGGTGTCATGGCCGGTCAGCATGATGATCGGCGCCTTGAAGCCGTTCTTGCGCAAGAGCCGCACCGCCTCGCGCCCGTCGATGTCGGGCAGGCCGACGTCCATGATCACGAGGTCGATCTGCCCGGCACGCGCCGCCTGCACGCCCTTGGCGCCCGAGTCGGCCGGGATCGCCTCGAACTCCTCGTGCAGCGACAGCTGCTCGACCAGCGCGTCGCGCAGCTCGGCATCGTCGTCGACGATCAAAATCTTTCGGACGTTGGACATTGATTGATGCCCGGGATCGGTGCCTGGCGAAAAGCTCGCCGCCTCAGCGCGTTCCGCCGCAATAGAGCATGCGGGCGGAAAAGAGCAAGTGGTTGATGCCATTGAGGTTACACCGCGCACCGGGAATATCGGCTATAACGGATTGATGCACCAACGCAGTTTCACCCGCCTGCATGTCCGCGCGCGGCCCGGCAATCGCAGCCAGGGCTGGCTGGAAGCAGGCCCGCTGGCCATTCCGGTCGCGCTCGGCCGCACCGGCATTCGCGCCAACAAGCGTGAGGGCGATGGCGGGACGCCCTGCGGCGACTTTCGCCCGCTGCGGCTGTGGTACCGGGCGGATCGCCACCCGCGGCCGCGCACGCGGCTGCCGGTGCGGCGGATCACAGCTGACATCGCCTGGTGCGAGGACCCCGCCGACCGGCGCTACAACCGCCCATTTCGCCGGGCCCAGGACGAGCCCGGCGACCGGCTGCGGCGGCAGGACAACCTCTACGATCTCATGGTCGAGATCGACCACAACACCCGGCCGCGGGTGGCGCGGCGCGGCAGTGCGGTATTCATTCACGTGGCGCGGCCCGGACTGCGACCGACGGCGGGATGCATCGCCATGGCGCTGCCGCGCCTGCGCTGGCTGCTCAGCCGCATCGGACCGGCGACTATAATTTCAATTATCTAAATTTATCAATATCTTACCGCGCAGCATGATCTTCAGCCCCGCGCCCCGAAGATGGCGCTTCCCACCCGTACATGGGTGGCGCCGAAGCGGATGGCGATCTCATAGTCGGCACTCATGCCCATGGAGAGGAGCTCGAGCCCATTGCGGCCGGCGATTTTCGCGGTCAGGGCGAAATGCGGCGCCGGCGGCTCTTCCGCGGGTGGGATGCACATCAGGCCCGCGATCGTCAGTCCGTAGGTCGCGCGGCAGTCGTGCAGGAAAGCGTCCGCGGCTTCGGGCAGGACGCCGGCCTTCTGCGGCTCGGCGCCGGTGTTGATTTCAACGAACAGGAACGGCTGGCGGTCCTGCTTCTCGATCTCCTTGGCGAGCGCCGCGCACAGGCTCGCCCGGTCGACCGAATGAATGGCGTCGAACAGCGCCACCGCCTCCTTGGCCTTGTTCGACTGCAGCGGGCCGATCAGGTGCAACGCCAGATCGCGATAGCGCGACTGCAGGTCGGGCCATTTCGCTTTCGCCTCCTGCACGCGGTTCTCGCCGAAAATCCGCTGGCCGGCCGCGATCACGGGTTCGATCGCGTCCGCCGCAAAGGTCTTCGACACCGCGACCAGCGTCACGGCGGCCGGATCACGGCTGGCGGAGGCGCAGGCCTGCGCGATCTTGCGACGGACCTCGGCGAGGCGGCCCTCCGGCGAGCCTTCGGATAGTGAATCGTTCATGGACGGCCTCGCCGCGGAATTGCGCCAAAGTTCCGAAATTTCCCGCTACGACTCAAATTTTACGGTTCCCGCCAAACCGATCTTCACGGGCGCCTCGGTACACTGCGCCGAGGGGTGGGACAATGATGCAACGCGGTGATATCCCCGACGGCGGCCCTATGAAGCGCGCAGGCCCGCGTCTGAGCATCCGTGCGCGGCTCATACTGCTCGCGCTGCTCGCGGTCGTCCCGCTCACCCTCGACCGCGTTCGCCTGCTCGAAGGCAGCCGCGCCGAGCGACTCGACATGGCCTCCGCCGAGGCGCTCGACCTCGCCAAGCGTGGCGCGAACGCGCAGGTCGAGATGATCAACTCGACGCGCGCGGTGCTCGAAGTGGTGGCGCGCGCCTATATCACGATGGCGCGCAGCGGCCAGGACTGCAGCAAATTCCTGAGCGGCTTTGCGGTCGACGTGCCGTGGATCCGCGGCCTCTCGGTCGTCGGGCCGGATGACCGCATCGTGTGCTCGACGCGCAGCGCGTCGGTCGGCCTCAATGTCGGCGACCGCCAGTACGTTCAGGATGCGCGCAAAAGCTGGGGCTTCGTGCTCAGCGACTACCTGATCGAGCGCACCACCAACCAGCCGGCCGTGATGGCCGCCTATCCGACGCTCGGCAAGGACGAGAGCATCAACGCGATCATCGTCGCGTCCGTCGACCTGAAATGGGTCGGCCAGCTGTCCGGGCTGGTCGAGGCGCATCCCGCCGCGAGCGCCGTGCTGCTCGACCACAACGGAACGGTGCTGGCCGAATTCCCCGAGCATCTCGAGCGCGGCAAGAACTATGGCGACCAGCCGCTGTTTCGCGAGGTGTTTTCCCGTTTCGACGGCAGCGTGACGGCGGCGGGATTCGACGGTGTGCGGCGCATTTTCGCCTTCGTGCCGCTTGCCGGCACCAATGCACGATTGCTCGTCGGGCTGGATGAAGCCGAAGTGCTGCGCCGCATCGACCGCGAGATCGGCATCGCCTATCTGCAGCTGGCGCTGTTCGGCATGCTCACCTTGCTGGCGGCCTGGTTCGGCGGCGAGCAGCTCATCGTCGAGCCGATCCGCGCGCTCGCGCGCACCGCAAGCCGCATCGGCCGCGGTGATCTCGACGCGCGCCCCAATCGCGACAAGCTCGCCGTCGAATTTGCACCGCTCGCCGCCGCGCTCACCGACATGGCGATCAAGCTCGCCGAGCGCGACCGCGAATTGCGCTCGGCCAACCGCCATCTCGAGACGCTGGCCTCGATCGACAGCCTGTCCGGGCTCGCCAACCGGCGCAGCTTCGACGCGCGGCTCGAGGCCGAATGGCAGCGCGCCCGCAACCTCAAGCGACCGATCGCGCTGATGATGATCGACGTCGATCATTTCAAGCTGTTCAACGACAACTATGGCCATGTGGAAGGGGACCAGTGCCTGCGCGTGATCGGCGAATCGCTGGCGACCGCGAGCAGCCACAAGGCCGATTTCGCCGCGCGCTATGGCGGCGAGGAATTCGTCCTGCTCCTGCCCGACACGACGCTCGCGACCGCGCTCGAGATCGCGGATCGCCTGCGCGGCGCGGTCGGGGCGCTGGCGATCGACCACTGTTTTGCCCCGTGCGGCCACGTGACGGTGAGCGTCGGGGTGGCGTGCCTGACGCCGGACGGCGACGAGAGTCCGCAGGCGCTGATCGAGGCGGCGGATGCGAGCCTCTACGCGGCCAAGCGCAACGGCCGCGACATGGTATGGACCGAGCAGGGCGCGTTCACGCCGGCGGCGTGACAAGCAATCATCCGTTCTCAGCCCAACCCGTTGACCCGACGCGCGCTTTCGTGGCCTAGTCGGCGCGCTTTTGGCACCATATACGACATCCCCATGCCCGCCGACCGCTACAACGCCCGCGACGCCGAGGCGCGCTGGCAGAAGTTCTGGGACGCGCGCGAGATCTTCGCGACGCGCAACGATGATCCGCGCCCGAAATATTACGTGCTGGAGATGTTCCCCTACCCGTCGGGGCGCATTCACATGGGGCACGTGCGCAACTACACCATGGGCGACGTGGTGGCCCGCTATAAGCGCGCCAAGGGGTTTGCCGTGCTGCACCCGATGGGCTGGGACGCGTTCGGCCTTCCGGCCGAGAACGCCGCCATGGAGCGCAAGATCAGTCCGGGCGCCTGGACGCATCAGAACATCGCCGCCATGAAGGCGCAGCTCAAGTCGATGGGCCTCTCGCTCGACTGGCGGCGTGAGATCGCGACCTGCGATCCCGAATACTATAAGCACCAGCAGCGCATGTTCCTCGATTTCCTCGCCGCGGGGCTGGTCGAGCGCAAGCAGTCGAAGGTGAACTGGGACCCGGTCGACCAGACCGTGCTCGCCAACGAGCAGGTGATCGACGGGCGCGGCTGGCGCTCGGGCGCACCCGTGGAGCAGCGCGAGCTGACCCAGTGGTTCTTCAAGATCACCGCCTATGCGCAGGATCTGCTCGACGCGCTCGACCGGCTCGACCGCTGGCCGGAAAAAGTGCGCGTCATGCAGAAGAACTGGATCGGCCGGTCAGAGGGCCTGCTGATCCGCTTTGCGCTCGACGCCAAGACCGCGCCGGGCGGCGAGGACGAGCTCGAGATCTACACGACGCGGCCCGACACGCTGTTCGGCGCCAAATTCATGGCGCTGTCGCCCGACCATCCGCTCGCCGCGGCGGCGGCGAAAGGAAATCCGGCGCTTGCCGCCTTCATCGCCGAGTGCAAGCGCACCGGCACCGCGCAGGAGCTGATCGACAAGGCGGAAAAGCTCGGCTTCGACACCGGCATCAAGGCGATCCACCCGTTTGATCCGAACTGGAAGCTGCCGGTCTACGTCGCGAACTTCATCCTGATGGACTACGGCACGGGCGCCATCTTCGGCTGCCCGGCGCACGACCAGCGCGACCTCGATTTCGTCAACAAATACGGCCTCGGCAACACCCCGGTGGTGTGCCCGCCCGACGTCGATCCGAAGACCTTCATCATCACCGACACGGCCTATGACGGCGACGGGCGGATGATCAACTCGCGCTTTCTCGACGGCATGACGATCGCCGACGCCAAGGAGGAAGTGGCGCGGCGGCTCGAGCGCGAGACGCGCGGCGATCGCCCGGTCGCCCAGCGCCAGGTCAATTTCCGCCTGCGCGACTGGGGCATTTCGCGCCAGCGCTACTGGGGCTGCCCGATCCCGATCATCCACTGCGCCAAATGCGGCGTCGTGCCGGTGCCGATCGAGGATCTTCCGGTGAAGCTGCCGATCGACGTCGAGTTCGACCGGCCCGGCAACCCGCTCGACCGCCATCCGACCTGGAAGCATGTCGCCTGCCCGCAGTGCGGCGGGCCGGCGACGCGCGAGACCGACACGATGGACACCTTCGTCGACTCGTCGTGGTATTTTGCGCGCTTCACCGACCCGTGGATCGAGGACGCGCCGACCGATCGCAAGGTGGTCGATCGCTGGCTGCCGGTCGACCAGTACATCGGCGGCATCGAGCACGCGATCCTGCATCTGCTCTACAGCCGCTTCTTCACCCGCGCCATGAAGGCGACCGGCCACGCCGGAATCGACGAGCCGTTCGCCGGCCTGTTCACCCAGGGCATGGTGGTGCACGAGACCTATCGGGCGGCCGATGGCAGCTGGGTTGCGCCCAACGAGGTCAAGATCGAAGGCAGCGACGACGACCGCCATGCGACGCTGACCACCACCGGCGAGCCGATCGAGATCGGCCCGATCGAGAA
>Ga0209006_10002562_pt1 | contig 16576 bp, 14 predicted proteins | sample JacPin_JW_Ref_O2_FD_188567 | JGI IMG/M metagenome (GOLD analysis project Ga0209006, IMG submission 188567) | Forest soil microbial communities from Algoma, Ontario, Canada - Jack Pine, Ontario site 1_JW_Ref_O2 (SPAdes) (version 2) | ecosystem: Environmental > Terrestrial > Soil > Boreal... | reverse complement strand
GACGAAGATCTGGTGCGAGAGCTTGTCGGCGAAGCGCACGACCTTGTCCTCGACCGAGGGGCAGTAGCGCGGGCCGATCCCTTCGATGGCGCCGGTGAAGAGCGGCGAGCGGTCGGTCGCGGCACGGATGATGTCGTGGGTGCGCTCATTAGTGCTGGTTATGAAACAGTTAACCTGTCTTGGATGCTCACTGGCTCGCCCGAGGAACGAGAACACCGGAACGGGTTCATCGCCCGGCTGCGCGGTCATCACCGACCAGTCGAGCGTGCGGCCGTCGAGGCGCGGCGGCGTACCGGTCTTCAGGCGGCCCACGCGCAACGGCAGCTCCCGCAGCCGCGCCGCCAATCTCATCGACGGCGCGTCGCCCGCGCGCCCGCCCGCGTGGCTTTCCAAGCCTACGTGGATTCTGCCGCCGAGAAAGGTGCCCACGGTCAGCACGACGGACGCGGCGCGAAACTCGATCCCGCTCTGCGTGACCACGCCCGCGATGCGTTCACCGGCCAGGAGCAGATCCGCGGCCTCCTGCTGAAACAGGGCCAGATTCGGCTGCGTCTCCAGCAGCCGGCGAATGCTTCGCTTGTACAGTTGCCGGTCGGCTTGGGCGCGGGTGGCCCGCACCGCGGGTCCCTTGCTGGCGTTCAGCGTGCGAAATTGAATTCCAGCCTGGTCGGCGGCGACCGCCATCGCACCGCCGAGAGCATCGATCTCCCTGACGAGGTGGCCCTTGCCGATCCCGCCGATGGCCGGATTGCAGCTCATCTGCCCCAGAGTCTCGATGTTGTGCGTGAGCAGCAGCGTCTTCCTACCCATGCGAGCGGCGGCCAGTGCGGCCTCGGTGCCGGCGTGGCCTCCGCCGATCACGATGACGTCGAATGTTTCGCTGAAACGCATCAGGCCGACTCCACCGATACCGCTATGCCGGCAAATTGATTGCGCCAAGCCGCAGGGCCGGTCTCGTGAACGGACACTCCGTCGGAAGTCACCGCGACCGTCACCGGCATGTCGCGCACCTCGAATTCATAGACGGCTTCCATGCCGAGTTCCGGAAAGGCCACGACTCGGCTGGCGCGAATGGCATTCGATACCAGGAACGCGGCGCCGCCTACGGCGATCAAATACGCCGAACGGTGCTTGGCGATGGACGCCACGGTTTCCGGTCCGCGCTCGGCTTTGCCCACCATGGCAAGCAGTCCGGACTTTCCCAGCATCGTGTCGGTGAATCGATCCATGCGGTTCGCCGTGGTCGGGCCCGCGGGACCCACGACTTCCGCGCCCACGGGATCCACGGGACCGACGTAATAAATCACCCGCCCCGTAAAATCGAGGCCGTCGGGCAACGCTTTGCCTGCATCCAGCAGTGCGCAGATACGCTTGTGGGCGGCGTCCCGGCCGGTCAGCAGCTTGCCCGACAACAGCAGCCGCTCCCCCGGCTTCCAGCTTTGGATCTCGGCCCGCGTCAACCCGTCGAGCGACACCCGCCGGGCGCTCGCGTCCGCGGTCCACTGCACTTTCGGCCACAGATCGAGATCCGGCGGCTCGAGCAGAGCGGGACCCGAACCGTCCAAGGTGAAGTGGATGTGGCGCGTGGCCGCGCAGTTCGGGATCACCGCAACCGGCAGCGAAGCCGCATGCGTCGGATAGTCGAGCACCTTGACGTCGAGCACGGTGGTCAAACCCCCGAGACCCTGCGCGCCGATGCCGAGTGCATTGACCCGCTGATAAATTTCCAGGCGCAATTCCTCGAGCGGGGATTTCGCGCCGCGGGCGATGAGTTCACCGATGTCGATGGGGTCCATCAGCGACTTCTTCGCCAACAGCATGGCCTTCTCGGCGCTTCCGCCGATGCCCACCCCGAGCATGCCGGGAGGACACCAACCGGCGCCCATCTCCGGCACCATCTCCAACACCCAGTCGGCCACGGAATCCGACGGATTCAGCATGGCGAACAGCGATTTGTTCTCGGAACCCCCGCCCTTCGCGGCCACCGTGATCTCGAGCGTGTCACCGGGCGCAAATTCCGTGTGGATCACCGCCGGCGTATTGTCGCGGGTATTGGCACGCTTGAATGCCGGATCGGACACGATGGACGCGCGCAGCTTGTTGTCGGGGTTCAGGTACGCACGCCGCACGCCTTCGTTGATCATGGATTCGAGGTCGCGCTTCGCGTCCCAGGTGACTCCCATCCCGACTTTGACGAAGACCACCACGATGCCGGTGTCCTGGCAGATCGGGCGGTGCCCTTCCGCGCACATGCGCGAATTGGTCAGAATCTGGGCAATCGCGTCGCGCGCCGACGGGCTTTTCTCCACCTCGTAGGCGCGGCCCATGGCCTGGATGAAATCCGGCGTGTGATAGTAGGAAATGTATTGCAGGGCGTCGGCGACGCTTGCAATGACATCCTCTTCGCGAATCACTGACATGGTCACCTTCAGCGGCATGGAACTGGGCCGCAAATCTACCAAGTCGCGGGCTTGCGTGGGTAGCGAATCGTTACACTACACCAAGAATTGGAGTTTATTGAATGCGGATGGTGTGGACGGCGCTTCTCTGCGGTGCCTTAAGTTTGAGCGGCCGCGTGCCGGCCGCCCGCGGAAACCCGCCCCTGCCCGGCAACTCGCCCACCATCTCGTCTCCCACGGGCATCTCGCCCTTGCAAGAGTGCCGCCTCGAACATCCGCTGCGCATCACGTCCGTGGCCGCCCGCTGCGGCATTCTCCAGGTGCCGGAAGACCCCGCGCGGCCTGGCGGTGCAACCATCGATCTCTCGGTCGCGGTCGTGCCCGCGCTCAATCGACGCACCGCGGCGGCGCCGCTGTTCTTGCTGGCCGGAGGACCGGGTCAGGCCGCCTCGGATCTGTACGCAAGCTTTGCCGGCGCGTTCGCACGCGCGAACCGCAATCACGACATCGTGCTCGTGGACCAACGCGGCACGGGGCGCTCGGCGCCGCTCAAATGCGCCTACCCCGACGACTGGCAAAGCGCCCCGGACGACATGCGGCAGCTGCGCCAGGCAACGCTCGCCTGTCTCGAGAAATTTGGGTCTCGCGTGCGCTTCTACACCACCAGCGTGGCCGTCGCCGATCTCGACCAGGTGCGTTCCGCGCTGGGCTATGCGCGCATCGACCTGTACGGCTCATCCTACGGTACGCGCGTGGCGGAACTGTATATGCGGCGTTATCCGCGGTCGGTGCACGCGGTGATTCTGGACGGCGTGACCTATCCGGAGCAAGCCATCGGACCGGACACCCCGTCCGACGGCGAACGCGCCCTCTATCTGATCGTGTCGCGCTGCGAACGCGCACCCGACTGCGCGGCGGCCTATCCCGCTTTGCGCCAGGACCTGGACGGCTTGCGGCGGCGCTTCGGGCCCAGCAAGGAGATCCTCATGGTCAGCGATCCAAGCAGCGGTCAGCCCCTGCAGGTCGAGTTCGGTCGCGGCATGTTGAATGCCTCCCTGCGCTTTCTGTCGTACAACGCCACCGAGGCTTCCCTGTTGCCTACCCTGCTGCACCAGGGCGCTGCCGGGAACCTCATTCCGCTCGCCGCGCAGACCATCATGATCGCCCGCCAAGTCGGCGATCAGCTCGCGATCGGCATGCAGAACAGCGTCATCTGCAGTGAAGACGAGCCATTGTTCGCCGCCTCGAACATCGATCGACAACGCATCGCGCAGACCTATCAGGGCAGAGATCAATTGGACGCACTGGCGGCCGTCTGCGCGCTCTGGCCGCGAGGGCCCGTGGACCCGGACCTGCACAGTCCGCTGGAAAGCGACATACCCTCGCTGCTCCTGTCGGGAGACGCGGATCCGGTGACGCCGCCGGAGGACGCCGTGCGCGCGGCCCGCGGCCTCACGCACCACCGCAACCTGGTGCTGCCAGGCGAGGGCCACGGCCAGCTCGCGACCGGCTGTGTGCCGCAGCTGATGGCGCAATTCTTGGACGACGGTCGGCCTGAGACGTTGGACGCAAGCTGTCTCGCCAGCCATCGGCCGGCGCCGTTCTTCGTGAGCTCGACCGGTCCGGCGCCGTGATCGAAGCCGCCGCGCTTTCCAAGCAATTCGGCACCGTCGATGCCGTCCGCGATGTGTCCTTCGTGGCGCGCGACGGCGAAATTACCGGGTTGCTGGGTCCCAATGGAGCCGGCAAATCGACCTGCCTGCGGATGATGTACGGCGTGTTGGCGCCCGGCGGAGGGTGTGCCCGCGTCGATGGACTCGACGTCCGAGGGGAGACCTCGGCGGCGCGCGCGCACCTGGGCGTTCTGCCGCATGCGGCAGGTCTCTATGCAAATCTGACCGCGCGCGAAAACATCGATTATTTCGGATCGCTGCACGGCATGGCGCGCGCGCGGCTGAGCCTGCGCACGGCTGAGCTCGCAAGGGCCCTCGGCATGGAGAGTTTCATGGACCGGCGCGTCAAGGGTTTCTCGCAAGGCCAGCGGATCAAGGTGGCGCTGGCGCGAGCGCTGGTGCATGACCCGGGAAACCTCATCCTCGATGAGCCCACCAACGGACTCGACGTGATGGCCACTCGCAGCTTGCGCGACATGCTGCGGGCCTTGAAGGCCGAAGGCCGCTGCATTCTGTTTTCCTCGCACGTCATGCAGGAGGTGGCCGCGCTCTGCGACCGGGTGGTCATCATCGGGCACGGCCGCGTTCTCGCGGACGGTACCCCTGAGGCCATCCGCGAACAGAGCGGCGCGTCCTCGTTGGAAGAGGCGTTTCTCCATGTACTCGGCGGCACCGAGGGCGTCGGCTGATGGCCGCCTTCCTCACGGTTTTCCTCAAGGAGTTCTTGGAGAACCTGCGCGATCGCCGCACGTTGTTGTCCGCGCTGCTGTTCGGCCCGCTGTTCGGGCCGATATTGTTCGGAGCCATGGTGTCGAGGATGCTCAATCAGAGCGTGGCCGAATCGGACGAGCCGCTGCGCCTCACGGTGTCGGGCCGCGAACACGCTCCAGGCCTCATCCGTTACCTCGAATCGCAGCGGGTGCAGCTCAAATTCGAATCCCTCTCCGAACACGCCGCCCGCGATTCGGTACGCGCCGGCACCGCGCAGGTGATTCTGATCGTGCCTGAGGAATACGGCTCCCGGTTCACGGCCGCGCTCCCGGCACCGGTCTTGCTGGTCGCCGACAGCGCGGATTCGCAAACCAGAAAAAGCGCCGACCGCGCGCGTATTCTATTGTCGGGCTATGGCAGCGGCATCGCGCAGCTGCGCCTGCAGGTTCGGGGAGTAAGTCCGCTCCTGACCCTGCCGTTGGCGGTCAATGACATCGACGTCGCGACGCCGACCGGGCGCGCGGTGGTAGTCCTCGGATTCGTGACATATTTCATCCTGTTTGCCGTCTTGATGGGCGGGTTGTACCTCGCCATCGATTCGACCGCGGGCGAGCGCGAGCGCGGCTCTCTGGAAGCGCTGCTCAGCCTGCCGGTGGCCCGCGGTAGTCTCGTCGGCGGCAAGATCCTGGCCACTTGCTCCTACATGTGCGCATCGCTCGCCATTTGTCTGACGGCATTCGTCATCGTCTTTCGCTTCGTCCCCCTGGAGCGGCTCGGCATGAGCGCGAATCTTGGGGTGGGCACTGCCCTGGCGTTCTTCGCCATCTGTTTGCCGTTCGTGCCGCTGGGAGCCGCGTTGATGACCTTCGTCGCATCGTTCACCCGCAGCTACCGTGAGGCGCAGACCTATTTGACCAGCGTGTTGCTGGTGCCCACGTTGCCCATTGCGTTCGCAAGCATTTACTCGCTGAAAACAAAGAGTTCATTGATGTTCATTCCATCCTTGAGCCAGCACTTGTTGATGACCAGCGTGCTCAAGGCGGAGCCCATCGCGGTATTCGACGTGCTGGCATCGGCTGGATCGTCGTTGGCGCTGGCACTCGTTCTGATCCTGGTGACCGCCCGGCACTGGCGCCGCGAGACCATGCTTGGTTAGCCCCTACCTTAGTCCGACAGGCTCTTCCGTCTGCTTCCTACTGACGAATTGCAGGGTTCGCTGTATGGCGAATATTTAATGTTCCGCGTATAAAGCGTGATGTAGGTCTCATTTTCGATTCGGGGGGCTGGCATGACGAAATCGGCGCAGAAGCGCACTAACATCTTGGGTTTCTTGAGCATCCTGGCCCTCTCCTCGGTCACGATGGTATGGATGTTGTGGCACTTTCCGATCGCCACCGGCGTGGGGACCCTGATCGTCCTGTCGGTTTACGCCGTGTCGGCGCGGCTCGCCCGATCGATCGAAAGCGATGGTATGGCCGATTTGAAACGCGGCAACCAAGGCGCTTAGCGAACCCAGGCGCTGAGAGGACAAGCGGACGGCGCCTTAATAGGGCGTTCCCGGCCAGCCCGCGTTCGGCTACTTTCCAATACAGAAGCTGCCGAAGATCTCGCCGAGCAAATCCTCGCTGGTAAAATCACCGGTGATTTCGCTCAAATTGCGCTGCGCGAGCCGCAGATCCTCGGCGAACAATTCGGCGGCGTGAGTGTCGCGCAAGGTCGCGGCCGCGCTCTCGGCTAATTCCCTGGCGCGGCGCAAGGCATCGAGGTGCCGGCGACGGGCCGACAGGGCACCGGAATCGGCGTCTCGATAGCCTGCGCTCAGCTTCAAATGATCTCGCAGCAGCTCGATGCCGGCTCCGGTTTGCGCGCTCAAAAAAATACGCGCGAAGCCCGCGTGCGAGTCCATCCTCGGCGCAATGCCGAGAAGATCGATTTTGTTCATGACGAACACCACCGGGACCGCCGGCGGCAGGTGCGCCAGGTCGGACGCGGACACGGCGCTGCCCAGAGTCGCATCGAGCACATACAGCATGCGATCGGCGCGCTGCATCTCGGACTTGGCGCGGCGGATGCCCTCCTCCTCGACCACATCAGCGGCCGCCCGAAGTCCGGCGGTATCGATGAGGTTCACGGGCAGGCCGTCGAAGTGCACCTGCTGTCGCAGCACATCCCGTGTGGTGCCGGGCAAGTTCGTCACGATGGCGACGTCGTCCCCGACCAGACGATTGAGCAGTGTGGACTTCCCGGCGTTGGGGCTGCCCGCGATGACGACGTTCAGTCCCTCGCGCAGCAGCGCGCCCTGACGCGCCGCCGCTGTGATCGACTCGAATCCCGCGAACACCCGCGACAAGCGGTCCTGCAGCGCCGCGCCTTCGAGAAAGTCGATTTCCTCATCCGGAAAATCGATGGCCGCTTCCACGTACACCCGCAGCTCCGTGAGTTGCGACTGAAGTTCGCGAATGCGCGTGGAGAATTCGCCCTGCATGGAGCGCACCGCGGCGCGCGCGGCGGCCGTGGTGCCGGCATCGATCAAGTCGGCGACCGCCTCCGCCTGGGCGAGATCCATCTTGCCGTTCAAGAATGCACGCTCGCTGAATTCGCCGGGACGGGCCATTCTGACCCCCATGCCGAGCACACGACGCAGCACCCGGTCGAGGATGAATGCGCCGCCATGACCTTGTAACTCGAGCACATGTTCGCCGGTAAACGAGGCGGGTGCGGGAAAATACAGGGCAAGTCCCTCGTCCAGCGCCGTCCCGTCCGCGTCGTGGAAGCACCGCAGACGGGCTACCCGCGGCTCAGGCAGGGTACCGAGAAGAGCAACCGCGACACGCGGCACGTCGGACCCGGAAATTCGAATCACGCCCACCGCGCCGCGGCCCAACGGGCTGGCGATCGCGACGATGGTGTCGGAGGGCGTCACGTTTCTCGCCTCGCCTGTGTCTGACGATCCTTACGATCGCTGCTTGCCGGCCTCAGCCTGGACCACTTGGTTCACCCGCCACTGCTGCACGATGGATAGAACGGTGTTGGTCAACCAATACAGCACCAACCCGGATGGAAACCACGCCATCATACCGGTCATGACCAGCGGCATGAATTGCATGATCTTGGCTTGCATCGGATCGGGCGGCGCGGGATTCAATTTGAACTGCGCAAACATCGCGGCGCCCATGAACAACGGCAGCACGAAGTACGGATCCCGCGAGGACAGATCGTTGACCCACAGCATGAAGGGCGCCTGGCGCATTTCGACACTCTCGAGCAGCACCCAATAGAACGAGATGAAGAACGGAATCTGGACCACCATGGGCAGGCACCCCGCCAACGGGTTGATCTTCTCCTTTTTGTACAACTCCATCATCGCGCGACCGAGCTTCTCGCGGTCGTCCTTGTACGATTCTTGAATCTGCTTCATGCGCGGCGCGATGGCACGCATCTTGGCCATGGAACGCCCGCTCGCCTGGCTCAGCGGATAGAACAGCAGTTTGATGAGCGCGGTAACGAGGATGATGGACCAGCCCCAATTGCCGACGAGACCGTGGACCCATTTGAGGGTGACGAACAACGGATGGGCAAGAACCGTGAGCAAGCCGTAGTCGGCGGTCAAATCCAATCGTGGACCGGCGGCCGCCAATTGCTCCTGCAGCTTGGGACCGATGAATAATTTCTCCTCGATCCGGGTCGTGCCGCCGGCCGGGATCGCCGTCATCGGACCGGTCGCGCTCAGAAGATATTCCTGACCCTGCACCTGAAGTTTGAATAGGTTGGGCTGACCCGCCGGGGGTACGATGGCCGAGACGAAGTGGTGCTGCAGCGATGCGATCCAACCGTTGGTGACGGTCTCGGAGAATTTGCTGTCCGCCTCGTTCTCGACTTTCAAGTCGCGCGCCTTCGTGCCGTCGTAGACCGCGGGCCCCTTGAAGGAGTACGTCTCGACGTCGAAATAGGAACGGGACGCGTGCACCCAATGCCGCAGAAATTGCGAGTAGGCCGCCACGCTGCGCGCGGCACCGCCGTCGTTCCGCAGGTCGTAGGTGAGATCGACGGCATACGAGCCGCGCTTGAATGTGAAGGTCTTGACGACGGTGAGCCCATGGCCATCGGTCCAGCTCAAGGGCACGCGAATTTCTGCCGCACCTGCAGGCAGCACGTAGCTGCTTTCAGGGGAGGTCCAGGTCGCCAAATGGGTGGGTGCGGCCTCTCCGGCAGCGCCGGTCAGTCCGGTCTGCATCAGATACAGATCGCCGGGATCGCCATTCAACAAGCGAACCGGAATATTCGGAGTGTCCTTGTGCAACGGATATTGCAGGAGGTCGGCTCGTTCGAGTTCGCCTCCCTTCAAGCTGACCGCGATATCGAGGACATCGGTGACGACATGCACCGGAGGTCCGAGTGGCTGATCGGCTCCGGCGTTCGGTGCGGCGGTATCGGCCGGGCGCGCACCAACCGGCGGTGCGGCGGCGGATTCCGGACGAGCGGCCGCGGGCGCCGCGGCCTGGGGAGCCGCAGCCTGCGGCACCGAGTCGCCCAAATTGCTCGGGGCATTACTGCCGGCCGCGGTCGAGGATACTCCGGGTACCCCGGCCGCAGACGCGGGATAGTCTTGCATCCACGCTTCGTAGTTCAGGAACAGGGTCGCGGCGAGCGCGGCCCACAACATGATGCGAATGTTAGGCATTGCTCAATCTCTCTAGGCGCTACGCGCCAACCTTCTCAACTGCTCTTTTTCCGGCACAGGGTCATAACCACCCTCCGCAAACGGGTGGCAGCGCAGAATTCGGCGAAGCCCAAGCCATGTTCCGCGCAACACGCCGTGACGTTCGATTGCCTTGTGGGCATAGCAGGAGCAGCTCGGGTAGAAACGGCAGCGCGGGCCCAGCATGGGGCTTAACGTGAGCTGGTACGCGCGGATCGTCCACATCAAGAGTTGGCGCATAGATCTACCATCGCTGCGAAATGTTCTTCCAATGTTTCTCAAGGCTGATTCGCAAATCCTTGGGTGCTGCAACGCGCGCCGCGTCTCGTGCCGACACAGTGACGTCGACCGGCGGCAAATCGTGTTGGTTCAAACGAAAGGATTCTCGCGCCAGGCGCTTGATGCGGTTGCGGGCCACGGCGTTGCCGAAAGTACGAGTCGCGATCGCCAGACCCAATCGCGCATGGCTCATACGATTGGCGAGTACCGACAGACTGAAGTACGCGTCGCTCAACCTGCTGCCGCGCTGCCGAACCGTGCGAAATTCGGCCGGCTGATGCAGTCGCTTGCGCGGCTCGAACGTCAGCCTCTTGTGGTTCAACTTGGGGTCGCTAGAAGCCCTTACGCGGCCTTTAGGGGCAGAGTCGCTTGCGGCCCTTCGCGCGGCGGCGAGCCAGCAATCGGCGGCCGCTTTTGGTGGCCATGCGCGCTCTGAAACCATGGGTTCGGGCACGGTGCAAATTACTGGGGTTAAAAGTACGTTTCATAGCGCAACTTCAGGAAACTTAAGGTGCAAATCAAACAACCGCAAGATTTGCGAAAGGCGGCAAGGGTACTTAGCAAGCGTGGATGTGTCAATAGACGCACCATCAAGTTGGAGCTAGACTCCCTGCCCTTTCGTTTGTTCTGCCCCATTGCCGCCAATCTTAGGAGAGCGCTCTTGCCGGAGTCGCTGTGGAACCGCTGTCTGCGTGTGCTCGAGAGCGAACTCCCGATGCAGCAGTTCAATACGTGGGTGCGGCCCCTGCAGGCGATCGAGCGCGACGGCCAACTGCGCCTGCTGGCGCCCAATCGGTACGTCATCGAGTGGCTGGGCGAGAATTCCCTTTCGCGGATTCGGGAGCTGATACAGGCGTTCGCGGAGGGCGCCGCGCCGGATCTGGTCCTCGATGTCGGCACCCGCGCGGGCGCCGTTGTGCCCAGCGTCGCCGGAGTCAACGGGACGACGGACGCGGGCCAGGCGGCGGCGCGTGCTCGGCGCCTGGCGCCCATCGTGCTGGGCGGCAGGATCAACCCGGACTTCACGTTCGACAGCTTCGTCGAGGGAAAGAGCAATCAACTAGCGAAGGCGGCGGCCATCCAGGTGGCCGGGAATCCGGGCAAGGCGTACAACCCCCTGTTCATTTACGGCGGAGTCGGGCTCGGCAAGACCCACCTGATGCATGCGGTGGCGAACAAGCTCAAAGAGCGCAATTCCGATGCGCGGCTCGCCTATGTCCACAGCGAGCGCTTCGTCGGCGACATGGTCAAGGCGCTGCAGCACAACACCATCAACGAATTCAAAACGGCCTACCGATCGCTGGACGCGTTGATGATCGACGACATCCAGTTCTTTGCCGGCAAGGAACGATCGCAAGAGGAGTTCTTCCACACCTTCAATGCGCTGTTGGAAAGTCAGCAGCAGGTCATCCTCACCTGCGATCGCTATCCGAAGGAAGTGGACGGCCTCGAGGAGCGATTGAAGTCTCGCTTCGGCTGGGGTTTGACGGTGGCCATCGAGCCGCCGGAACTTGAAACATGCGTCGCGATCTTGATGAGCAAGGCTGCGATGACCAACGTGGACTTGCCCGAGGAGGTCGCGTTCTTCGTGGCCAAACGCATCCGCTCCAACGTTCGCGAGCTGGAAGGTGCGTTGCGGCGCGTGGTGGCGACTTCGCATTTCACGGGTCGCCCAATCACGTTGGAGTTCGCCAAGGAGGCGTTGCGCGACTTGTTGGCGCTCCAAGAAAAGCTGGTGACGGTGGAAAATATCCAAAAGACCGTCGCGGAATACTACAAAATTCGGATTGCGGATTTGTTGTCGAAACGGCGCAGCCGTTCCATTGCGCGGCCGCGTCAAGTTGCGATGGCGCTGGCCAAGGAATTGACCAATCACAGTCTCCCGGAGATCGGCGACGCTTTCGGCGGCCGGGATCACACGACCGTGCTGCATGCATGCAAGCGAGTCAAGGAGTTGCGCGAGTCGGAGCGCCGCATCGGCGAGGATTATATGAACCTGTTGAGAACCCTGGCGGGATAGGGGAGGACAAGCTGTGGATGAAACTGTGGATAAGGATATGCACAGATCGGTAACAGGTTGCGGGCGTTGTTCCGACAGGTGTCGGGTGGGTTTTCGGTGGGTGCAAGACTTTGACAATTATGAATATTCGGGCCTTATACAGAAATATGCGCGCCCTCATAATCATAGTAATAATCTTTCCTTAAGAATTTAGATTTAAGAATGCCAAGACGGGTGAGTCCATGAAATTGACGGCGGAACGAGAGAAATTATTGGCGCCTTTGCAGGCCGTGATCGGCGTCGTCGAGCGACGTCAAACGATGCCGGTATTGGCCAACGTGTTGCTCGGTGTGCGGTCGGGCCAACTGGCTATTACCGCCACCGATCTCGAAGTGGAGTTGGTTGCGGCCACGGAGGTGATGGTTCAGGAAGCCGGCGATATCACGGTGCCCGGACGCAAATTTCTCGACATTTTGCGGGCCCTGCCGGAAAAGGTTTCGGTCGCCCTGGCCCTGGAGGGCGAGAAGGTCGTCATCAAAGCTGGGCGCAGCCGCTTCAGTTTGGTGACGCTGCCGGCCGCCGAATTTCCGGTGATCGATGACATCAACGCGCAGCAGACGGTGCAAATACCGCGCAAGGAGTTGCTGCGTCTGCTCGAGAAGACCCACTTTTCCATGGCGCAGCAGGACGTGCGCTACTACCTCAACGGCATGCTGCTCGAAATCGACGGTTTGTCGCTCCGCGCGGTGGCCACCGACGGACATCGATTGGCGCTGTGCGAAACGGCACTGTCGGCGAAGGCCAAAGCGTCACAGCAAGTCATTGTGCCGCGGAAAGGGGTCTTGGAACTCCAACGCGTGTTGACTGCCGAGGGCACGGCGGACGTGGCCATCGGAACGAATCATGTTCGTGCACAGATTGGCGACGTTCGCTTCACATCGAAGTTAATTGACGGCCGTTTCCCGGAATATTCCAGGGTGATCCCGGCCGCCGCACCCAATTCGATCCGTGCCGATCGAGACGTGTTGCGTCAGGCATTGCAGCGAACCGCTATTCTTTCGAACGAGAAATACCGGGGGATCCGAATTACGGTCAAGAAAAACATGCTGACGGTTCAAGCGCACAATCCCGAACAGGAAGAGGCCGAGGAAGAGATCGAAGTGGCTTACGAGGGGAACGACCTCGAGGTCGGATTCAATGTGAATTATTTATTGGATGCCTTGGCTGCGATCGACGGGCAGGAAGTGGAGTTGGGTCTGACCGACAGCAATAGCAGTTGTTTAATCCGATCCCCGGGAAACGCCTCGGCGCGCTATGTCGTCATGCCCATGAGGCTGTAAAGGCCATGACTCTGCAGCGGGTTCAGGTGTCGGATTTCCGATGCCTGTATTCCGCGGAGCTCGAGTTCGACCCAACGTTTACTCTCATCAGCGGCCCAAACGCGTCCGGCAAGACCAGCGTTCTGGAGTCGATCTACGTGCTGGGCCGCGGACGTTCATTCCGTACGCGACGGCTGGATAACCTGATCCGGTCGGGTGCCAACCGTTTTGTGATTTATGGCGAGGCGGGCGCCGAGCGCCGCACCGGGTTGGGGATTGAGGGGTCGGCGCTCGGCATGCGGGCGAGAATGGGCGGCGATCGCGTGGCCTCTCTGGCAGAGCTGGCAGCGGTGCTTCCGGTGCAGATCATCGACCCGGAGGTACATCGGCTGATTGAGGAAGGGCCGGGTCGCCGGCGCCGATTTCTCGATTGGGGCGTGTTCCACGTGGAACATTCCTTTGTCGAGAAATGGCAGCAGTACCAACAGGTGCTTAAGCAGCGGAATGCGGCGTTGAAGGCGCGCCAGCCGACGGCCGCGATATCGGCATGGGACTTCGACCTGGTCAGATTGGGTGTTTCCATTCACGAGGCTCGCGCGCTTTACGTCGAGCAGTTGGCGCCGGTGGCAATCGATATCGCACAGCGCCTCCTCGGGTTGGAGCTGTCCATGTCGTATCGCTCCGGCTGGTCGCGGGAGCTGTCGCTTGGGGAGGCCCTGAAGGCCAGTCGGATCCATGACCAAGACGCTGGGGTGACCCAGGTTGGGCCGCAACGTGCGGAGGTCGCCTTCCGCCTGGATGGCGCTCCGGTGAAGGACCGCATTTCCCGCGGGCAGCAGAAACTCTTGGCCGCATCGCTGTTGATGGCCCAACTCCGTCTGTTTCCGAATGACGCCCAGATCCGCCCGACGTTGCTGCTGGACGATCCGGCGGCAGAGCTCGACAGCGATCGACTGCTGGGGCTCATTCGCGAGGTTACGGCGCAGTCGGTGCAGCTGGTGGTAACGAGCTTGAACACGAATTTCGACGCCTTGGGCATGCCGGGGCGGCGTTATGCGATTTCCGCTGGAGAGGTCAAGCAGGTCTCGTAGGGTCGGATGTTCCACGTGGAACAAACGGTTCAGGCCCGGCGGCACCGCAACGCGCCAAGTTCCGAACTGCGCTGCTTTCAACTGTTACAGCGCTCGCGACAGAGACTCGATCTGAGCAATGTTCGATGCCGTCACAGATGACGATATCCGCCTTCAAGCTGCCGAGATTCCGGGCGATATGTAGCTGGCACTGGAAAGCCTCTAAGCCGCATAGGAGTCGGGTGATGAAGAAACAACGTGGCGTAACCGAAGCAGAAAAGGCATTCGATGCCGAGGTAGCGCAGTTCAATCAAGAAGCCCGGAAAATACTAGATGACCGGAGCCTGTCCATGAGCGCAAGGAGAAGGCTCATTAGCCTCAAGGGCAAAGCATTGCTCCGACCTGCCGCGTCAGATTCCCCGCAGGCTACTCGCTGATTTAGAGGTTGAATCTCACCAAAAGTGAGATTGAATCGAAGTTCACTGGCGGTACCGTAGCTCGCTGACTGCGGTCCGTCGCGGGGTGTCGGCGGCCGGCTGGAGAGCGGATTCGACCCTGGCAGTCGCCCGTCACCGTCCGCTTAGGGCCGGTGCGTTGACTACCGGTCTATCCTGTCGTTGCTCGATTGACTAATCCGGCTTCGGTAAGCCACTTCCGTACACGTCAAGCTCGCGAATGCGCTGCGTTGTAAGGTCAATGATGCATTGTGCCTCGCCAGCGGCTCTACCGGAGCCGTTGAGGTACAGCTCCGCCACCATCTCGCAGTGTGCGTCACGATAAGATTTCCACGAAGACTGCGCACGTTCAAGATTGCCGATCGCGGTTTCGAACTCATTCGCAAAGAGTTCCGACGAATCTGATTCGTTCTTGCGCATATCAGCTTCGCTCTTTCGTATATTGGAGCGCTTGGCCTCGAGGTATTTTGGAAGGAGGGACTCCAGCGCATCAGCGACAGAGCCCAAACACTGCGTAACCTGTAGGTTGCTTGATGCTCCCTTGCATCGTTCAGCGCTCGGAAACGTTGAGCGTTCATTCGCCAAACAATTTGTGTCCCCGCCGATTAGCACTAACGCGGCCATATATCGGGAAAGGTTAGGCACTCAAATCTCCGCTGACGACGGATTCGGACTCGACGTGGCCCAGATCCATAACTGGGTGTTCATTCGTATGAGTCCAACGACGCCAGGCTACCACGCCGCGAACGGCAGCTTTATTGCGCTCTTTTGGAGACCTCGGCTGCCCGCGCTTGGCCGGCAGCCGCCCGTCGCGGCCAACACGACTTGGTTCCACGTGGAACATCGCTACAACACTGATCGCTCGCATGCACCGTCGCGGATGAACCACCGAGCAGGGCAGGATGCCCGTGTTCGTCGGTGCCGCAATGCGCCAATCCACGAGTTCCCTCTAAATAAATCAATGACATAGATCGCCACTCTCGGCGCGGCGGCACGGTCCGAATGGGCCGGCGGTCTCCCCAATACGACGTCAAACCGCGCTGGGGAACTGAAGGCTCCGCCGGCCTCCGTTCATAGGTCCCACCTGATCTGTAACCGGATGATTTGGTTGTCTTTTTCGCCCGCTCCCAATTCGTTTTCGAGGCGGAAAACTGCTAGAATGGCCGGTCGCAATTCAGGGACTCGCTATGGCTCAGAACGATGTTTACGATTCCAGCAAAATCAAAGTGCTCAGGGGCCTCGACGCCGTTCGCAAACGGCCCGGAATGTACATCGGCGACACCGACGACGGCAGCGGATTGCATCACATGGTCTTCGAGGTCGTGGACAACGCCATCGACGAAGCGCTTGCGGGGTATTGCGACCGCGTCGTCGTAACCATCCATGCCGATGAATCGGTGACCGTGTCCGACAACGGCCGTGGAATTCCCGTCGACATTCACAGCGAGGAGGGGGTCTCTGCGGCGGAAGTCATCATGACGGTGCTGCACTCCGGCGGAAAGTTCGATGACACGTCCTACAAGGTCTCCGGCGGCCTGCATGGCGTCGGGGTCTCCGTCGTTAATGCCCTTTCCGATTTCCTCGAACTCAACATCCGCCGCGAGGGCAAGCTTCATCGCCAGGAGTATCGGCTCGGCGAGCCGCAGGCGCCGCTGGTCGCGGTGGGCGAGACCACCGAACGCGGCACCACGCTGCGGTTCAAGCCCAGTTCGCAGATCTTCACGAACATTTCGTTCAACTACGAAACGTTGGCGAAACGTCTGCGCGAATTATCGTTCCTGAATTCCGGTGTTCGCATCGAGCTTGTCGATGAACGCGACGAGAAGACGGAAGTCTTTCAGCACGAAGGCGGATTGAAAGCCTTCGTCACACATCTCAATCGAAGCAAGACGGCGATTCATCCCACCGTGCTGTGGTTCCAGACGAAGGACGGCAATACGCAAGTCGAAGTCGCGATGCAATGGAACGATTC
>Ga0209006_10002561_pt1 | contig 16580 bp, 11 predicted proteins | sample JacPin_JW_Ref_O2_FD_188567 | JGI IMG/M metagenome (GOLD analysis project Ga0209006, IMG submission 188567) | Forest soil microbial communities from Algoma, Ontario, Canada - Jack Pine, Ontario site 1_JW_Ref_O2 (SPAdes) (version 2) | ecosystem: Environmental > Terrestrial > Soil > Boreal... | reverse complement strand
GGTGACGGTGATCGCGACCGGATTCAGAGAGTCGGAGATGCGGCGTCCGAGGCTACATGAAAGTTATGATCCAGTGATCGTGTCCCGGGAAGCACGACATGTATCTCAGCATGCGTCGCGACGGGATCACTTCGATGATCCTGCGCCCATGATCGAGCCAGAACCGGTTTTCGAGCCGGAGCCGGCTTTTGAGCCTGAGACTGCGCCGGTAGGTTTCCAGGAATCGACGGTGAGCGCTTCCCATTCGGCGGCGGTGATTTCTATGGACGCTATGCGGTCGGCTCCCACTTATGAGGTGGAGGATCTCGACGTACCGGCGTTTCTTCGCAAGCGCAACGAAGTGATGTAGGTTGCTGCTGTTCGCCGGATCGAGCGAGACCGGCCAAATCCCGTCTACACGGCGGACGCCGAAATGGGTGTCTAGTCGCGTTTGCCGCCGGCATCCTGTTGTGCTAACTTTCTCTGGTCCATTGGAAGCCGCAACGCGGTTTTCTCCCACCTCGTCTTTGCAGTGTCTAAATTCCTCAGGAGGAAAACCATGGCAGATCTAAATCAATTACGTCAAAAATACCAGCCCGTACTCGACGTCATACAGAAAGAAGGAGCTCGCGTCGAGGGACTCGCCCTTAATGGCGACAAACTTCATCTCAGCGTGGTTGCCGATTCGGAAGCCAGCAAGAATCGTATTTGGGATGCGATCAAAGCGGTTGATCCAACGTTTGCCGATCTGGATCACGATATCCAGGTGGATGCGAGCGCGGAGAAGACCTACACGGTGCAACCGGGAGACAATCTCTCCAAGATCAGCAAACATTTTTACGGAGATGCGAACAAGTACGGAAAGATTGCACAGGCGAATAACCTGGCCGATCCCGACAAGATCAAGGCGGGGATGGAGTTGAAAATTCCTGCTGCCTAGATTTTTTGGGTGGAGATTTTGCTAAAGGAGGGAAGCGCGCTGCTTCCCTCTTTTTTATTTGTGGCCGTTTCGGCTTTATTTTTGGGTGGCGATCCATTCGTTGATTTTTGTATCAAGCAAATCGAGTGGCAGCGGACCTTGATCGAGCACGGCGTCGTGGAAGGCGCGGATGTCGAACTTTGCTCCCAAGTCTTTTTGTGCCCGCGCTCGCAGCTCGAGAATCTTGGTTTGTCCCATTTTGTACGAAAGCGCTTGCGCCGGCCAGGCGATATAGCGGTCGACTTCAGTGTTGATGTTTTCGTCGTCCATGGCGGTGTGGTCGTGGAAGTAATCGACCATTTGCTGGCGGGTCCAGTGCTGGGAGTGGACTCCGGTGTCGACTACCCAGCGGACGGCGCGCCACATTTCATTCTGCAAGCGGCCGTATTCGCTGTAGGGATCCTGGTAAAAGCCGACTTCCTTGCCCAGGCGTTCGGAGTAAAAGGCCCAGCCTTCGGTGAACGCGTTCAGGTCGAGATTAAATTTGCGGAACGAGGGAAGACCCGTGAGTTCCTGCGCGATGGAAAATTGCAAGTGGTGTCCGGGGACGCCTTCGTGGTATCCGATGGCTTCAACGTTGAGCAGCAGCCGTTTTTCGGGAGCGTACTCGTTGACGTTGATGCGGCCGGGGCGGGAGCCGTCTCCGGCGCCAGCTGAATAATCGGCGGGTGGGGAGGAGGCGGCGCGGAACGATTCCATCTCGACGACATCGAGCTTGTTTTTGGGTAGGCGTCCGAAGAGCTGGGGCAGCTTGGTGTACATCTGGTCGCGATATTTGGTGTAGAGGTCGACGAGTTGCTGGCCGGATTTGGCATGGAGCGCGGGATCCAGCTTGATGTGATCGTTGAATGATTTCAGATCGCTGAAGCCCTGGGCTTTGGCCAAGGCGAGCATCTGGATTTCGATTTCAGCGACGCTCTTCAGACCCAGCTGATGAATCTGGTCAGGTGTCAGATCGGTGGTCGTCTGATGACGGACGGCGAAACGATAGCGCGCTTCTCCGTCGGGCAGAGCCCACTCGCCGGGATCGAGGCGGCCGTGAGGTGCGTAATCTTCGCGGACGAATTTCGCGAACCTGGCGTAAGCGGGCGCGACTTCGGTTTTTACCGCAGCTTCGATTTCATCGGTGAGTTTTTTTTGATCGGCAGCGGAAATCGAGTTGGGAAACTTACGTAGCGGCGCGGTGAAGGGACTCTTGTCGAGCGAGCCGTCGGCGATTTGTTGCGCTTGGTCAGAGACTTTTTCGAGCAGGTACTTCGGCGGCATGAGGTGGTCGCGGAGCCCGTTGCGCATGTGTCCGATGGCCTGGTCGAGCACTTGCGGGATCTGGTGCAGGCGGGAGAGATAATCTTCGTAATCCTTGACGTTGCGGAACGGCGAGTCGAAGGCCATGGAGGCGTAGCCGAGGTGAATGCCGCCGAACTGGTTGGCGGGCATCTCCCAATCTTTGAATTGCGCGTTGTCCAAAGTTTCGTGCAGGCTGCGCAGCATGAGGGCGCGGTTCAGCTTCTCCTGCTCGGGAAACCCGGTGACATCGATGGCATCGAAGCGGGCGAGCGCCTGGCGGGTGTGCTCGAGGTCGTCAGCGATGGCTTTGTCTGAAAAATCGCTGAGGCGGTTGTTGTAGCGGTTGTCTCCAACCTGGGTAGCGAGTTCTGGCTGGGTGCGGAGGGTGTATTCCCACTCGTCGGCGAGCATGCGATTGAGTTCGGCGCGGCGAGAATCGAGAGTCTGTGCAGCGGCGTGCGCGAAGAGATGGAAGAAGAACGTTAGAAAAAGTGAAAGGATTACGGGCAACGTTCGCAAGATGCGGACCTCCGCGCGCAGAATTTGGACGCGCCGTCAAAAAATATCATATGAACTGCGATGAGGTTGCGATGGTGAGTATGGCGCGGTCCTGGCGATACATCCCTCGGAGGGTGGTATTGCGAGATTCGATGTTTGGATCGTAAGGACGCTCATGCCTGGGGTTGTGTGCAAAGTGCTGCGGTAACCGCAGCCTAGGCGTAACAACTTTGGCTATTACTAAGGTGCCTGTCCTCCAAAGCCAAAATGGGACTAAATGCAAGGTACTCATATAGTTATCGACGAGATTCGGCTTGGTGCAGGTTTTTACTTTAAGATTGCGCGCGGGCGCGTAAATCGCCTACTATCGGACAGTTGCGGGAGCCGGCCCCATCCAGGTCGATTTGGCGAGACTCTTGCATCAAATAAATCAGGCCAACATCAATAAAAACAGCAGATTGGCCGATCATTAAGCAGAACCGGGGATGGTGCAGTGAAGTCAAGGGCCTGTTTTCTTCGTCTCGCATTCGTTTGCGTATTGGCAATGTTGCTGGAAGCGAGTGGCATCGCAGCCAGCGTCAATCCCAGCGCGGTTACTCCACGCAAGAAAACTCACAAAGTTACGGAAACGCAGCATGCGAAGAAACGCATGCGTACGCTGGCGCGCAGCCGCGCTCCGCGGGCGCGTTATGCGAGCACCAGCTCGGCGAGCGCTTCGCCGGCGGGGACGACGGCTCATCTCAGCACGGTTCGGCGGCATCATTATTACGAGCGCTTTCATACCAGTTCGTTCGCATCGGACATCACCGAAGGCGACGTGACGGCGGGAGAAGATCCGGTCGTTCGTCAGGCGGCGATCGACGCTCTCGGCAATATGAACGGCACCGTGGTCGCGATTGAGCCGACCAGTGGACGCGTTCTTGCCATGGTCAATCAGAAATTGGCGCTTTCAAGCGGCGCACAGCCTTGTTCAACGATCAAGCTGTCGGTCGCTCTGGCGGCGTTGAGCGAAGGCGTGATCGATAAGGAAACGGAAGTTGCTCTGGGACGGCGCAGCCGCATGAATCTTACCGAGGCGCTGGCGCATTCGAACAACGCATATTTTGAGGCGGTTGGACGCAAGCTGGGATTCGAGAAGGTGCAGTACTACGCCCACCAGTTTGGATTGGGCGAACTGGCTGGATTTCACATTCCGGGCGAACAGTTGGGAGCTTATCCGGAGACGGAGATTTCGTCGAAGCTGGGTGGAGTTGGCAAGATGTGCTCTTTTGGCGAGGGCATTTCAATGACCCCGCTGCAACTGGGAGCATTGGTTACTGCCATTTCGAACGGCGGCACGCTTTACTACTTACAGCATCCGAACGGCGCCGATGAGGTTGCCAACTTTCAGCCGCGCATTAAGCGTCATCTTGATATCGAACCGATCATTCCGGAACTTAGCGATGGCATGGCTGGGGCGGTGGCTTATGGCACCGCGCGCAGCGTGCGTTTGAACTTCAACGAAGAATCGATCCTGGGCAAGACGGGGACGTGTTCGCACGCGGGAACGCGCTTTGGATGGTTCGCCTCGTACGCCAACACGGATGTCGGACGCATCGTGACGGTTGTGTTCCTCGAGGGCGGACGTCCTACGTTCGGTCCTAAGGCGGCAGAGATTGCTGGACGCATGTATCGCAATCTTTACGACCACAACTTCTTTGTGGCGGGGGCGGCCGCAGGAATCGCTCCGGTAGAACCCGTGCAGAGGACGAATACCCTGGCGACCCAGCAGCAGTAATTCGCAACTCTGAGACGACGAGCGCCGTAACCCTCCCGTGTGGGCCGTCTCGTAATCGCTGAATCCCTCCGCTCGTAACTTGCGCCTTGCGGCATCTCCAGTTCTAATCAGACTCCAGGAGAAACCGATTTATGGAGGAGCAAGCTCTCAAGATCGCGGGGCGGATCGCACATCCTCTAGCGATTTTGATATTTGCCATTGCTCTCGCGGTGATTACGCTGGTCGTTTTGCTGCGCGCAAAAAGGCCTTTTGTTGCGTGGACACTGGCGGTCGCGATTGTTGTCATAGGACTTGTTCCGGCTGTGGCTTCATGGCTGGTGCAATCCCGAGGGGTCTACAGAGTTCGATTGGTTGTGCTTCGACCCGATCAATCGCTGGCCGACATTGCCCAGGTGAAATCTTCAAACCGTAACGAACTAAAGATGGTCGATGGCGGATGGGAACTTGATATTCCTCCGCAGTCGCGGCCGGCCGACGGCAAAATAACTTTCTCTGCAACGGTTAAGGATGAGTTTCTGAACGGCGAATCCACACTGGTTCTGGCGCAGGACTATTACCCTACGGCCAAGCTTCAACTGGTTGCTGACACTTCTGCCAAACTGCATGGGGTTGTGGTGGACGAGGGCCTGGTGGCGGTAGCCGGCGCAAAGGTTTCAATTGACGGTTATCCGGATGTTGCGGTGAGCGACAAAATGGGGAGCTTCGTTCTACCCGCACACGCGGGTAAAGGACAGACGGTGGAAGTGCGCGCACAGAAGGGGCCGCTAGTTGGGCACCAGGCGGTTGAGGCCGGGAAGACGGTTGAGGTTATCGTTAGTCCCCCTGAATGATCCGAAGTCCTGAGCGATCCAATCAAGAACTAACGATTCCAATCAAAAACTGAAAATGAACGATTCACGATCGTCTTGAACTGGCGTTGTAACGATCGTGTTTAGCGGCCGACTTTGACTTCGTCTTTGGCCACCACTCCGTCTTTGATGTAGATGATGCGATGGGCGTATTCCGCGATGTCGTGCTCGTGGGTGACGAGGACGATGGTATTACCTTCCGAATGCAAGCGATCGAACAGGGCCATGATCTCGTTTCCGGTTTGCGAGTCGAGATTGCCGGTGGGTTCGTCGGCGAGGATGATGGCGGGCTTGTTCACCAGGGCGCGGGCGATGGCTACGCGCTGACGCTGTCCTCCAGAGAGTTCGTTGGGCTTGTGGTTCATGCGGGATTCCATGCCGACCGAGGTCAATGCGGCTTTGGCGCGTTCGGTGCGCTCTTCAGAGGGAATTCCCGCATAGATCAGGGGCAGCTCCACGTTGTGAAGTGACGTGGCGCGGGCCAGCAGATTAAAGGTCTGGAAGACGAAGCCAATTTCTTTGTTGCGAATGCGGGCCAGTTCGTCATCGTCCAGTTCGCTGACGAGTTGCTGGTTGAGCCAGTATTGTCCCTTGGAGGGCGAGTCGAGGCAGCCGATGAGATTCATCAGCGTCGATTTGCCGGATCCGGATGGTCCCATGATGGCGACATATTCGTTGCGTTGAATGCGCAGGTTGATGCCGCGCAGCGCGTGGACCTGCTCGGAGCCCATGTCGTAGGTCTTCCACAGGTCCTCAGTGGCGATCATGTAGGAGTTGGGCGCGGCCCAATTTGTCGGCTTATCGATTGGCAATACTTCGGCAGTCGCCATTTTGCTCTCCTTATACGGATCGGGCTCGGGCACGCACGCTCCTATAACCGTTCTGTGTTGGACGTTCTAATCGCGAAGAAGTTAGAAGCACGGCCTTGAAAGGCGCTAGCTCTCCTCTTCTTCTTTTTTCGGGGCCGAGTTGTCTACTTTCACACTCGTTCCCGGCTTCAGCGTACGCAAAACTTTATAGCTGCCGGTGATTACCTCGTCACCTTCCTGCACGCCCTTGATTACTTCGATATCGGTGGTGCCGCTGATGCCGGTATCGACGGGAACGAATTCCGCTTTCTTATTGCGGATCACGAATACTCCCTGAATTTCTTCTTTTTGCTTCGATGCGTCGGCTGGGGCGCTGGTGGCGGCTTGTACGGAGCCTTTGCCGCCATTTTTGTCTTTGGGCACAAGATCCGCCTGGGTGCGCACGGTGAGCGCCTGAATCGGAATGCTCACCACGTTACTGCGGTTGGCAGTCGTGATCTTGGCGGTCGAGGAAAGTCCGGGGCGCAGGTCGGCGGGCGGATCGGTGAGCGTGACTACGACTTTAAAGTCTTTCGCTTCTTCGCTGGTTGAGGTCGCTTGCGAAGTTGCAACTCCGGTTGAGCGAACGATGGCGTTGTCTCCGATTTCGCTGACGACGCCGTGAAAGATCTTGTGGGGGATGGCGTCGATAGTCACGTCGGCGGGTTGGCCGAGGTGCACGTTCACGATGTCGGTTTCGTCCACTTTCACTTCGGAAGTGATCACGGACATGTCGGCCAGCGTCATCAGCGTGCTGCCGGGAGAATTCTGAATTCCGATGACTACCGTCTCCCCTTCGCGTACGGGAAGGTTTGTGATTACGCCGTCAAAAGGCGCTTCGTAGGTTGTTTTTTGCAGCACGTCCGCAACGCGAGTGAGGTTGGCCTCGTTCTGCGTGATGTGCTTGTCCATCGAATCTTTGTTGGCTTTGGCCTGGACCACTTTGGCCTGAGCTTGAGCCAATCCGGCGTCGGCCGATTCCCATGCAGCTTTCTTGACGTCATAGTCCTGCTTGGCGATTAAAGCGGCCTTGTACAGACCCTGGGCACGCTCCCAATCGAGCTTGGCATGTTCGGCATCGGATTTGGCACGGTTGAGATCGGCAAGCGATGTATTCACTGCGGCATCGGCGGCGTCTGCGTCGGTTTGTGCGGACTGCACGGACGCACGCGTCGCATTCACGTCGGCGTTCGACTGTACATTTTCGAGCTGCGCTAGGAGTTGCCCCTTCTTCACGCGATCGCCTTCCCTGACGTGCAGCTTGATGATCTTGCCGAAAGCGTTGGCTCCGATGTTTACGTAAGTCTTGGGCTTGATTTCACCGGAAGCACTGACCACCGAGGCCAGGTTCTGCTTCTGCACTTTTCCGGTCTGGACCGTGACCAGGTTTTTCCGGCTCTGGTAAACGGTCACAGAGACGATGATGACGAGCAGCAGGGCTGCGCCCAGCCCGATCAATACTTTCTTCCAGGTCTTCATAATTAGGTGTTATGACCGTCCTACCCAGGGCCGCGATTTCAGCTGACGGCGCTAAGTTAGGGATTTTCCTCGTCTCTGGCAGTTTCCGGTTCTGGCAATAGACGGTGAAAGACACCACGGTTGCGCAAGAACAGTTACGTTCAGACGAAGAGGAAAGTTCCCGGGATTCTGCGAAACGGGTCTTCCCCTGTCGCCCAGATTCAGTGAGGAGGGGAGGTCGGTTACGCGATTTCATTATATCGCGCCGGGGTCAAGGTGAAGGCCGGGTGCAAGAACCGAGAGGCCGGTGGTGTTGGCAATCGAGGCTGGGAGTCGGGTTAATCGCAAAACGCGGATTCTTAAGGGATTTAGAAGCGGAGATTCGATCAGGAAATCTTTTTTGGACAGGCCACTTCTTCTTGCCATGATGTATCCAATGAACATAGAATTAGGCAGCAGAAGTCTGTCTGTGAGGTAGGCCCCTCTATGTTGTCCTCAGGTTTTGGAAATCGTTGTTCTTTAGCTGTGCTGGCTGGCGTGATGGCGCTGGGTTTCGCGACCGTCTGCCGCGCTCAGGATATTCCCGTCCCCGATCCCGAACACAATGCGCAGGATCCGGCGCAGATAAAGGCGAAAGAGGCGCAGGCGGCTGCGGACAAGGCCGCAGACCAAAAAAGCGCGCCTCCGGCGCAGGGAAACGCCCAGCAGGGAAGCCAAGTCGATCCTTTGAAGCGCGCGATTCCGGAAAAGCAGAGGAAGGCCAATGCCAAGGCGCTCAAGATCGAGTTGAGCAAGACCTATCGCAAGTGGCTGGACGAGGATGTGCGCTGGATCATCAGCGATCAAGAACGATCTGCGTTCATGCAACTTTCGAACGATGAAGAGCGGGATCAGTTTATTGAGGCCTTCTGGCAACGCCGCGATCCCACTCCGGACACGGAAGAGAACGAGTTCAAGGAAGAGCATTACCGGCGCATCGCATACGCGAACGAACACTTTGCCGCGGGCATCCCCGGGTGGAAGACGGATCGCGGGCGGATTTACATCGTGTTTGGGCCGGCTGACGAAATTGAGTCCCATCCTTCGGGTGGCAGCTATGAGCGACCCATGGACGAAGGTGGCGGCGAGACTTCGACCTTCCCATTCGAGCAGTGGCGTTATCGTTATCTGGAAGGGATTGGACAGGAAATTATTGTGGAGTTTGTCGATACCTGCATGTGCGGCGACTACCACATGACGCTTGACCGCTCGGAAAAAGACGCGCTGAAATACACTCCGAATGCCGGTCTGACGCTGTATGAGCAGATGGGCATGAGCAGCAAGGCCAGCCGTTTTTCGCAAGGCGGGCTGGAGCAACTTGGGCAATCGCCGTTCACCAACGATTTGCAGACCAAGGAATTCGACCGGCTGGAGACTTTCGCAAAATTACAGGCGGCTCCGGCGGTGAAGTTCAAGGATCTGGAAGAAGTGGTGAGCCACAAAATCAGCGTCAACCTGATGCCGTTTGATGTGCGCGTGGACTTCGTGAAGGTGACGGGGGACACGGTTCTGGTTCCGGTGACAGTGCAGATCAAGAACCGCGATATAACTTTCCAGAATAAAGATGGCGTGGAGCGCGGCACGGCGAATATCTTCATGCGCGTAACGACGCTGACCGGCAAGATCGTGCAAACGGCTGAAGATCCGGTGCAAATTGATATACCGATGGAACTGCTTCCCAAGATGGCGGAAAACTCTTCCGTCTACTGGAAGGCGATTCCCCTGAAGATCAGTCAGAACCGTTATCGTCTGGATGTTGTGGTGAAGGACGTGAACGGGGACCGGACGGGGAGCTGGGAAAAGGCGATCGTGATTCCGGATTTCAGCGAGGACAAGCTAAGCAGCTCGAGCCTCATTATTGCGGACCAAATGGAACCGGTGCCAACCAAGAGCGTGGGCACGGGTAATTTTGTGATCGGTTCGATGAAGGTGCGGCCTCGAGTGGCACCGTCCGACGGGAAGCCGATTTCGTTCAAGCGCAACCAGAAGTTGAATTTCTGGATGCAGGTTTACAACCTCAGCGTGGACGAGAAGACCCACAAACCTTCGGCCACTTTCGAGTACAATGTCACGGACGCAAATAACAAGGCTGTAATCCACACTGTGGAGTCGACCGAGACGATGGGAAATGTCGGCGACCAGGTGACGTTACAGAAGACTCTTGCCGCCGCGAATCTGCCGGCGGGCCTGTACAAGATCGAGATTAGAGTGAACGACAACCTTTCCAAGCAGACGGTTGGCCCGACGGCGACTTTCGCCGTGGAGTAAGCTGTTGCATGGTTTTCCAGGGGTGATGGGCGAGATGTTGCGAAAGCTCGGGTTCCTCGTAGTTGCAGCCGCCCTGGTCACGAGTATGGCTCTTCCGGCGTGGTGCGGAAGCAGCTCGGGCGTGATCTCGGGATACGTTCGCGATGGCGGTGGCGCTCCGCAGATGGGCGCGGCGGTGGAAATTCTCGGGTCGACGTTGGGTTCGGCTGCGGAAGTGTTGAAGGTCTTTACCGATGACCGCGGATTTTACACGGTCGCGAGTCTTCTGCCTGGAACCTACAGTATTAAGGTTAGTGCGCCTTCGTTCCTTCCTACACTGCGCGAAAAAATCGGCGTACGCGCAGGCGCAAAGATGATGGTCAATATCACGTTGACCACTTTATTTGAAGCTATCCAGCTAGTTCCCCAAAGAAATCAAGCGGACGATGATGACTGGAAGTGGACGCTGCGTTCGGTCGCGAACCGGCCGATTCTGCGCATGCTGGAGGATGGAACCACAGTTGTCGCGCAGACGGGGGAATCTTCCTCGGACCACGATTTAAAGGGTGCAGTAACTTTTCTGGCGGGGTCGCCCGGCCAAGGCTTTGGCAGTGCAGCGGATATGAACGCTGGCTTTGACGTGGAGCGTTCGCTGCTGACGACTGGAACTTTGCGTCTGACGGGTAATGTGGGTTACGGTTCGGACGGACAAGGCGCGCCTGCCGGAGTCCTGCGAACCACCTACACCAATCGATTCAACGGGATGTTCGAGCCTTCGGTGGCGATCACGGCTTTGCGGCTGAATTCTCCCGATGCGAACTCGATGCCGGGCGCGTCGCTGCAGGCGCTTTCGATGACCAGTTCCGATCGCGTGGTGCTGGGCAACCTACTGGAGTTGAAGGTTGGCAGCGAATTGCAAACCATTCAATTCATGGGCCGTGTAAACGCCTTTAAGCCATTCGCATCGGCCGATCTCCACCTGACGCCGGACACAGTGGTGGAGTACCAGTACGCGAGTTCGGTTCCAAATATGGGGCTGGCGCAGCGACTGGGTGATGATCGCATCGAATCGGCCTCGGCTGACCTGAGCGAAACTGCTCCGCGCATGAGCATCACTGGATTTATGCCGGCAGTTGAACGAGGGCATCATCAGGAAGTGTCGGTTTCACAGCGCATCGGAAAGAACAGCATGCAGGTGGCGTTCTACACCGACAGCATTGCCGATCCGGTGCTTACGGGCGTGGGAGAAGTGACGGCCGAGTCGGGTGAAGTGCTGCCGGATTATTACTCCGGCACGTTTAGCTACCAGGGGAATGATTATTCGTCCCGCGGAATGCGTGTGGTGCTGCAGAGGAAGTTGATGTCTGATCTGACCGCAACGCTGGATTACGCCTATGGCGGAGTGCTCGACCTAGCGCGTCCCGATGTGCAGTTGCAGGATGCGCGGGAGTGGATTCATGCCGAGCGGCGCCAGGCTGTGGCGGCGAAGTTCAGCGGGACGGTGCCCAAGGCGAAGACCCGTTGGATCGCTTCTTATCGTTACACGGCCGGCCACACGTTGACCTCGGTAGATGAGTTCAACGCTTCGGCGGGGCAATCCGATCCGTATTTGAATGTGGGCATACGGCAACCGATACCTGGCAGCTTTCTGTCGGGACACATGGATGTTCTGCTTGATCTTCGCAATCTTCTGGCGCAAGGTTATGTGCCGGTAATGGGACAGGACGGACACACAGTCTATCTGGTGCAATCTGCGCGAGCGGTGCGCGGCGGCGTGGCGTTTAACTTCTAAGTCTCTCTTCTGATCCTGAGTCCTCGTGTCACCTTCTTCTCTTTTTGGGAGCCATTCGAGATTGGCGCATTTCCGTCGCTGATCCCGACCATTCACACTTTCGATGCCGTTAAGCGCTGATCTTTCGCTTGCGCTCGTTTATAATTCCGCGAATCTCAAGTGAAAGTGTGGCCATGTTTTCGGAGCGCGAGTGTGTTCTCGCGCGCGCAATGAGTTCGCTGTGAGGAGAAACGTCGATGAAGTTGCGAAAGATCTTGCTGGTCGTGATGATGCTGGCTGGAGCGGCGGTAGCACAGAGCTTCCGCGGCGGAATTTTAGGCACGATAACAGATGCGAGTGGAGCATCCGTCGCGGATGCGAAGGTTACCGCGACCAATACAGGGACGGGCCTGATTCGCGAAAGCACGACCGATACGGACGGAAATTACAACTTCACCGAGTTGCCGCTGGGTACCTACACGGTGACGGCTACGAAACAAGGCTTTCATACGCAGCTTGCAACTAACGTTCAGTTGGGAGTGGAAGGCCCGCAGCGAGTGAATCTTACGTTATCGCCAGGGCGGGTCGAAGAAAAAGTGGAAGTGCTAGCCGACGTTCCACAGGTAGAGACGAGCAGTAATACGCTAGGCGGCACGATTCAGGCAGAGGATTTCAAGGATCTCCCGGTGAACGGCCGCGACTTCATGAAGATGCTGACGGCGGTTCCGGGAGCGAACGCCGATCCCAGTTCGGTGAACGATTCTCCGGGATCATTTGGAGTATTTTCGGTGAACGGCAACCGTGGCCGCTCCAACAACTTTCTGCTGGACGGCACCGATATGAACGATGGTTTCCGCAATGACAACGCCATCAACGAAGGCGGAGTATTCGGAATTCCGGCGACCTTGCTTCCGGTGGACGCTATTGATCAGATGGCGATCCTGAACAACACTGAAGCGGAGTTCGGACGTAACTCCGGCTCCATCGTGAACATTGTTACGAAGTCGGGCAGCAATCAACTACATGGGTCGGTTTTTGAATATTTCCGGAACGACGCGCTGGATGCGCGGAATTACTTCAACGCCGATCCAGCGCCGCAAAATGCATTTCATAACAACCAGTTTGGCGGATCGCTTGGCGGCCCGATTTTCAAGGATAAGACTTTCTTCCTGGTTGCCTATGAGGGTCAGCGCGAGAATGTATCTTTTCCGGCACCGGCTACGGTTCCGTCGCAAGCCCAGATTGCCGCTAATCTCCCCGTCGGTGGAATAAATCCCATCATCCAAAATATCCTGAACACGAATCCATGGGGTGCGCTGCCCGCGACCGGGAGCAATCCCGATCTATCGCAGAACCTAGAAGTGAATACGCCTTCCAGGAACCGATTGGATAGCTTGATCGCTAAGATCGATCAGCATGTTCACCACGACGATTTGCTCACGGGCCGCTATTATTTCGGCGACAGCAGCCAGAGCGCTCCGCTCGCGATCGTCGGCGGTAACGTTCTGCCGGGATACAACACGGTGGTTCCTACGCGGGTGCAGGTGGTTTCTCTGTCGTACACGCACGTGATTTCACCGCGGTTGCTGGCTGAATTCCGAGGTGGCTGGAATCGTTTTGCGGAGTCCTTTTCGGCACAGGATGTAAAAACCGATCCTGCCAGTCTCGGGCTGAATACTTCCAACGCCAACTTCACGACACAGGATTTTGGATTGCCGGTGATCAGTGTGAGCGGGCTCGCGGGCCTGGGTGCGAATAAGTCCAATCCCCGCGGACGTGTGGACAGCAATTGGCAGTACCTGAATAATTTCTCCTACAATCGTGGCAATCATAATTGGAAATTTGGATTCGAGTTCCGGCGTACTTCGGTCAACCAATACTTTGATCTGAACCATCGCGGAAAACTTACTTTCGATTCACTGACGCAATTTCTTGCGGGCGACGCGGATGATGGCGAGTTTTCCACTTATCAAACTGCGGGCAACTCCCGGCGTAACACGTATCAGAACAATTACGCATTGTATTTGCAGGACAATTTCCGCCTGACCCACCGTCTTACGCTGAATTACGGCCTGCGCTGGGACTATTACGGCGTAATTGGCGAGAAGAACAACCTTTTCAGCATTCTGGATCCGTCGTACAACCTTGTGCAAGTTGGCACGGGCGGGGGGCCGAGCAGTTTGTACCCCAAGGACTACAACAATTTCTCACCTCGAATCGGTGCTGCCTACGACGTCTTCGGCACGGGTAAAACTGTGGTGCGTGCAGGCTATGGATTTGCCTACGATGCTTTTTCCCAGGATTTCTTTGCCGGGCAGATTCCGTACACTTCTTTGAACGCGGGTCCGCTGTTCAACGACATTGGGACCAGACCGATTTCTTATGGCTTCCTTGACCCGAACGGGTTGCAGCCGGCCGCTTGCAATTCGACCGGTGCGATTCCGGTTCCGAACAGCAGCATCTGTACGGGTCCGATCTTCAGTGGATTCGGGCCCGAGGACGTTTTCACGGTTGACCAACGCCTGCGCACGCCTTATGTGCAGAACTACAATCTGAACATCGAGCAGGATCTGACGCACAAGACTGCGATCTCGGTGGCATACGTAGGGTCGGCGGGTCGCAAGCTGTTTCGCTTTACCGACCTGAACCAGGCGCCTGATCCGACCACGGGAGTCCGTCCACTCTCGGCCTTGGGCTTGCCGTATTACTATGTGCTCGATTTCCAGTCGACGGCCATCTCAAACTATAACTCGCTGCAGGTGCGGCTGAATGTGCGCGATTTCCACGGCTTCACTTCGACCGTGAACTATACCTATAGCCATTCCATCGATACGGCCAGCGACGGACAGGACTACGCTCCGTTCCAGGCACAGCCTGATAACAGTTTTAACGTGCGCAATGAGCGGAGCAATTCGGGCTTTGATGTGCGGCAGCGCTTTAGTTGGATGTTCGACTACCGATTTCCTGAGGGTAGGACCATGCAGTGGCTGACGAGCGGCTGGAGCATGAGTGGCGTGGCTTCGCTGGCCACGGGGATGCCCTTTACACCGCTGGATTACAACAGTTACAACACCGCCAACGGCAATGGAGAGTATTATGAGCGTCCGGACCTTATCCACAAACCGACTATCAACAGCAGCAATCCGGCGGAATATCTGGATTTGAGCGCATTCGCGGCGCCGTGCACTTGGGGTATAACGGACCCAGGGCCTCCACAGGTCTACGGATGCCTGGGCGGCTACCACTTCGGCAGTATGCCGCGGAACGGGCTGTACGGGCCGCACTATCGCAATTTCGACTTTTCGTTAAACAAGAACACTAAGCTTGGGGAGCGAGTGATCATGGAGTTGAGAGCGGACTTCTTCAACATCTTCAATCACCCCAACTTTGCGAATCCTCTTCTGCCGAGCTTCAATGTCCTTTGGGACAACAACGGGGTGACTAATACCGGCACCGGCACGGGCTTTTTCCCGCTTGCGGCGACGCCCGATGTGGGCGCCCAGAATCCATTCCTTGGTGGAGGCGGGCCGCGCGATATTCAGGTTTCCCTAAGGTTTTCGTTTTAGTACAATTTGCAGGTTCTTCCCCGGCTCCTTCTGCAAGTCTGCGGAAGGAGCGCTTTTTTTTGCACTAGCGGGTCGCGCGGTTCCGGCAAACTGGAGTACACTGCGACGGTCGCATGACAGACAAAAATACTACCGCTACATCTACACCCACATCGACTGAGAGGCGATCGGGCGAGCGCGTGCCGATTCAGGTCCCGGTCAAGGTGCGTCCTCGGGGTAACGAGCAGCAGGGCGGAGAGCATCAGGGCGTGACTCGCGATCTGAGTTCGTCAGGAATTTTTCTTTACTCAGAGTCGGAAATGAAGGCGGGCTCGAAGCTGGAGCTGGTGATCATGCTCCCGGGGGGTGTGGGCTTGGGTCCAGGCGGATGGACGTTGTGCGAGGCTTCGGTGGTACGGGTGGAGAAATCGGACGGTCAGGGACTGGGCATCGCAGCCATTTTCGATCGCATCGAATTGTTGCCCGAGATCAGTTGAGCGAAAGATTTCTTCCCGATGCCCAGGAGATGGTGCAATAATGGCCCGCTTCGAAATGAACGCGTGGCGAAGTGGTTTGTATAGTGGAGCAAGTTCATGTGGATTGAAAAACTCGCCGATGGCGTGATTGAGTTAGATACTCCGATCGGATCGCGATATGTGCGGCCGAATCTGGTGCAACGGGCGTATCTGATGTGGATGTTTCGAAATTTTGTCTCCCTGCCACAACAAGTGCTGCTGCCGTGGGAACGCCGTTTGATCGATCATCTATGGTGCGAGAACAGTTTCGTGTCGTTGTCGGCCGTGGGCACGCACGAGACGCCGATCATCGGAAAAATCGAGCGAAGAGCAGCGGCGCAGGTAGAAGTCTTGCCACTGCGAAGGCCGGTGTCGAGTGTGAAGCCCGCTGCGGCGGAGGCAAGTCAGGAAGCGGCTTCCGCCTAGATGCGGGATGGGAAACGACGGTTGTTGCGGCCATTTTCTCTGCTCTGTATTCGCGACTGTCTATTTCTCCACTTCATAATTTGCCACCTTGCATTTGCCGCGACCAGAAATCGCGTGGGGCTGAAGTTCGCGTGCGCCGGATTTCGTTCTGGAAAGTGAATGCAGCCCTGTACATCGCGCGAAGAGTCGAGTGGCGTCGGGCGCCCAAAAAAACCGACGCTACGCGGATGGTATAATCACTGTTTGTCCCCACCGCGGTACTCCCAGTGGGCGCGTAGCTCAATTGGCAGAGCAACTGACTCTTAATCAGTAGGTTGTAGGTTCGATTCCTACCGCGCTCACCATCTTTTCAATCACTTACCG
>Ga0209006_10002559_pt1 | contig 16588 bp, 18 predicted proteins | sample JacPin_JW_Ref_O2_FD_188567 | JGI IMG/M metagenome (GOLD analysis project Ga0209006, IMG submission 188567) | Forest soil microbial communities from Algoma, Ontario, Canada - Jack Pine, Ontario site 1_JW_Ref_O2 (SPAdes) (version 2) | ecosystem: Environmental > Terrestrial > Soil > Boreal... | reverse complement strand
AAACGCAACTTGCACAGAGGAGAGACAGCGGATGTCGAGTTCCCAGTCGTCTGAGACTCTCGGAGAAGTCACCCATACTTGAGCTGCGGCCGCCTCGCCGAGCGGTGCATTTTTCGTTGGCAACCCGAAAATAGATTACAGCCGGTTCTGCTATTTCGTGTCGACTATCATCAAAGCAGCCCCGGATCGAACGACGCACCGATAGTGGCCTGGATTCGCATACGTGCAAATAGCAAACGCCGTGAAAATGGGACGTAGTTTCAGGATTGTCTACCAAACGCTCAACCTGGACGGCAATCTGCCGATACAGTCGATCATGACGCCTTCCAGCCTGCGGAGATAAGGGATGAGGGCCTTGTCGAACATTCCGATTGCCGCGAGGCTGGCGGTGGCATTCTCGGCGCTGCTGGTCCTACTTGGCGCAGTGATCGCCTTCGCACTCGGTCAGGCGAACCGAATTGGTGACTCCGCTCATGAGCTCGCGTCGTCCAGCCTGCACAATGTCGTTCTAGCCCGCGACGCACAAGCAGCAGCACAGGCGGGCGCAACACTCCTCCATTCCCTGTTCCTGTTGCGCGACCAGCAGCAGCGAATCCCTGTCTATCAGCAGATCGACGTGTATACCGCCTCGCGCGACAGCGCGATTGCGGAGCTGCTTTCCACCACGGACTCAGGACAATTCCATCTCGCCATGCTCGAAGTCACGCGACTGCGCGATGCCTACGTCAGTGTGTTCAATGAAACGGTCAATACCGTTGAACTCGATGACGCGACCGCCCGACAGATGATGCTGACCGACACCATGCCCGCGCTGCGCGCCATGCTAAACGCCCTCGATCAGTTGGTTGTCCTGCAGTCTGCAAGAGCCAACGACACGATGGAGGGCATCCACACGATCCAACAGCAGAGTAAGCGGTCGATTCTCGCACTCGGTGCGCTGGCCATTCTAGTCGCGTTGGTGTCCGCGACCGTCATCACTCGATCAATCGCCACTCCTATTGCAGCGGCGGCGCAGATGGCCCGCGATATCGCCGCGGGCAACCTGCAGAGCGCGATGCCGCCAATCGGACGCGATGAGGTCGGCGTATTAATGGGTGCGCTAGACGAAATGCGCCGCGATATTTCGGCCAGTAAGGAGCGCATTATCGAGTTGGCTTACCAGGATACGCTTACCGGATTGCCGAACCGCACGTTGTTCAACGAACGTTTGCGGCGGGCGGTTGCAGGGGCTGCCCGCGCGGGACATGCGCTTTCAGTGCTGGTATTGGACCTGGACCGATTCAAGCAGGTAAATGACGTGCTGGGGCATGTTGTTGGCGACCAATTGCTGGCGAGAGTCGCGGAACGATTGCGTGCGGTTATTCAGAGAGAGTCGGACACTATTGCACGCATCGGAGGTGACGAGTTTGCGCTCCTCTTGCCTACGGAGACCGGTGATCAGGCCATGATCGTCGCACAACGCCTACTTCACGCGCTCGATGCGCCGATGGAACTACAGGGCCAGTGGGTCGACGTGGGCGCGAGCATTGGAATAGCTTCCTTCCCCACCCACGGTGCCGACGCCGCCGAGCTGATGTCGCGTGCCGACATCGCCATGTATGTCGCCAAGCAAGAAAATAGCGGCTGCATGCTGTTCAGGCCGGAACTGGAATCGAGTTCGAAACTGGGGCTTTCGCTGCTCGGCGATCTGCGGCGCGCGGTCGAAAGCGGCGAGCTATTGCTCCAGTACCAACCGAAAATCGTTCTCGCTACCGGCGGCTGCCGATCGGTGGAAGCGTTGGTTCGTTGGCGCCATCCCACGAGAGGAATGGTTCCGCCGGACCAATTCATTCCCTTTGCGGAACGGACGGGGATCATCAAGTTGATCACGCGATGGGTCCTGGAGCACGCCTGTTCGCAGGCGGTACAGTGGCAGAGGCAGGGCAATTCGATCAGCGTCAGCGTCAATCTATCGACGCGCGATCTGGTCAACCAAGATCTGCCCGCCATCGTTGCCGAGATCGTGGGCCGTACCGGTCTGCCCATGCATCTGCTTTGCCTCGAAATCACGGAAAGTGCCGTCATGGACGATCCCGTGCGCTCGCTCGCGTCGCTCATGCGGTTGCATGCCATGGGCATCAAGCTGTCCATCGACGATTTTGGAACGGGATATTCGTCTCTCGCCTATTTAAAGCGGCTTCCGGTGAGGGAGTTGAAAATCGATCGCTCGTTCGTGACGAATTTGGACTCCGACGCGGGTGATGAGGTGATCGTGCGTTCGACCATCGAGCTTGCGCACAACTTGGGATTGCTCGTGGTCGCTGAGGGAATCGAGAACGAGCGCTGTCTGTCGCAGCTGATGAAGCTCGGCTGCGACGAGGCGCAAGGTTACTATTTCGGCCGCCCCATGTCTGCCGGCGACTTCTCCGCTTGGCTGGCTAGACTCGAGAGACGAGCGCCTTCGACGGGGCGTCATGGCGTGTCCGCCGATCAGCCAGCACTCATGCCGATCGGCTAACGGCACAACGCTTCGCCGCCGGTTGTACACAAGGAATCCTTGGGACTGTAGCACGTCGAAGCGAGGCAGCCGTCAGACCAGAACCGCCGCTCCATCGGTTTGCATGTGACTTCGACCGACCACGCCGCTATGTACCATTGATTGCGTGCCACCGTTAAGCCCTCAGGCAAAGGATACACATCATCTCCGTGCGCCGTACTGACGAAGTTCCGCTGGACGATGTTAGTGAGCCACCTCGTCACATCCTCTGCATCGATGGATGCTCGCGAGGGCACCGGCTGCAGTCTGGAACAGCCGGCGTCATTTTGACTTGTATGTTCTATTCAACGCCTCCCGGGAAGGCGACACCGCCAGGTAAAACGACGATGATTGGGCAGTTAGAGATCGAACCGCTCGAATTGATACCTCCTAAACCCACGTCGGCCGTGCCCGGGAGCGCGCTCACGATATTTCCTGCCAGTGCCTGCGTACGCACCGCATCCTGGGAGTGGAGTTGCACTCTCAGGCCCGCGGCGATCGCCGCATCCGTCCACGCGACGGGGCTTACATCCCATATTGGGGTGTAGTGGACCGGATCACTGGGCTGCTCCTGGGCAACGTTGAAGGGATCTCCCTGACCCAGGAGCGCGGACTCCAGACCTTGCCGCATTGGATCGCTGTCGCCGCGGATGCCATTCACGACTGGAATGATAGCGGCCCGGGAGGACGGTGGCTCGTCGTTGGCGATTCCCGGCGCGGCGTTCAGATTGGGCGTGAAGGTGCTGCTTTCGAGAGCGGCGACTAGCTCTGAGGAGGCATCGGTGTGAAGATACAGCGTGAATTGCCCGTCCACCCACCCGCCGAGCAAATTGAGCGTCACCGTTTTGCGTTCGTAGTCGATGTCCACCACGCTGCCGCTCCGGCCGGTCTCGTTGGCGACCTGCGGTGCGTTGAGCACTACACCTACGCCGGGGGCGGTCTTTGCCAGCTTCTCGTCCTCATTGGGCACGATCTGCACTAGCGGACTGTACTTTGCATCTCCCGCAGCACCCGCGGCGAACTGCGTCGGGGGAAAGCCATTGGGACCAGGGACCAGCACGTGGGTCAGGCCGAAGTTCACCGTCCCCTCGAAGACCAATTCGCCGTCATGGAAGTGGACCTTCTGGACCGCCGCCGTGCCAACGGCATTCAGCAGCTTGTTCGAGTAATTGACACCACGCCGTGTGGCGTCAGCCTGGTCCGAAGACTCCGAGACAACGTACCAGGTGACCCTACCATCGGTCGTGTGTCCCTCGCGGAGTGGTAATGTCACCGTTTCGTGCGCAACATCAATCTTGAGGGCACCCGGGAAACTGTACGCGAAGATCCCAACGGACGGAGCGTGGGCCCGAGCGGGCTCGGCCTCTGCCCTACCTGTTGCTCCCAGAGCAAACACGGCGGCTGCGGCGATTGCGGCCGCCGCTGCGGCAGGCGCCCTAGAGATGGCTCCGGATGGTTTTCTGCCGGACATGGACAGATTTTGATTCAGCATTTGGTATCCCCTCGAATGTGACTAAAATATGCCAGCATCACGCGAGCAATCTCGCAAGGCGCGCGGAATGGCCGATGGCTATCGGTCTCTTATTGATTCGGTAGGGAGTGGCGAAAGGTTACAAGTCAGCCGGGAATATATATCTACCATCGAAGCAATCGCGGACCCAGAACGTGGGTTCCAGGACTAGATGCGACAACGTCGGGTTTACTCTCAAGATGCCGACGCTGACGCCGACGGCCATCAGGCTTCCCGCCAACAGCGCCAAAATGAAACGTCTGCGATTCTGCGCCGGTTCAACCGCCTCAAGGTCCCTCACCAGCAAGGAAATTAGTTCCTCCGTCTTCAACCGCTACTCGCGATCTTTGCCGCCAGAGCCTTCAGGCCACGATGGATGCCTACCTTGACCGCCGAGACAGACATGCCTGTTCGGGCCGCAGTGTCAGCTAGCGACGCACCCTCGATTTTCACGTATTGAATCGGTAGTCGGTGTCGATCCGGTAACTGCCTTAAGAGCTTGGCGAGGTCCAAGCGCGCCTCAAACGCCTCATTCTCGGACGCCGCAAATAACTCTTCATCCTCGTCCAGGGGATCGTTGAGCAGATCGCACCGGGAGCGCCGGCGCAGCAAATCGATGAGCTTGTACTGGGCGATGGCATGCACCCACGCTGTGAGCGGCAACTTAACATCATAAGTATGCCGCTGATTGTGGATCGCCAACAGCACCTCCTGCACAAGATCCTCGGCGTCCTCCGAAAGCCCTGCCAGGCGCTTGCGCAAGAACGAGCGCAAATGCGTGGCTAGTTCATCTAGGAAACAGTGGTAAGACGATGCGTCGCCGGCGAGGCTCCGCGACATCAGGCTTCGAAGGCGCTCCTCGATCAATTGCATCTTAACCTTCTAGTTACTGCGCTTGAGGGGGAGAATCGCTGTGAAATCCCGGGGAGCCCGTCCTTTGCACAATTGACCGACTTGCCAGCCTATTTATTGCAGGTCGAAACCCAGACGGCACTACCCGGCGACGGCCAACGGACTCAAAACTACGGAGCATTGCGAGCCCGAAGGCACTTATGGCGGTAACTAATCCTTCATCTCCAACGAAATAACTAGGAGAGGCAATTGCGCGAGAAGATACGGACGCCGAATGAGAACAGAGAATCTGACCGCGATACTAGCGGCGAACCTTGAACCGGACGCGAAGCAGACGATGTGGCGCCACGTGTTTGGAATCACCGCGGGCGCACTTGCGGCGCTCATCCTGTCCGGCGGAATCCTCCGGGTCAGCGAGACCATGGAGCGCATTCATCACGATGAGGCACGACACGTCGCGATCGCCAGTCGCTGCGCAAGACCTCTGCTTAAGTCAATTCGGGGACGGGAAATTGCGATGCAAGCCTGTGAACGGCTGATAACGCTACTTCATTTACGGGCTGGCTGCCTGGACTTGCTTTCGGTCGACCCAGATCGCCTTTGTGCGCGCGTGCGCGCGTTACCCCGACTAGCCTAGCAAACTAATGCGCGCTGAAGGAATGCGACTCCACTGGAGGCTCTCATGAAGTACACCGTTAGATTGATATCGGCATTATTCGCCGTGGTGATGGTTGCCGCATGTGCGGCCACTCCAGGCAAAGTATCGCAAAACAAGTCGGTAGAGTCACTCAATCTGCGACAGGGAGTGGCACTCCAGGGATACGACTCGGTCTCGTACTTCGCCGAGGGAGTACCGGCGGTCGGAGATCCGGCGATCAGCTACCAATGGCAGGGGGCGACCTGGCTCTTCTCCACGCCCGCGCACCGGGAGGCGTTTGTGTCGGATCCGGGACGCTACGCGCCCCAGTACGGTGGGTATTGCGCCTTCGCTGTCTCGCGCGGCACGACCGCGGACGCTGATCCCAGTCAGTGGGCCATCGTCGACGGCAAGCTCTATGTCAACAATAATGCCTTCGCGAAGAAGCTTTGGGACCAGGATCGACCCGCGAACATCGAGGCCGGAGACGCGAACTGGCCTTTGATCCCGAAGTACCCGGTGGGGGCTGCGCCAGCCTCCGCGGCCCGGCAAAGCGGACCGGCTGCCTCATCGAGGGCGAGCGGGTCACCGCCGTGACGCGTAGGCTTGTTGCAGGCCTCACGATCGATACGCACGATCAATCCGCTGCCGATCCTGTCTGGTCGCTTTATTACGCGGCGTGTGCTCGCTTCAGCAGGGTCGCCACTATGATCGAGCGCGACGATGACATCCCGCAGCTGGGCGACCTCCTCCCAGAGCTCGACCACGCCAGGGTACTTGCGGCTGCGTGGCAGCGCGCGTTCACGATCAGTGGAATACGCACGCTGGACCCTGCGCCGCGCGCATATGCTGCTGCAAACCCGCGTACAGATTCTGATCAACGATCTGCGATGCACTTTCGATCGCCGGCTTTCCAGAATGGAATCGGAAGAACCCCCGGCACTGAAGGAAGCGGCATAGCGGCCTTAGCCCCCGGAATGGTTCACTCTCATCGTCAGGGCTCGATCCTGAGACTTTTCGCATCGTGCGTGCCGTCATTCTTGCGATTTGCCCCCCGAAATCGACTTGGTGTCGTGCCCATGTAGCGGCGCATGACCGTGCTCATGTGCTGCTGACTGGCGAACCCGCATTCATGGGCGACGTCCGCCAAGCTCGAGTCCGATCGAGCGAGGAGTGCGGCGGCACGCTCAACCCGCAGCGTTATCACAAATTTGTGCGGCGATTGACCGATTCGTTCCATGAACGACTGGGCGAAGTGGCTCGGCGACTGACCTGCTTCTCTGGCGAGATCCGCGACGAGAATAGGCTCACGCAAATGCGCCTCGACATAGCCCCGCAGGCGTGCAATGACTTTGGGCGTCAGCCGACCGGTCGCCACAGAGGAGCGGCGGAGATAACGAGCTATCCGGATGAGCACTAACCGAGCAAGACAGTCGGCGGCCTCCAGATTGAGAATGCCCGGGGTCTGTAACTCGTCCGCGAACTGATCGACCAGTTGCCCAATACCGGGAACCAGAGTATTGAACAGCGCAGGTGCGGTGCGAAACAGGGGGACGTCCTCGCCCGCGCCGTTAAATACATCTGGTTGGAAGTAAATGCCTAGATGACGGCTCGGCGCCTGTTTGCACCACGTCACCGGGTGACCTGCGGGGGTGAGAAAGAGAGAATGGCGGCGGCACAGAAAAGTACGGGACCGGTCGCGATCGAAGCCCCCATGGACAGGACCTGGTGTGATATTCACGGCCAGACGGGGGACGGATAGCGGCGGGACCTGCAAGCTGTACGGGGGCGAGACGTAGAGTGCGCCATGAGTCAACGCGCCCACAGGGCTGGGCTTCATCGACTGGCGCTCCTGCCCACCCGCGTCGATCAGCGCGCGCTTGTAGGTCTCGGCTACCTCGCGCAAGCTCACGTCGACACCATTCCTTGTCATTGAAACCTGCCTCTCGAAAGTTTTCTACTGACCTTACATAAAACAATCCGCGGTCAACGCGGTCCACCAGAGCTTTGTGGAAGACACCGACGACAATGCTGGCGCTCAATCAAACAGAGGCGGAACTCAACCATCGAGCTGCAGCATTAGCCGCCTCGCAACCGCCTTGGCGTCAACCTTTTGATACAACTGCACAAGGAAGAAGAAACCATGAAGAAGACCGCGAGAGGCGTGGGTTTATTTCGAGTCTCGATGGCGGCGGGGCTATTATTTTTCAGTATCGCAGTCGCGCATGCTCAAGGAGTCGCCCCCCAAAACTCTGAGCGCGACGATGGCGACTCAGATCTGCGGGCTCTGATCGATCATCAAGTGGGCGGAATTGGGAAGCTGCAGGTTCCGTCGAACAATGCCGGTATCCCGGTGCCGCCGCCGCCGCCGGAGTCAGCTAATATTCCAAGTAATACCCCGGATCGCTACGTGACAACGGAGGCGAAGCGCTTCCTCGGGAAGATGCTCTTCCACGATCCTGTGCGAACTGCGCGCATCGACAAGAACCAGGGTCAGCCGGTCGACCTGCCCGCGGGGACGGCCTTCGGCGGCACGGTGAACGGCTCCGATCCGAACGTGCAGGCGATCGTCGACGCCACGAAACAGACCGGGTCTTGCGGCAGCTGCCACTTCGGCGAGGCGGCGAGCAAGGCCGGTCAGGTGATCAATATGCACGTCGGCGCGGAGGGCCGCGGCTATACCGACGAGGAGGGTAACTTCATCGTCCGCCGTCGGACCCTGCCGATCCTCACCAAGCAGCGGCTTGCGCCCATCTTCGCCGGCGACACGCTGGTCGACGCGCTGCCGACGCTGACCGATGTCGATTTGGTCAACGGCCTGCGACTGGTCACCACGCCGGCCAACTTCCACCACGACCCCATGCCAGAAGCTCTGATTGCAACTGGCCGGCTCGACGAGCTGGACAGCGTGGGTCGCCTTGCGATGTCGGTGATCGGGCTAGCGTTCAACAACCGCCTCCTCTTCGGCGGCTTCGGAGGGGAGCCGCCGTCCACGATCGGCTCGCTCAACCCGTTCAACGACCCTGCCGGGGAGAACCTCGCGCTGGAGCTCCTCGATGCGCACCGCATGCTCAACTTTCAGTCGGCCGAGCTCATCAAGGTTCCGGCTTTCGTCAAACTGTTCCAGGACGCCTTTCCGAAGGAAGCCGCTGATGCCGCTGCCTCGAATGACCTGACGCAGCTCGTGAACGACGTGACGGTATTGCGTGCGACGGCGACTTTCATGCGCACGGTGGTCACCCGGAACACGCCGTTCGATCGGTTCGTCGCCGGGGACGATGAGGCGCTGACCAGAAGCCAGCGGCGCGGCGCACGGCTCTTCTTCACAAAGGCTGCCAACGGCGGCGCCGGCTGCTTCACCTGCCACAGCGGGCCGCAGTTCAACAAGCAAGTCAATGATCCCGACCTCGCTGGAATCGGGCAGTTCGTCGAGGAGAACTTCTTCAACATCGGCATCGGCGACCATCCGGTCCAGGCGCTGAACGCGCTGGCGAGTGGCCATCTTGACCTCACCAAGTTGGGCAAAGACGGCTTTCCGTATCATGCCGAGGACATCGGGCGGCAGCTGGTCACCCAAAATCCGGACCACGCGTTCAAATTCCGCGTCTTGACGCTGCGTCAGCTGAAGGACGGCCGGAATTTCATGCACAACGCGTCGTTCACCAAAGTCCGCGATGTGGTGGAATACTTCAACGCCGGGATTCCCCAAGATCCCACCGCCGGAGCAGCGCCCACCCTGTCGACCCGCTTCACCAATCCTCGGGGGACTGGTACCCCGAACGGTCTGGGCCTGTCGAAAGACCAAGTCGACGATGTCGCCGACTTCGTAGAAAATGGGCTGTATGACCGGGCGTTCGTGAAATTCGACCCCAATTCAACCACGGATACCTTCCAACCGAACGTACGCGATCTTACTTTCTCGAAGTACCGTCCGGATCTCGCCGCCCTGGGTGCCAAGGATGGCTTGATGCCGAGCGGTCGGGCCATCGACAACAACGATCCGCTGTCAAGGCGGGACGAAGGGCTCGAATTCCTGGACGTAACCTCGGAGGCAGCGGTCTCTCTGACAAGAAGCAGCACCGATGACGGCGTACAAAAGGACACCTATCGTATTACGAATGTCGGTACCTCGATCATCGACACTCATCTGCTCCTGATCGCGCAAGGTCTGCCGCCCGGTGTGCAGCTGCTTAATAAGCATAGCGGCACAACCAGCACCGGTGCGCCGTACCTTCGAGTGTTCCTGCCAAACGGCGTGCTGCTCCCCGGCCAGAGTACGGTGCATACGTTGCGCTTCAAGCGGCCCGATGAGTCTCAGCCTACTAAGTACCAACTCACGTTGCTTTCGGGGCAGGGCAACCCGTGATATCACTCGATATCCACACGGTAATTCCCGAGGCGCCCTTCGGCCTCGGGAATCTTTTCCGACTAAAGATCCACTGAAGCAGTTTGATGCTAACGGCGCCCACCGTAGATAGCCAACAGACCGAGTCCTCTGGGGCTCTGTTGGTTATTACACAAGTGATAATATATCTGGAGCACCGCTTGACATCGCGGTTAATCGGCCTTGGGCTTTTGCCCCGATCGAGCACTCGGCATTGTAAGGTTTTAGAACGAGAACGGGCTGACGGTCACGACCCGGCGACGCCAAACGACCCGCGCTGCCGCCATACTACAGACGGCAAACACCCCGATGGGCAAAAGCTCACGCAGCACAAAGGCGGTATCGACCCCCCGCAAGACTATACCCCGGACGATTCTTAAGAAGTGCGTGAGAGGAAGCGTTTCTGCCAATAACTGGGCCCAGCGCGGCATGGCGCTGAAGGGAAACATGAAACCCGACAGCAAGGAAGAAGGCAGGAAGAAGAAAAACGTCATCTGCATGGCCTGCATTTGCTGACGAGCGAGGCATGAGAATAGAAACCCTAGCGCAAGATTCGCCGTAGCAAAAATCAACGTCGCCAACGCGAGTAGCGTAATTGATCCTCTTGCATGAATGTCAAAGCCCAAAACACCGAGCGCTGCGATCAACGCGGCTTGCAGGACGCCAAAGAGCACGTACGGCGCAAGCTTGCCGACCCAGAGCTCGAGCGGTCTCACCGGCGTGCCGAGTAACCCGTCCAAGGTGCCGCGCTCGCGCTCGCGCGCCACGGTGAGCGCGCTCAACATCCCTAAACTCATCGTCAAGACCACACCCAGAAGTCCGGTAACCAAAAAGGGCTGCGCGCGAAGCGCGGAATTATAGAGGCGCTGCAACCGGTAGGGAGGTAGGGCGCCCTCCTCCTCCACCGGACCTGATACGGCGCGCACGATGCGCTCAATCGACAGTTCCGCGTGGGTCGCGAGCACTGGATTGGTGGCATCCAAGTAAAGGACCGGTGGATGCGCATCGGCATCGATGACAAGCAGCGTCTCGCCACGCTTCTGACGCTTGAAAGCGAGGGGTAGCGATTGGGCTCGGGTGACATGCGCAGCGTCCGTTTGGGAAAGCAGCAAGTGCTCAAGGCGAGCGAATCGTGCCGTCTCGCTCGCAACGATGGTAACCTCCAGAGAGTGAGGCGAGAGTTCGATCGCACACCCAAATAACGCAATCTGTAAGAGTGGGATTCCGAGGAGCATCCCAAACGTCGCCCGATCGCGCAAGAGTTGCAGCGACTCTTTGAACATGAGGGCCCGGATCCGGGTTAGTGCAACGCGCCACTGGATCATGGCGTGAGCAACGATTGAAGCCCATTGGTTGACCCGACGACCGGCGAGGTACTCTCGATTCGTCCCTCGAGGCACTGTGAAACCACATCACAATGCGCCACATCCTCCGCCAGGTGTGTGGTCACGATCAGGGTCGTGTCCCCCGTGCGTTTGGCGTCCAGTAGGTGCCAGAAGTGATTTCTGGCGTGGGCGTCCAAGGCCGCGGTGGGCTCATCGAGGAGGAGTAGCGACGGATTATCTAGAAGCGTGCAAGCGAGCATCAGTCGTTGACGAACGCCGCCGGATAGGGCTTGTGCACGCGCATCCCGATAGCCGAATAGGTTAAAATCCTCTATGGCATCCTCCACTGCGCGCGCTTGAGCGCCGACTCCGTGCATCGCCGCGAAGAACTGCAAGTTTTCCCGGACCGAGAGCTCCCCGTAAAGTGAGAAATGCTGGGTGAGATACCGCACCCGGGAAATGGTGCGACCGGTGTTTGACCTCAGTGTGACTCCCTGATAGCGGACCTCACCTGCATCGGCAATGACTCGTCCGGCCAGCATACGCAGCAGTGTGGTTTTGCCGCTGCCGTTTGGACCCACGAGGGCGTGGCGCCAACCCCGCTCGACGCAGAGCGACACGTGATTGAGCACCGCGACGCCGCCGATCTGCTTGCTGACGTCACGCATCTCAAAGGCGCAGCGAGTCCCGCCGGCTGTCATGAGCTCTCAGGCTCTTGCGGCCCATGTACATACAAAAATCCACCGAACATATATTTGCTGGCTTCGGCGCCCAAGACCATGACACGATCCCCTAGGGCAAGCTTTCCCGAGCTGCGCAAACGATCGAGCGCCACCCAGATCGCGGCACTCCCGAGATTGCCAAGCTCGGCAGCCTCACAGACAATCTTCCCTTCGGGAAGCGGCAAGAGTTTTGCCGCGTAGTCGGCCATTCGACCGTTGGCGGGATGCACGATCCACCAGTCGATGCTCTCGGCAACGACGCCAGATTCGACTGCGATGCGAAGCCCGGCGCGCAACAATTCCACGCCGCGGGTACGGACGGCCTGGAAATCCTGCACGAAGTGCGGGGTGCGAGTCGCCTTCCCATGAGGGAATCCCGATCCGCCCTGGGTCATGGAGATTCCAGGGGGAATTCTTCCCTCCAAGCTGCCGTAGAAGGATAGCTCGATCCGAGCGCTCATCGCATGCCTTAGGGAACTTAGAAGAATAGCGCCGGCGCCGTCACCCATCTGTACCAGATTGATGAGTTGAGATTTGTCCGCGCCGATATGGCGTGGATCGAGGAATACGGATCCCGTCTCGCTGCCAACGATGGCCACGGCGTCGATGCCGATTGCGGCCAAGCTCGCCCCCAAAAGGGTGGCGGCCGCGAAGCCCGAACAGGCCTGACGCAGCTCGATATGCGCGCCGCGGTAGGCGAGTTCTTCTGCAACCCACGCGATATTCCCCGGAAGAAGAGTATGGGGCGTCGTGGTATGCCCAATTAGCATCCTAACGCCATTCACGTCACAGTGGGCGGCGCTGAGCGCAGCGCTCAATGCCCGCGAAGCGAGCTTCGGCGCGGAGTCTTCCGCGCGAGGGGTCTCTTGCGGTTCTAGGAACGACCGCACCATATGTCGATTGACGATGCCTAAACGCTTGGCGATGCGCAATGCCAGGGCGGGCGCCCCTTCGGGGAGGTGACGGGCCGTGCGTCGTAGCAACTCCGGGGTACTCAACGGCGCCCCCGGCAATGCGGATCCCGTCCCCCGTACCGCAAGCGGCGTACGCGTCATGATCGTCTCAGTGCCCATGGCGTACGGTCGCAAGCAGTAGTTCGCTGTCGACCCCTAAGGCTTCAAAGGAGGGCGCACGGGTCGCGAGCAGCGTGGCAAATCCCTGCCGAATCTCCAGGTTGATGACGCGAAGCAGTTGCGTATCCGCCCCTAACACTCGCGCGAGCGCTCGGCTGGTGCGCACATGCCGCGCCTCATCGGCTCGAATGCCCGATAATAGAGCTACCAAGGAACCCTTCAAGGGCTCTACCGGCGCCCGCGCCAAGGTCCGCGTCAAGACTTGACATACGCAAGAATCGAGCGCCGCCACGCGCGCGAGATGGACCTTCGAGTCTCGCGTCTCGAGGCTGCGGAAAAATCGACGAGTCTGACTGTCGTCGACAGTCACGGCGGGCAAAGTGGCGGCATGATCCGCCAGAATTTGATCGTGTCGCGTTTCGTCGTCGATGATCAGGGCGAGCTCTGGCAGCGCGAGTGAGCGCTCGCCGCGGGACAAACGACGAAGAATGCGGCTAAAGGCGACCACCGCCGATTGCTCCCCGCTTCTGAGTAGATTGAGGAGAGTCGCTAGGTGAAGCCGTTTCGTGCTGGCATTCGAAGGGTGAACTGACGTAACGACCACGCGCTCTGGTGCTGCATACGTGGCGTAATTACAATAAGGGTTTGACATCATGGCGGTCTCCTGAAAAAGAAGACCCGTCCAAGCGCCCTAACATTGCGCGTTACATGAAAACCGCGGGGGTTGTGAGCTGCGCAGCTTTACGCGGTAACAATCATGGCCAGTCACCCGATGAGTAGAGGATGCTAAAGATGACCGGGACAAGCGATCGATTATTGCCGGAATTTAGATCCTGTGCGAAATGTCTCAAATATGGCCATCGATGTGTAGTATCAACCGCGAGCACCGGATGGGCGGGACCCCAAGAAAACCCTGGGGATGGCGTTCCTACCTCATACCCCATTACGATGTTCAGAAATAATTGGTCATCGACCCCGGTCATATCCCGTGACCGCCATTTTTACATCGACCACCGAATGGGACCTCGACCTGTCCCGGCCCGCATTCGCCCTGCGGGGCCAGGGGCATAACGCGGTAAGATCGCGGTATGGATCTCACCAGACCGATGGTTTACCCGTGATGGATCATGCGGTTGGAAAGCGCGAGTTTGTGGGCTTTCAGGCGCTTTGCCAAAAGCTGCGCCCCGATGAGGTCGCGTGCGAGATTGCCGCGCGCCTGACACGGATTTTTCTAAGGGATGATCAGGGCAATCGCCCGGCCCTCTCACAGTATCCACGCCTGCAGACGGACGCACACTTCCGCGATCAATTGCTGCAGCCACATCAGCGCACCCGACCGTGAGCACTTCCCGATCTTTGCCGATGGTTTATCTGACCCGGCACGGTCAGACTGCTTGGAGTGTGTCGCCACTGGCCGTTAAGTACCCACGTCAACATCATCAAGGACCCCTCGTCATGCTAAAATTCTATTATCACCCCTCCCCCAATCCTACCAAAGTCGCTCTTTTCCTCGAAGAATCGGGCCTGCCTTATGAAGTCGTGCCAATAGACACACGCAAGGGCGAGCAATTCTCGCGGGAGTCCCTACCTACTCGGCAGTAATTACACGATCGCGGATATGTCCGCTTGGGGATGGGTGCGAGCGTTGCCGTTTATATTGGGCGAGGAGGTTTGGAGCACTTTGCCGCACATCAAGGCTTGGTTCGATCGCATCAATGAGCGGCCGGCAGCACACCGCGTCAATGCCTTGAAAGACCGATTCGAGTTCAAGACCGAGATGGACGAAGCGGCGCGCCGCCACATGTTCAGGCATGCATCTGCTCGGTAAGGGCAAGACGCATCCCCCGATGTGATGGCCGCACTAAGCGCGCACGGGGAGATCCCTTCGGATCCCACTCAAGTGCATCCGTTGCCGGTGGGCGCTCGGGCGCCGATGTTCGAGGCAGTTACCGCGGATGGCAAGGTGCGATCCTTCACTCCCGGTGGCTCTCTACAGCCCACCATCGCTATTTTCTACCGGGGCGGATGGTGCCCTTACTGCAACATGCAACTAAGCGATCTGCGGTTGATGGAGCCGAAGCTGCGCGAGCAGTGCTTCGAGATCGTGTTCTTAAGTACCGATCGCTCGGCGCGGGGCACCGCGGCGAAATAGAAGGTCGCAATGCCAAACTCACTTTAGGAGCAACCTCTGTCTGCCTCGACCGCCATGGCGCGCTTGGGCACGCTCCGTTACGTGGGCTGGGGCCCTGTTCCATGTCAATGTCGCCCATGATATCTATGGGACGGTGGTGCTTCACGGTGATTGGTGTCAAACATGCCGGAGGTGGCCGGAAGCTTGCTGGCATTTTGAGTGCACGACGGGTTGGTCACTGCCGTCGAGAACGCTGAAAATCGGAAGATCTAAGTAGGAGAAGAATCATGGAGAAGCTCCCCGCTCTTATCTTCGACGTCAATGAGACTCTGCTCGATCTGGAAACGCTAACGCCGCATTTTATTCGAATCTTCGGGGAGGGCGGAGTGATGCGGGAATGGTTTGCGCAGTTGATACTGTATTCCGAGGCGCTCACGCTTGCGGGCGAGTTCGCCGCGTTTGGCGAACTCGCAGGCGCGGTGCTTGAGATGGTGGGAAGCACGCGCAATCATTGCGTAACCGTGGAAGATGTCACCGCAGTCAAGCTTGCGATCGCCTCGATGCCTTGCCATCGGGAAGTACCCGAGGCCCTGCGACAATTGCGGGAAGCGGGATTTCGTTTGTTCACGCTCACGAACAATCCAGCTGACACGGCGAGCGAACAGCTTGAGCGCGCGGGATTGACGGACTTCTTTGATCGGCAGTTCAGTGTGGACCAAGTACGAAGATTCAAGCCGGCGCTAGAAACCTATCGGTTCGTGGAGCACCAATTAGGCCTTTCATCCTCCAACTGCTGCATGGTCGCCTGCCATACATGGGATACGCTGGGAGCGGTGGCCGCTGGCTGGGATGCGGCCCTGATAATGCGGCCCGGTAACGCACCCCTTTCGTTCGGGCCTCAAGCCCAAATTGTCGGTCAAGACCTCACGGTCGTTGCCGCATCCTTGATTGCGAGTTACTGCCACTCCTTGTAGCAAGAGGGACGGCTGCTCGATGTCTCTTCCGGGCCAACGCGATTCAACAGAGTCTCCAACGGAATTGCTCGCTGATACAATGACCTCGAGATTGGCATCTGGCCAAAGTGCTCCCGTGTGGAGAACCTAGACCTTCGTTCGAGATATCGCATTTTAGCGTGAATGCCCTTGGGTTCTTCTAGGATCACGGTGAAACCACGGGAGAACCGGTTCTCGAGACGGTGGGAGGGGGCTTCGACAACATGTAACCGCTGAAGACATCTTTGCGGTGAAGCAAGCGCTCGCCTCCATACCCGGCCATCCGTAAGCACCCGGAGCCTTACAGCATTCGCGATCGTTTGCCGTGACGAGGAAACAGAGCACCCGGCGACCAGCGCACCAGTGCGGTGTGTTCCGCTCCAAACTCGTTCGCGATTTCATCTCACCGGAGTTTCCGGCAGCTCGGCGGCCGCGTCGACATGAGCA